>JADMIO011482830.1_pt1 | contig 33057 bp, 25 predicted proteins | sample 8958161 | NCBI WGS metagenome assembly JADMIO01 (sample SAMN16585339, study PRJNA669376) | soil metagenome | isolation source: Crop rotation soil | place: USA: Cullars Rotation, Alabama | collected 2011 | reverse complement strand
GTCAGCCAAGGGGCTCGCGCCTCTTGCCGCGGAGGTCAGCTGGCGCGAAGGGCGCGCGGAGGTCACGCGCCCGGCGGTGGATTTTGCGGCTTTGCGCAAATCCGCTCGCGAGGTGTCTGCAGTGTTGCGGATCGGCCCATGCAAGCCAGGCTCTGCTGATGAAGTCTGCAAGGTGGCGGGGGAGGTTGTGTCGCATTTCCGCGCAGAGTTGCCAAAGCTCGCTGAGCTGCAGGTGGACTTCGACTGCGCGACCTCCCAGTTGGCTGGGTATCGCGCGTGGCTTGCGGCATTGCGCTCCGTAGTCGCGCCTCTGCCTGTGCGGCCGACAGTGTTGCCATCGTGGCTCGGCGCGCCGGAGTTCCCGGCGCTCGCCCGCGAAAGCGGCGGCTACATTCTGCAAGTCCACGCCACTGAGCGCCCCAAAATCGACGCGCCGGAAACTGCGCTTTGCGATGTGGAACAGGCACGCGAATGGGTCGAGCGCGCAGGGCGCATTGGCGTTCCATTTCGAGCCGCTCTTCCGACCTACACGTATGTGGTCGCGTTCGCGCCGGACAGAAAGGTGCTTGGAATCACCGCGGAGGGAGAGGCGCGCCTTTGGCCGCCTGGCACGGTCACGCGAGCATTTCGGCCGGATGCGGCGCAGTTTGCGGCGCTCATTGCGTCTTGGGAGAAAGATCGGCCCGCCGCCCTTTCGAGCGTGCTCTGGTACCGGTTCCCGGTGGCCGCGGACACGCTCAACTGGCGATGGCCGACGCTCAACGCCGTCCTCGCCGGCCGCGCTCCACGCCGAGAGCTGCGTGTGGAGAAAACTTCACCTGTGGATATCACGATTTTCAATGCCGGCGAAAGTGAGGAGCCTGTTCCAAAATCCCTGGTGACCCATGGCGAAGACGCAGACGGCGCGGGCGGCTATCGTGCAGAAATCAACAATGGAGAGATCGTCTTCGAGCGGTCTCCGGAACTGGCCGTGGTGCGGATCGCGCCTGGGGCGCGTTACCCGGTCGGCTGGGTGCGAAGCGAAAATGAAAACAATGTTTATGTCCGTGAATAAGCGCGCAATTGCTCTTCTGCTCCTCGTCGTCATGGCGCTGCCGCCAGGCAATGCGTGCGGACCATGGTTCCCGCAGCAGTATCTCGAGCAGGGCGGAATGAGCCTGCTGAAGACGCCGGAGTTCTTTGCCGAGATTGAACTGAAGCTACTCGCCCGCGAGTTCCCGGTGCCTTTTCACGCGATCCAAGACGAGCAGCCGCGGGCAGTCATGCGCAAACGCGACGAAGAGGACTTCGCCGCCGCGATCGCCTCGGGGAAAATCCAGCCGTCGAATCCAGAGACTGCAAAGCAGGCGCACCGCCGAATGCGCGCGGTCATTGAGCAATACGCCGAACTGAAGCCCGCGGAGCGAGCCGCCTTGCCAGCGGATGTGCTGGATGATGCCAGAAAGCAGGTATTCCCGAGCGAATTTGCTGACTATCACGAAGGCGTGCTTGCATATTCCTTGGGTGAGCACGGCAAAGCGCGCGCCGCTTGGGAGCGGCTCCTGGGCAGGCCTGAAACTGAGCGCCATTACCGTTCCGTGCAGGCGGCATTCATGATCGGCGTGCTGGCTGTGGTGGAGAAATGGGACGACGGACCGCGTTGGTTCGCGCTCGCCAGGGATCTGGCAGGGCGCGGCTTTCATGATGATGCGGGCCTTGCTGCAGCGACGTACCGCAGGGAGAGCCAGTGGCACTCCGCCCGGGGTGAATTGCGCGCCGCTGCGGAAGACGCGCTGCGCTGCATTAGCGCGGGGTATTTGACCCGGACGTGTTTGCGCCCTGACGAAAAATCGCCCGAAGAGCTCGCGAAGTTCGCCGCCGATCCGCTTCTGCTCCGCATTCACACGAGTCTCCTATTGGCGGAGGTGTCCGGCGCATGGGACAAAGAGAGCGGGAAGGCGCGACTCGCTGCATGGTTTGGAGCGATTGAGAAAGCAAATGCGCGAGACTTTGCCGGCGCGGAGCGGGTGGCATGGCTCTGTTATTTGGCAGGTGATTACGGGGCGGCGAGCCGGTGGCTTGAGCGCGCTCCAAAAGACGACACGCACACCTTGTGGCTGAAGGGAAAGCTCGCAGCCCGGGAGGGGAGAAAAGCTGACGCATTGCGCGCGCTCTCCGCCGCGACGAGGCGGCTTGCACGGGAAAATTCACCCGTGCTCGAGGTGACCGACGTTGGGGCAGAAACCGAGCCGGATTTCCGCGCGCCGCTACTGGCAGATTATGGAATTGTTGCGATTGGCGCGGCGGAATTTCGCAGCGCGCTGGAGTCGTTTTTGCGAGCTGATCACTGGGTGGACGCAGCATTTGTGGCGGAGCGCCTGATGAGCACGGCGGAATTGCGGAGATTCGTCGAATCACCGAAGGCAACTGAGTTTCAGCGTAAGGAGGAAAATTATGAGGATGCGCATCAGGGGTGTCTCGCGTCGTTGCGATGGTTGCTCGGTCGCCGGCTCGCGAGAGAGCGGCGATTTTCGGAAGCGCGTCCATATTTTCCGAAGGAGTGGGTTCCAGCACTCGATCGCTATGTGCAAGCGCTCGAGAGGGGATCTTCCAAGTCGCTGCTTCGTGAGCCGCGTGCGCTTGCGCTTTGGGATGCCGCGCTCGAGGCGCGATACCATGGAATGAAATTATTTGGCACCGAAACAGCGCCGGATTGGTTCGTCTATCATGGGCATTTTAAGCGGGATGATCCTGCACCGTATCGGCTCGCCGAGAAGCCAATCCGCGCAGATCGCTACTACGAACATTCGACAGTCCTGCCTTTACCCGCGATCCTGAAAGCGGGTGCCGTCGAGCGTGGACGTTTGCGCGCCAGCGCTGTGTCTCCCGACAAGCGATTTCACTATCATTACCGGGCTAGTGACATTGCCTGGCGCGCGGCGAAGCTAATGCCCGACAATGATCCCCGGTTGGCAGATATGCTCAACCTCGCTGGCCGATGGACTGCGAATCGGGATTCGGACTTTGCCGATCGTTTTTACCAACAACTCGAGCGCCGCTGCGCCGGGACGGAGCTCGGCCAACGCGCGACCGCTCGCCGGTGGTTTGTGGAAGTGTCCGATTTCGTGGTCCCGCATTCTCCGGCGCCTATCGCAGAGGCTCGGGATCAGTAAAAACACGTCAGGGCGCGGCGTATGTAAGCCCAACCTTTTGGTCCCTCTCGTCCCTTTTGTCCCTTGGCCAAGCACGGAAGGGACGGAAGGGACGGAAGGGACGGAAGGGACGGAAGGGACGGAAGGGACGGAAGCTCTACGGAATCACCCACAAAAAAATTGGCGCCTCAGCTGCGGGGTGCAGCCAAGGCGCCAAAGGGATTGCCCCACATTTGTCGTCGCGGCGGAGCTTCCGTTCCCCATATAGGCAACGGCGGGTGACTTGGGGTGGACTTCGGTCTTCCAATGAAGGCATGACCTTGGATCTGCCCACTCTAGCCCCCTTAGTGTTTGGTTAATTACCGGTTCGGAATTACCACCTTCTACTCGAACAACGCAGGGCAAATTGCTTTGCGGACACCGTTCTTTTCCGGCGCCGCGAAAATCATGAGAAAGAACTACCGCACCTTCACGCGGACGGCGGCGGGCGTCAACGGGATGATGCGAAATTCGGATCGAAAAGCGACAATCATTGCTGAATTGCGGCTTCGCGCTGGGTCCTGCCGCAGCAGGCTGCCAAAGCGCGCTATAAGTCCGATGTCTGCGCCGGCTTCCGAGTTGGGTTGGTTGGAATGAATTGCGGTGCCGCTGTCGGGGCCGCGATTGCCGGAGTCGTGGGCGGAGCTACCACGGTGTTGTTGGGATCCACGTCCGTGGATGCCACTGGGATCACAATGATGTTGTTATTGAAATTGACCCGCGCGTTCTGGCCCTCGAGCGCAATCAGACGCACTCGAGTTCCCTTGTTTAAGGTGACCGTCCCAAACTGCAGTTGCACGGTTACCGGCTGCATCAGAGTAGCAGAATTACGCGCTACTGGTCCGGACGGCGCAGCTGAAACGGGAGCTTCTGTGGATTGCGCAGGCACTTCTGTCGGAGAAGCGGGGGCTGGCGTTTCGAGCGGCGAGGCAGGTGTCGCGAGTGGTTGCTCGGCAACCGAAGGCAATGCTTCAGGCGTCGGCTCCGAACTGGGCGGCGTAGTTGCGAGAAGATCGGCCGGTTCAGCAGTCGTGGCGACCGGGGGCGCAGCAGGGATTTCTGGGGGCGGCAGCGCCGAAGTCGCTGTTGGAACAGGCAGCGTGGGCGTTGTTATGCTGGCGCTGGAAGCTGGCGGTGGCGCCGCAGGCTTTTGCTGCGTAACGGGCGGTTTCGACTCGTTTCCGGCGCCGTCGGTCTTGTCGCGATGCCGCATGAAGTAGATCCCGGCGACTAGTGCGCCGAGCGCCAAAAGGCCAAAAACAATCCCGCGGATGATTGCGCTCACGGCGCCCTGACCAGATTCCGCCGCCGGCTCGGTGAGAAGCCCGGTAGAGTAGGCTGCCGCCACCTTCGAGGGACGCCCCATCTTGAGTTTCCCTTTCCATTCATCCCTGACGAGCTGAGGGAAGTGCTCGGAGATCGCCGGCAGGAGAAAATCCCAAACTGCGGACTTGGAGTCCTGATCCCACTTCGCGTCGCGCTTATCAAGTGCCTCGGTGAGCACCTGCACGTGTGCCTTGGTCACGTCTTTAACGACCTCGGCTCCCTCCGTCTGGCACAGTTCTAGAAGACGTGAAACGCGATTGGCGCGGCGAAAATCGAGCTCCTCCTGAAAGAGCTCAGGGTGCAGGCGAAGTTTTTCCGAACCCCATTTTGCAAGGCGCTCGGTAAGCTTCGGATTTTCAAATGCATCGCTGATGGAGAGCGCAGCATCGTTCAAGCTGATCGAATCCGGGAACTGGATGCCAAGGAAATGGAGCAGCGCTTTTTGCCGTGCCGAAGCCGGACGAGCTGCATTGGCGATCGGCGGCGGCGCTGCATGCTCGCGTGTGCTGCGGAGCAATTCTTCCAGCGGAGTCCATGCGGCCATGCCTTTGTGCCAGGCCATGTCTTCGGGATGCAGCGCGCCCTCCGACAACATTGTCTCGGCGAGAGATTCGCTAAAGGGACCGGCCTGCTGGCCGTCGCGGATGATAAACAGCTCCATATGGACTTCTTTGGGTGACCGAAGTGGGAAACACTTCTTAGTCGAAAGAGTAGCGCCGAAGGTTGCACTCCGCGCGCTCTAGCGCAGCTCAAATTTTTGGCACGGAAGGTTTAGCCTCACCTGGGGCTGAGAGTATCACGGCGACGACGCGACGAGCGCGACGGCAAAGAACTAATGTAAAAAGAAACAGCCGATCGCCTCATTCGCTTTGTTGAGCGGGCGACGGCGATTACTTCATGGCGTGATTCTGTATGCGTCCCGTTCGTCGCATCGTTGCGGCAAATCCCATCGCGGTTTTACGATTCAGCTGCCCACTGCCTTTTCCCAAGCGCTGGCGAGGAGCGTTTCGAACTCGGCACGTTGAAGGGCGCGGCATTCCGGCATGACATCGCGGTCACCGAAGCGCGCTTGCTCACAAAGCCCCGTGAAAAGATAGGGGTCCCACGTATCCTGTCGTGCCATTGTGGGCGACGCTCCGCGGGCGGCTTCCTGCATGGCGCCGAACTGTGTCAGCCTTCCGGCGCGCCGAAACCAATACCGGGCATTCTCGAAATCGCCCTCGCGGCGATGCATCATCCCGTGCCAATAGCTGCCGATGGAACTCGCCTCCTCTTGAAAGATCCGGTGCGCTGCATCGAGTTCATCCAAGGCGTACAAAATAGCCCCCCGAGCGAGAGTGAATTGTCGCGCATCGACAACCGGATGCCCGCCCGTCACCGCGGCGTCATCCAAACTTCGAAACTCGTCGGAAAGACTCCAGAGCAGCGGCTCTTTGGGCTGGAGCTCCTGAAGCAGGTCGGTGCGGCGCAGGAGTTTTGCGACGAAGGCAGGATATTCAGGCATGGGAGCAGGTTATGGTAAACAGGGCAGCAGGACATGGAGCAATCGGCTGATTTGTTACCCTTCGAGAACGGATAACGGACTGGATCATCCTCGCTGGCATTGTTTGCGCTCCAAGGGAGCCCTCATGAACCAATCGTATCAGCTCCAGATGCAGGCCCTCCGGGAGGCACTTGAGCGTTCGGCCCGGGCCACGCTTCTTGCTGAGGAGCATACAGTCCGCGCGCTGAGCGATTTGTCGAGCGAGCGGATGCGCGTGCGAGAGTTGGAGAAAGAATTGAGCCGCCTCACGCAGAGACACGCGGACGTGCTTTTGGAGAATCGGCGCCTACGGGTTCTGGTGGGGCAGGCCTGCCAGGATCGCACCATGATGAACAGCGATCTGATGACGCTGCTCCACGAATTGCAAAATCCCGGTGCCGCTGGCCGGCTTGACCTTCCAGAAGAGGAGAGACGGCGCGACGTTGCGTAGCTTAATAGCCGAGCCGCGTTGAAAAACGCGATATTGCAGCGTTCCAAAAGGGCCGCCGCGCGGGCTTTCCTCGATTCTACTAGGAAAGCCGATGAAGATACGAACCTCAGCGACGGGAAAAGCAATACTGACGCTGATGGTGGGATTTATGTGGGGAGATTTGGGGATGGCCGTGGAAAAAAAGGGCTCAACGCTTACATCTCGGGAATTTGCTTTTATCAGTGAGGCTGCCAGCCTTAGCGCGACGGGCGGGGAAGTGGCAAAAATGGCAGAAGCCGGCGTTGGCTCTGCGGAGACGCAAGTGCTCGGGATGGAGCTCAGGTCGGAATATGCCCGGTCTCTGGCCGCCCTACAAGAGATCGGGAGACAGAAGTCTGCACCCCTCGGCGCCGACCCTGCTGCTCGCAATGCGGCATTTATCGCAGCATTTTCAAAAAAAACCGGGCAGGAGTTCGATGAAGCTTATCGGGAGTACACCTTGCGCAACCACGAAAAAGCCATTCGTCTCTGCGCCGATGCGGCGAAGTTCGCCACCGACATCGATCTGCGAATGTTCGCGGAGAGAAGCTTGGGGGAGATGAAAGACCGATTGGCCGTGATGGGTGGTGAAGCAGTGAAAATGGAAGGAAGCGTGGCGGCCGGACTTCCCAAGCCAGCGAAGAGCTCGCCGGTGCCGCCCCCGGCCAAATCAAAAACGCCGGCAAAAGCAGCGTCGCTCGATCCGGCGATGGCGTGGGCGTATCGGGCAGCCCCCACTCCCCCGGTGGCGGCGCGGCCTGTCGATCCGCGCAGCTTATGGAGGGTTCCGGCTTCGAATTCAACCACGCCAAACAGAGCCACCCCAACCACCCAAATTGTGCCTGCGCAGACGGCCTCTCCGCGTCTGTGGGTGCAATCCGAACGCCCCCCGGTTGTGATTCGTCAACCTCCCCCTGCGCGCCGGTTCTTTGGGTGGTGATACCGTTTTGAACAATAAAGAAGCTGCCTGCACTGACGGGAGCGCCTCCGCGTTTCGCACAGGTCTCGGAATCCACGGAGGAGCGACAGTGCTTGAAGTTACCCGCTGAAAGTATCTCCGCGTCCCCCGCGTGCTCCGTGCGATCCCTCGAAACCAGATGATTAAACCTAAATACGGCGATGGGATTTACCGCAACGACGCGAAGGATGCGACGCCGAACAGGTTTAAGCACCGGCGAGGACGAAAGGACGCGCTATACTGATGTAGCCGATCCTTCCAACTGCACGGTCAGCAAGTTCACTTCGAGAGGCTGATGTTGTCGAACTTCGCCCAGTGGACGCGCGGGGTGGATGAAGGGATAGAATACAAGACGAAACCGGCTTCCATCGTCTCGCTGGCTTTCGGCAATTGGACGGTTTTAATGACTTTCCACTCCCTGCCATCCTTCGAGATGGAGGTGGTGAAATCGGTGCCACGCCGCTCGATCTTATACCAGCGGCAGTCGCCGCCGACGTCACCCGAGGGCTGATTGCCTGCGCCGTTGATCATGGTGCTGTCGCAATGGCGCGTCTGCTTATTTGCTGAGCCCATGACAGCCGAGAACGGGATTTTAGATCCGCCGAGCGGCTCGCCCGGGCGCGCGTCGAGGTTGTTGCGAAGGATGATGCCAGCGAACCAATTCGAGGCCTCCTGCGGCGTGGTGCCGTCGGGCTGGGGGTTGCCGTCGGTGACCCCAGCCAGTCGGGCGATGAGCGTGCCGTCACCCTTCATCGGAGCGGTAAGCAGGTTCATGGATTCGCCGACGAGCGTGACGCTGCCTGCGTCGATGCTGAAGGCGGGCGGATACAGGTGATGCTCGAGGACCGTCAGTTTGAGAGGTTGCGGTCCTTGCGCGATACGTTCGGAGTCGGGCGAGTCGGGCAGAGCGACGGGCGCGCTGTCGAAAGTGCGGCCGTCGTCCGTCACGAGCCGCGCGCGAATGGAGCGTCCCGCACCGCCCCAAATGACGGCGGAAGCGGGCTTGTCGGGAGCGTCGCTCGTCGCGAGCAGGTATTCGGCGCCGCGCGCATCCTGTCCGGCGAAGTAGTCGGAGGTCGTTGCGTTCGCATAGTATTCGACACGCGCGGCTTTGCCCGCGAGACCGCCCACTTTGGAGGTAAGCGTGAGGTTGATGCCCCCGGAGCCTTCGACCCGCGGTAGCGCGGTGACCTTTGGCGCGGTATCCGCCGCAGGATGTCGCAGATAAGAGGAGGTCACCGCAGTGCGAGCGAAGCCCGGGCCGGACCAGGATAGGTTCAGGAAATCGTCGGCCTGAAGGCTCTGCGGTCGGCCTTGGTAGTAGTCGAGGCGAATGCGGTGGCCGCCGGCCTTGAGGGCGATGGTTCCCTCGCTTTTCCGGATCGAGTGGTATTCGCCGTCGTCGATGACGGGCTTGCCGTCAATGAGGAGCCGGGCTCCGCAGGCCGCGACCACGTCAAATACATACAAGCCGTCGCGAGGCGCGAGGATGTCACCGGAATACGTAAAGCCGTAGTCCGCACGGCGCAGGCGCGGCGTGATGTCAGGCGTTGCCGTCACGCCGGTGCGCTTCGGAGTGAGTTTGTCGAAGTCGGGTGTCGCGGTCCATTCGCCGGGCTTCTCGGACTCGAAGTAACGATAGTCGAGTCCCGGAGCAGTCCCGATTTTTGTCGTCGCTGCCGCTGGGACTGCTGCTGCGATGGTGAACGTCGCTGCTTCCGATTCGTTGCCGAAAATATCTGAAATAACAATGCGCGCCTTGGTCGGCGCGGGTGTCCCAGGAGGGAGCGTGAACACGGCGAGCCGCGCTTCGGGTTCCTTTTCGGCAGCGGCTGCGACGACTTTATCTTTGGCGAGCAACTCCACTTTATACCCGAGTTGTGGAGCAGCTTTCGAGTCGATGCGCCAGCGGACGAGGACTCGGTCGCCAAGCCCTTCGGCCGCCGGAGTAACGACAGCGGCGCGATCGAAGAATCCTGGAGTTTCCGGTTGAATGAGCGTGGCCTTCTGGTGCGTCACTGGCACCTCCGTGTGCTTGCCCGCGGTGTCCTTTGGGGTTCGCGTGGTTTCGAGCGTTACGGAGGATTTGTCTGAAGAAGGAGTGAGCGTGATTGTGTCCTTAAAGTGATTCCAGGCGGTAAAGTCCGGCTCGGAAACCCACTTGCTGGAACGCATCGCATAGACATTGCGGAACTCGACGGAACAGGAGTCCGATGCGTTGTTCGTGAAGAACTCAGTGAATCCACCCATATTGTTGAACCCCGTGAGCTCGGCGGGGAATTTGAAGGTGGCCAGGTGGAACCATTCCCCAGTGGTGAGATTCTTCATCCACACGCCCGCGTAGCCGAGGTGCGGGGTCGCCGACTCGGGCGTCCACGTGCGGTGAAAGAACCGGTACCACTCGCCGGGCTTGAACTTGTCATTGGGCCACTTACCTTTGATGCCGCCGGAGCTGCCTTCCCAGTTGGAGCGTTTCCAGCTCATGTAGGGACCGGCGTGAATGAAGTCGATGCCAGTCGCCGGCGCTCCCTTGCCTCCCATTTGCCAGGAGGCAAACTGGATGAGCTGATCCTTGGCGTCCTTGTCGCTCACGACGCCGCCATAGTAGGGAGCGGTCCAGCCCTCTTTAGACCGCGCATGACCGGGGTAGGTTGCGATGTAGATGCCCTTCGTCCAATAAGGGTAGCGCACATCGAACGTGATGCACTCCTGCGGCTCTTTCCTATCGTGTGTCAGGTCGAAATAGCCCGCCTCAGCGAATGGCGACACAAGCGCAAAGAAGGCGAGAAATCCGGATAGTTTTTTCATCAGAGAAAGCGGTGCGGGCTGGGGCAAATGCGTATGGTTGCAGGTTCTCGAGCTCAAGTCTGGTGTATTGTCTGCGCGCTCTTCTCGTCTTTCGTAGTTTCCTCAAAGTTTTTTGACTCCGAAGGACACGACGGTCATTTTTCGCCCTTCAAAACAGCGAAGGGCCAAGATTGAACAGTGGGGCGCGTATTTTCTCCAATCACAGTTCATTTGAGCCAGCTTCCATCCATTGATCGGCAACCATCGGCGTTGCGTGAGTTCATGCTTTTCGGCCTGAATCAGGCGCGTTCGTGCTTGTTTGCCGGCACTTTTCTCGCGGTGCTCGTGCTCTCTCGGGTTGTGGCGCTGGGGAGTCTTCCGCGTTACGACTTCATTTTTGCGGGAGCCTTGCTGATTCAAGCGGCGTTACTCCTCACACGAGTGGAGACTTTGGCGGAGGCGGGAGTGCTCTGCGTGTTCCATGCTCTCGGGCTCGGGTTGGAAATCTTCAAGTGTCAGCCCGGAATTGGATCTTGGGCGTATCCGGAGGAGGGATGGACGAAGGTTTTCGGTGTCCCGTTATACAGCGGGTTCATGTATGCGGCGGTGGCGAGTTATATGTGCCAGTCGTGGCGCATCTTTAAACTGCGGCTCACGGGTTACCCGCCACATTTGCTGAGTATTGCCCTCAGTGTGTTGATCTACGCCAATTTTTTCACGCATCACTATATCGGCGATTATCGATGGTGGCTGATCGGAGTGGTGCTTCTCTTGTTCGCCCGCACGCAGGTGCATTTCACCGTGATCCGGCGGGAGCGGTCCATGCCCATGGCGCTCAGTTTTGTCCTAATCGGCTTCTTTGTCTGGGTGGCGGAAAACATCGCCACGCGTTTTGGCGCCTGGGTGTATCCGAATCAAAAGGTGGCTTGGGGCATTGTTTCTACCGGGAAAATTACCTCGTGGGCGCTCCTGGTGATCGTGACCTTCATTATCGTTGCCGACCTGAAGCATGTCCGCGAAGGCGACGCAGCGGTGCGAGGTTAGCTCCCTGATCCCCGGCCCGAAGCGATTCCGTTCGCCTTGCATCAATGTTCCGTCTCCTTGCATCGACTTTCGGGCCACGTTGCATCGACTTCCGTAACATAAGAACATGCTGACGGAACCTTTGCACCGCTCGCCGCCTACCTTTGCATCGCTGGCCGCTAACCTTGCATCGACCGCCGCTTACCTTGCACCGCTTGCTGCGTCACCTTGCATCGACTGCCCGCCAACTTGCATCGCCGTCCTATCGCCTTGCATCGGAGTTCCGGAGCCCCGGAAACGCTGTTTCGGAACCATTGCATCGACTTTCGCGTCGCTAAAACATGCTGCCGCATCCCTTGCAACGCCTGCCGAGTCGCGACGACGCCCCGTCGGGTCTGTTCAATATGATACTTCGCCGCTGCGACTTGCGTCCGTTTCGCTTCTGCATTCCGCCGTTTCGCCACGACTCGGTGCCGCACCGCCCCGACATCCAGCCGTTTCGCCGCGACACGCTGCCGCATCGATTGCATCCGAAATCGGCTATTGAAAGGGCGGGGGCGAACGGCGCCACGGGAGATGTGGCTGTGCGCTTGCGCCTGGGACCGCCATGGCTCCAGCCTGGCACAACTGCGCCACTTGTGGACGCGGGCGGATGAGGAACTCGCGGACTTCGCGGGAATTTTATGTGGCCAGCATTCGGCCAGGCTAGAGCCAGGCAGTCCCAAGGTCGGGTTCACTCGGCTGGTTTTGCGCTCGTCCCATTTATCGTCCTAACGCCGCTTTCGGGTTGAAAGCGTTGTTTGGGTGGAAGGCGCACCCCCGAAATCCCAGTTCCATCTCGCAGCTGACGCTGGGCTTGCCGTTTTTCCCTCCATCCTTACGCTCCCCTCTCCACATGTCGCAGGAATACAAAGTCAGACTCGAGATGTTCGAGGGTCCGCTCGATCTGCTGCTATATCTGATCAAGCGCGACGAAATTGACATCTACGACATCCCGATCGAGCGCATCACGAAGCAATACCTCGAGTTCATGAGCCTTTTCAAAATGCTCGACCTCGATGTGGCGGGGGAGTTCGTGGAGATGGCGGCGAAGCTCATCTATATTAAGAGCCGCAGCCTGCTGCCGGTGAGCGTGCAGCCGGCGGAGGAAGAAGCCGATGAGGCGGATCCTCGCTGGGACCTGGTGCGCCAGCTCCTGGAATACAAGAAGTTCAAGGAGGCGGCAGCGCACCTCAGCGTCCGCGAAGTGGCGCGTGAAGGTATTTTCCAACGCGTGGTCGAACAGCCCGACACCTCGGCAGTCGAGCGCCCCTTGGGCGATGTGTCGGTGTTCGATCTGATCAATGCTTTCAACAAGATCCTCAAGCGACTGGAGGACAAACCGGAGAATCTGGCGGAGATCTTTGAGGAAAATTTCTCTGTCGCGGACAAGATTGACCTGATCTTGAAACTCATGTCTCCGGGCACGCCCTTGAAGTTCACGGAGCTTTTCACGTCCTCAGCTTCCCGAGGGGAAATCGTGGTGACCTTTCTCGCCATGCTGGAATTGATCCGCTTAAAACAGCTGCGCTTTGTGCAGCCCGAGCCTTTCGCAGAAATCGAAGTTTTCCGTGCCTAACGCGGTATGTTGACGCTCAAGCAAGCCATTGAAGCGCTCGTTTTTGCTTCGCCAAAGCCGCTGATGATCGAGGACATCCGGAAGGCTCTCCGTGGCGCCGCGGCGGAAACAGAGGATTTGGACGTGGTCTCCATGGGCGATGCCTCTGAGGAAGATGTGGCCGCGCAGCTCAATCTGATTCGCGCCGAATATGAGCAGACTGGCCGCGCATTTCAGCTCGTCGAGCAGGCGTCGGGGTGGGCGATCGCCACAGTTCCGTCGAGCGCCCAATGGGTGCGGCAGCTCTATCCCGAGAACCGGCCGACGCGCTTGAGCGGCCCTGCCCTTGAGACTTTGGCCATCATTGCCTATCGGCAACCGGTGACTCGCGCGGACATTGAAGCGGTCCGCGGTGTCGCGGTGGATGGCGTCATGCAGGTGCTCCTGGATCGCGGCCTCGTGAAGATCTCGGGCCGGGCGGACTTGCCCGGGCGTCCGCTGCTCTACGAGACAACCACCTATTTCCTCGAGCATTTTGGCCTGAAGCAGGTCGAGGATCTTCCCAATTCCGACGAGCTTCGTCGCGTGCCGCTGCCAAAAGCAGAGGTCCCCGCGGAGGGAGCCTCGGAAAGCGGAGAGCCTGGCGCGGAGAAGCCGCGCAAAGGCCGCAAAAAGAAAGAGGCGGAAGCTGGGGAAAACCCGGTGCCGCCCGACGTGGGCGCGCACGACGCCGCGGTCAGCCCTGACACGGCTCCGGCGGATCCGGCCAGTGACGCCGCCGTAATTTTGGATGCTCCTGCTTCAGAGCCCGCCGGGCATGAGACCCCTCCCAAAGAGCCTGCCGCGCCGACCGAGCCGCAATCTGAATTTTAAATTAGCAAACACAGTGGACCTTTCCGACGTTCGAAAAAAAATTGATGTGGTGGACGAGCAGATCATCCGCCTGCTGAATGAGCGGGCCGATCTCGTGCACGAAGTGGGAGTGATCAAGAAAAGCGCCGGCCAACCCATCTACGCGCCGGAGCGCGAAGAGCAGGTGCTACGCGGGCTCGCCCAAAAGGCCCTCAATCTTAAAAGCCGGCTGCCAGAGAAAAGCATTCGCGCCATCTACCGCGAGATCATGAGCGCGGCCCTCGCGCTCGAAAAGGACCTAACGATCGCTTATTTTGGCCCGCGCGCGACAAACACTCATCAAGCCGCGCGCAGCCGTTTTGGCGCGAGCGTGGACTACGTGCCGCAGGTGACCATTGCCGATGTCTTCGACGCCGTCGCTCGGGGGCGCGCGGACTATGGCGTGGTGCCGATTGAGAACAGCACGGAGGGCGCCGTGAATCACACACTCGATGTTTTCATGGAAAGCGACCTGCGCATTTGCGCGCAGATCCTGATGAAAATCGAAAATCACCTGGCCTCCAAGCTGCCGCTCGGAGAGATCCGGAAGTTGTATTCCCATCCGCAGGTTTTCGGCCAATGCCGACAATGGCTGCAGCGCGTGATGCCCAATGTGGAGCTCGTGGAAGTGGGGAGCACGCCCCGAGCGGCGGAGTTGGCGGCATCGGAACCGCATGCCGGGTGCCTCGTCGGTCGCATGGCGGCCGAGGAACACGGGCTGCCCATTCTCGAGCAGAGCGTTCAGGATAATCCCAACAACACGACACGCTTCCTGGTGCTGAGCAAAACGGCTTCGCCGCCGACCGGTGATGATCGCACTTCACTCATGCTGTGCATCCGGGACGAGCCCGGAGCCCTCTTCCATGCGCTGGAGCCTTTCGATCGGCTGCGCATTAGCATGAGCAAGATCGAGAGCCGGCCGAGCAAGCGGAAGGCTTGGGAGTACTATTTCTTTGTGGATGTGGATGGCCATGCGGACCAATCGCCGTTGAAGGAAGCTCTCGGGGAGCTGACGCTGCATTGTTCGACGCTCAAGATCCTTGGCACCTATCCCAAGACAGCGACGGGCTCCGCTTAATTAGAACGGCTCCAGGAGCAGTAAACTTCTGCCTTGAGCCACCTCCTCCCGACCACACAGCATCAATTTTCGTTCAACTATGATCACCCTTGGCATTGATAGCGGCACCCAAAGCACAAAGTGCGTCGCGCTGGAAATGGAGTCTGGAAAGATTATCGCGAGCGCCTCGCAAGGGTACGGGATGATCGAAGGCCTGCCCGCAGGTCATCTCGAGCAGGAGCCTCAGGCGTGGATTGACGCGGTGGATTATACCGTGCGCGCATGCCTGCAGCAGCTCGGCAAAAAGAAGGAGCGGGTGAGGGCCATCGGCGTGAGCGGGCAACAGCACGGTTTTGTCCCGTTGAACAAAAAAAACGAAGTCATTCGTCCCGCGAAGCTTTGGTGTGACACGTCGACGACCGAACAATGCGCGGAATTTAATGCCGAATTCGGCGGTCCGGATGAACTGATCAAACTCGCCGGCAACGCAATACCCCCTGGCTTCACCGCGCCGAAGATCCTCTGGCTGAAGCAAAATGAGCCGAAGAACTTCAAGGCTCTGCGAACCGTGCTCCTCCCGCACGACTACATCAATTTCTTCCTTACCGGAGAGAAGGGGATGGAATATGGCGACGCCAGCGGCACGGGCCTTTTGGATGTTCGCACCAAGGAATGGTGCCAACCGCTGGTGGACTTCATCGATCCAGACCTGCACGAATGCCTCCCGCAGGTGGGGAGCAGCCGTCGCGCCCTCGGGTTACTGAAGGACGATCTGCGCGAGGCGTGGGGCCTCACAAAGAGTCCGGTGGTTTCCGCTGGCGGCGGCGACAACATGATGGGCGCAATCGGCACGGGCAATGTCCAGCCGGGCGTGGTGACCGCCAGCCTGGGCACGAGCGGCACCCTGTATGCCTTTTGCACGGAGCCTACTGTGGATCCCGAAGGCGAAGTCGCGGCCTTTTGCGATAGCACGGACCGTTGGATGCCGTTGGTGTGCACAATGAATGTCACCGTGGCCACGGAGCAGGTGCGCAAAATGTTTAATTGGTCGCACGATGAACTCGAGAGGCGCATCCGTGAGGTACCTGCCGGCTCTGGCGGGTTGGTGTTCTTGCCGTATTTGAACGGCGAGCGGACGCCGAACCTCCCGAAGGGCACTGGCATGTTCCATGGCCTGAACATGGAAACCATGGAGCCAGGCCACATGGCTCGCGCCGTAATGGAAGGCGCTACCCTTGGGCTCGCTTATGGCCTGAATCGTTTCCGCCAATTGGGAATCGAGCCCACCGAAATTCGGCTAACGGGCGGTGGCAGCAGGAGCGGGATCTGGCGGCAGATGTGCGCTGATATTTTCGGAGTTCCGACGGTCTGCCTGAGTAGCGCGGAAGGCGCGGCCCTTGGTGCGGCGCTTCAGGCTGCATACGCCTGCTCGGCGGCCGAGGGGCAGCCAACCCGCTTCCGCGATCTTGCCGATCGCTACGTGACGCTCGACGCCGACACCCGCTGCGAGCCAAACGATGATCATCGTGAGGTCTACGCCCGGCGGCTTACCTCCCAAAGTGACCTCACACGTCGGCTGCACACAGCCGGCTATTTGTAATAGCGGCCTTGGTTGAACGCCCGGCAGCCTTATCCCATCTAAAGCCCCAGTTAGAATGAACTCACGATCCGTCGGAATTTTTGCTGCTGTCGTAGCTATCCTCGTTGGCGCTACGTTTTGGTTCCTCAATAGCGACATTGCACCGCATGCTTCGCAAAAGGAGGCGCCCGGGCCGGTTGCTCGCCCAGAAGCTTCCATTACAGCCAACGCTCCAGTCGAGAAGACGGCTCCGCAGCCTCCGGTTCGGCTTGCACCGAAAGAAGCTGCGCCGACTCCACCCGCGCCAGCTGCAATGACCGAGGACGATCGGAAGATCGATGGCGTGTTGAAAATGTTCCCCGGTAATTCAGATCAGGATAACACCAACACCGCGCAGGCATTGATTAACCTGCTGCCGACTCTCAGCACCGATGGACAGGTGGAGGCTGCGCAGCACATTTCAAATCTCCTGTCTGATGCAGATTACGGCCGGGTCATGCACATCTGGCGCAATCCGAATTACAACTCCGAGGTGCTCGACGTCTTCGCCACCGATCTAATGAACCGCGAGCACAAGGTGATGCTTCCGGCCATGCTGGATGCAGTGAAGATGCCGAATCATCCCTACCACGACGAAGCCAAGTCCACGCTGGAGGTTTTCCTAGATGAGGATTACGGCAGCGACACGGCGAAGTGGGAGAAAGCGATGCAGGACTTCCTCAAGAAGGAAGCCGACGAGGAAAAGCAGTAATGACCTTCCTTTGCCGGCCATGAAACTCGTGATCGCCGGCACTGGCGCAAGCGGCGCGATTTATCTCCAGCGGCTGCTGCAGAAGCTGGATCCGGCAGCGCACGAGATTCACTTGGTCCTCAGCGCATTTGCGCGCCAGGTGATCCGGGATGAAATAGGGGAGCTCTCGATCCGCGATGGCATTCATCAGCATGGCGACAAGTCGATGAACGTTCCCTTTGCGAGCGGCTCGGCTCGTTTCGACGCGATGGTGATCTGCCCATGCTCGATGGGCACTGTTGGCCGCATTGCTTCAGGCGTGAGCGATTCCGCCATCACTCGAGCCGCCGATGTTTTCCTGAAGGAGCGCCGGAAACTCATCGTCGTCCCGCGCGAGACGCCATGGAACCTGATCCATGCGCGCAACGTCTGCACATTATTGGAGGCCGGCGCGTTTGTGATGCCCGCCAGCCCCGGATTTTACAGCCGCCCGGCCACAGTGGAAGCCGTGGCCGACACGGTCGTCGATCGCATCCTTGATCACCTCGGCTTGCCTGTTTCAGGAGCCTTCCGATGGGCGGAGCCGCGGGAAGAATAGGCGCAGGCTCTCGGCCTAGGCGGGGGCAACGTGCTGCTCGCCTGTCCGACTACACGAAGCACCAGGAAGCTAGCGCTCGCCAAAGCGTCTCCGACGAAACCCGCCCATTGCATCACCTCCAAGCTTTCGCTAGGCGTCGAGCACCGATGAAACGTGTGCTTCTTCCGTTGATCTTCGCCTTCATGTCCACCTCGCTCTTGGCTGATGACTCCGCGCCCAATACCCTTAGCAGCGAGGAAAGGGCCGCGGGCTGGAAGTTGCTCTTTGATGGCAAGGACGCCAGCCAGTGGCGGGGCTATAAGATGGATCAGTTGCCTTCGAACTGGGCTGCAAAAGACGGCGCGCTGGAGCGGGTCAGCCCCGAAGGACAGGACATCATAACGCGCGAGCAGTTCGAGAGCTTTGAGCTGTCGCTCGATTGGAAGATTTCCAAGGGCGCCAATTCAGGGGTGATGTTCAAGGTGCAGGAGAGCGCCCCCAATTCGTATGAGACTGGTCCCGAGGCGCAAATTATTGACAATGCGAGCCAGGCCAGCCCGCACGCGCAAATGTCCGGTTGGATGTACGGCCTCTACGCGGCGAATGTGGATACGACCAAGCCGATCGGCGAATGGAACCACATGGTGATCAAATGCCAGAAGACCCCCGCGGGCACTTATCAATGCGAGCATTGGCTCAACGGCACAAAGTTGGTCAGCTACGAAATCGGTTCCTCGGAATGGAATGACAAGGTGGCCAAATCGAAGTTCTCCAAATGGCCCGGTTTCGGAAAAGCCGACAAGGGGCACATCTGCCTTCAGAATCACGAAGGCGAGCTCGTGGCTTTCCGCAATATTAAGATCCGGGAATTGAAATAGCCGAAGAACGAAGTCCTGCGTCGATGGGGTGCTGCGAGCCACGCAGCATGATAGCGGATCGAATTGAGTGGTCGTTGAAACACTCACGGTGAACGGATGAACGCTTGCGGCGGACAGGTGAACATTCGCGGTGAGCGCCAACTGGCGCTATCGCCTGATCTTTGCCGAAACCGGGAATTCGCGTGAATCGAGTCTTGGATTGATTGGTGGGCGTGCTTTTATCCGCGCCCTCAAATGAAAATCGTCCTCGCGTATTCTGGCGGTCTCGACACGAGCGTGCTGCTCACCTGGTTGAAGGAAACGTATTCGGCCGAAATCGTGGCGTTCTGCGCCGACGTGGGTCAGGAAGAAGAGCTGCAAGGCGTGGAGCCGAAGGCTCTCCAGACCGGCGCCAGCAAGTGCTACATCGAAGATCTGCGCGAGGAGTTCGCGAAGGATTTTATTTTTCCGATGATGCAGGCGGGAGCGATCTACGAAGGGCAATACTTCCTCGGCACCAGCATCGCTCGCCCGTGCATCGCGAAGCGCATGGTGGAAATCGCGAAGAAAGAAGGTGCGCATGCCGTGGCGCATGGCGCAACCGGCAAGGGCAATGACCAGGTCCGCTTTGAGTTGGCCTCCGCCGCGCTCGCTCCGGAGCTCGAGGTTATCGCGCCTTGGCGCCAGGACCGTTTTCGGGAGGAGTTCCCGGGCCGCGCTGAGATGATTGCCTACGCCGAGAAGCACAATATTCCCGTGCAAGCCTCGGCGAAGAAGCCCTACTCGATGGACCGCAACCTCCTGCACATCAGCTTCGAGGCAGGCATCCTCGAAGACCCTTGGTATGACGCCAGCGCGGAGAAGGCTCGCGACATGTATGTGCTCTCGGTTTCGCCCGAGGAAGCGCCTGACAAGGCCGAGCACGTGGAGTTGTTCTTCGAGAAGGGCAACTGCACCGCCATCGGCTACCAAGACATTGGCGCACTGCTGAAGTCGCTCGGGTATCCTGAGGAGCCTAAGTTCAATTCCGACAACTACGCCGTCCTGAACCCGTATTGGGTGATGAAGGTCCTCAATGCTCTCGGCGGACGCCACGGCTGCGGCCGAGTGGACATGGTGGAAAACCGCTTTGTCGGCATGAAGTCCCGCGGCGTGTATGAAACCCCAGGCGGAAGCATCCTGCATTTCGCGCACCGCCAGATGGAATCGCTCACGATGGACCGCGAAGTCATGCACCTCCGCGATTCGCTCATCCCGAAATACGCGGAACTGGTCTATAACGGTTTCTGGTTCGCTCCGGAGCGTGAGGCGCTCCAGGCGCTCGTAACCGAGTCGCAGAAGAACGTCACCGGCGTCACCCGCCTGAAGCTCTACAAGGGCAACATTATCGCGGCTGGCCGCAAGAGCCCTCTGAGCCTTTACAATCCGGAGATTGCCACAATGGAGGCCGACCCGACGAAGGCCTACAATCAGAACGACGCCACCGGATTCATCGCTTTGAACGCTCTCCGGCTCAAAGTGGCCTCCCGCGTGCATCGCGGGCACTAAGGCGACATTGCGATAGGTCCCATGGGACACATGTGTCCTATGGGGCCTATGCAGCTGGGCCGCCTTCTTTGGGCGCTTCCAGTTGGAGAATCCGCTCGCGTTTGCCGGCGTAATCGAGCGCGTGGAAGATGCGGATTTCGTCCACGCGGCGGGCGGTGCTGAGGGCATCCAGAAGGCGGGTGTAACGCGCCGCGAGTTCGGATGTCTCCATATAGCGACCGCGCAGGTTTTCGTCCTGGTACGCGTGCGGCTGCTCTCGCTGGAAGAGGTGGAATCGCAGCCATCGCCGATCCGCGCGAGAGACCCGCTGAGTCTTGCGGAAAAATGCCACGAAGAGGATTAGAACAAGGTACGTGTCCACTCGCGACTGGAGCTCGAGATTGCGGGCGAAGTCTTCGCTCGCGAGATTGCGGTCACCGCGCCGAAAGGCCAGTGCTGCATGGAGCGCGTGATCGATCTCTTCCACAAAGGCGATGAGGTGGCCGATGTTGGAATCGCTTAAGCCGCGGCGGGGATCGTGACGTTCCAGCTGCTCAATGAGCCATCGAGAATAGTAGATCCCGATGCAAAGATTGTCGCCACTGTGGCGCAGGAAGGTTCGGGCGAGTTCGCTGAGTTCCCGCGCTTGCGCTCCGGCCAGGGCGGAGAGATGCCGACACCGTTCGTTGCCGATGAGGCAATCTTCGAGCAGGATGCCCGAACTCGCATAGGTGCGCTCCAGCAAGGTGGCGATTTGGGTAAAGAGAGTGCTCATGGGAGGATTAGCGGCGTAGTTTCATCGAGGTGCAGATGCCGTTCTGCGGTGTCATTCAGTGCCAGGCGAATGTCGTGGAAGCGCTCGCTGAGCTCCTCATAGATTTCGGTGAGCGCATTCTTTCGCGCGACGGGATGTTCAGAGGCGGCGTCAAAGTTCGCTGCGCCAATGCCCTCGTAAAACTCCACGTCAGGTCCGCCCCGGCGGCTGCGACGCTGCACGCGATCGTGGAAGACCCCGGTGATAAAAAGGGCATAGTTGCCAATGTGCGCGCGGAAGAAAAATGCCTGCGCTGGCGGCGCCTTTTGCAGGGCGAGCAGCAAATCGGAGACATATTGCTGCGGACCCTCAGCGGCGCCGTTCGGAGCTCGCATGCGCTCGGTGCGGCTGAACGCCTCGAGCAAGGATGCGAGATAGTCGCATGTGTCGCGGTTCTCGATTCCGTGCTGTTTGAGCACGTGCCGCAGCAGCACGTAAAAATAGCATTGGGGTGAGATGCGTAGCGGACCGCCGTCTTCGAGAACGGCCTGAAACAGCGTGTCGCTATCCAGGATCGAGTCCCGCGTGTCAGCATTGGTTAGCAACTCCGCGAGAGATGCGGAATCCCGCCGGCTGCGCGCCAGCGTCCGGACGATAAATTCAAAGTCCGAGGCCGTGAGTCGTTCCCGACAATTCGGAGTAATCATCGGAGTTTCCTTCCTAGCATAGCTGATGCCATGCGTTGTTTTCAACGTCATCGGATCGCGCCCCCCGGTTGGTCCTGCGTAAATTGCGCCTGAAGGAAGCAACCACCGCTCGACACAAAGCCGCCCCCGCGTAAATGGTGCATGACGTGCGGCGCTTCCTCCAAATCGTGCTCTTGCTTCTCCTGCTCAGCAGCGGGGCGACGATGTGGTATTTATACCATCGGGGGTTTTCGAAATCCTGGCGGGAGTGGCTCGTTGATGAGTTGCGAACCCGTGGCTTTGAAGTGTCCTTCAGCAAGCTGATCGTTGAGCCATTCCGCGGCTTGGTGGCCAAGGACGTGAAGATCTTTCAGAATGCCGACCGAAAGCGTGTAATTGCCAAGGTCGACGAAATCGAGGTGGAGGCGAACTACGCCCAGGCAATTCGAGGGGAGCCTTTTCTAAACGCGCTCACCCTCGTCGATGCCTCACTCGAAATGCCCGTTGAAGCGCGGCATCCTGATGGGTTATCTATTAAAGTGGAAAAACTCAGCACGCGACTGCATCTGCCGCCGAAGCAGTTGCTCGTTGCGAGGCTGGAGGCGGAGGTGTTCGGCATAAAAATCAAAGCAGCGGGCCAACTGGCCAATCCCGCCTTCAGCAAACCGGCTCCGGCTGCTCCCCAACGGCAGCAGGGAGAATCACCGTGGGGGCGGGTGTGCCAACAGTTGCAGGCTTTGCAGTATGAAGGCGCGCGACCGGAATTGCGCCTGCGCTTCAGCGGAGACATGAGCGCGCCGGAGAGCCTCGTCGTGGAAGCGGATCTGCGGGCAGAGAAAATCCGACACGGTTCCTATCGCCTGGAGTCGCTCGCCGCGTCGGGCGTTTGGCAAAATCGCTCACTTGTGATTTCCCAATTCGATGCGCAGGACTCTGTCGGGCGACTCCAGCTTTTTGCCAGCTACCAGGGTGCCACTGGCCAGGCGGAATGTCGGCTGCGCTCGGGGATGAATCTCCCCGCCTTGCTGCGAACCGCGCAAATCACCGATTTTGGAGACTTCAAATTCGAATCGGTTCCAGAGTTGGATCTCACATTGAAAGCGACTTTCCCCGATAAAGGGCGCGCCTTTTCGCACGAAACTCTTGGACACATCCACGTGGGGCGTTGCCAGTACGGCGGCGCGCAATTGCAGCGAGTGAATGCCGACTTTGCCTGGAACGGGAAGAGCTGGGCGGTACGCGACGCGCAGATCCTGCATTCCAATGGCGGCGAGCTGCGGCTGGACGCGCAGCAAAGTTTTGCGCCTGACGGGAGGGGTGATTTTCGGCTCGCCCTGCGCAGCTCTCTCAACCCCGAGACACTCGCTCCTTTGCTGCAAGCGAAGTTTAAGGAGGGCGGCCGAAAGCTGGCTGAGTTCAAGTTTCCGGAGGCGCCCAAAATTACTCTGAGCGCGAGGGGCCCCTCGCCGCTCGATTGCGCAGCGAGCGGGGAGCTCGCCCTTGGGCGCTGCAGCTATCGGGGTGTGGAGGCTCTCGCTGCGCGCGCAAATCTCCGTTACAATGGGCGGATTCTTAGCATCGATGACTTTCTCCTCAAGCGGGCCGAGGGATCAGGATCAGGCAGCATTGCTTTTGATTTCGCCGCCGGAACCTGCGCGATCCGGCAGGTGCGCTGCGCGCTTTATCCTCTGGAGGCGGCCCTGTGGATTGATCCGGATCTTGTCGGAGACATTCGTCCCTATCGTCTCACAAAAGTTCCTCCAAACCTCCACATTGATGGGATCGTTGATATGCGCCGTCCGCCGACGCGCACCGCGCTCGATATCACGCTCAACGCGCCTCAGCTCGATTACACATTTTGCGGAAAGGATCTCCGGTTTACCGACGTCACCGGCAAACTTGGGTTCGCAAACGGGCGAATGAAGATGACCGACATCCGGGCAGAGCTATTCGATGGAGCTGTGAAAGGTGATGCGGAAATTTCTCTGCTCAAAGCAAAACCTGGTCATGCGGCCCGGCTGGAGTTCGTCGGAGTCGATTTCACAAAACTGACGAAGCTCTATTTTGACTATGATGAATCGCAGGGAAAACTGAACGGTTACTACAACTTCACCGGGACCGGCGATGAGGGGAGGGTGATGCGCGGAAATGGCCAGCTCACGGTGACGGATGGGAAGGTCTTCGCGATCCCGTTCTTGGGGCCTTTTAGCGAAATCCTGAACAAGCTCGTGCCGGGCATGGGCTATCAGAAGGCGAGGCGCGCAGCGGCCTCCTTCGAGGTGGCGAACGGGGAAATCGCCACAAAGGATCTCGTCATCGAGGGGCACGGGTTTTCGATGTTTGGGGACGGCAAGATCGGATTTCTCGATGACCGGCTCGATTTCGACATGAGGCTCAACGCGCGGGGCTTGCCCGGAGTCTTGCTCTTTCCAGTCAGCAAGCTTCTCGAATTCGAAACGCGGGGGAAATTCTCGAGCCCGTCCTGGCACGCGAAGATTATTCCGCGTTTTGGCAATGGCAGTGATTCCTCTTCGTCGAAAAAGAAGGAGCAACCGGCGCAGGCCGCTCCAAAATAGGCGGCCGACCCCCGCTGCTGGCATCTTTTCATCGTGAGCGCTGGGTCCCGCTACCCCGCCTTGCACGGATGCGCCTCTGGCTCCTGGAACGCTGAAGGCAGCGCGGCACAGCCTCTCCACTCATGCGTTGCCCCGCGTCTTCGAGTTCAGCACCCGTCTGAACCGTGTTAGCGTCAATCTGACGCCGTGTTAGCGCCCGCCAAAAGCGAGACAGAATCCTCCAAAAGTGGGACAGCACCCATCTCACAGTGAGACAGCATCGGTCCGCAATGAGACAGCGTCCGCCCAAGGTGAGATAGGATTCGCCAGAACTGAGACAGCACATGTCAAACATGAGACAGCGCTCGCCAAAAGTGAGACAGCATCCGACACCAACGTGTTAGCGAAGCTGCAATACGGCTCGAAACGCCCGCCAGGAAAGCCCTTTGCGGTATAAAGCGACCTGCTTCAGGCCGCGTTCTGATATTCAATCCTCTCCATCCTGATCGCCTTGGCTTCCCGGAAAATCCCAACGCTTCTGATTGCCTTGTGGTTTGTATCGAAGGGGTGATCGCGTTTTTCCTGACGCGGAAGAATAGAAGGCAATCGAAGAACGAAGGAACGCGATGCCGCGCTCCTTCATGACAATCGCTTCACAATCGCTTTTTCTGGCGCGGTATCATCAGAGGTGGCCTTCTGGGAAAAAGTGGTGTGAAAATTTCCCGAGGGGTCCACAACGAATTTGGGGACCCCTCCGGGTATTCTCGGCGGCGTTCTGAGGTTACCAACCGAAACTTCCGGAGCGTCGAGTGAGCCGCGGCAAACGCGGGCGCTGATGAGCCGGTGAGCGGAGGTGCACGGAGGCTCAGGCATCAACACAACAAGCAACAAACTAAGAAACTAGCCAACTATGCAACAACGCACCAATCACGAACTGAACATGCTGAAGCGTGTTATCCGCTTCGTTCTCGAGAATCCGATTACGCCGGCAATCATCCGCGTGACGGAACTCAATACCGAGATTTCGGCGGCGATTACGGCGATCGAATCTGCGGCATCCACGCAAACTGGCGGCAGCGGAGACGCTGCCGGCGGGGTGGTGACCAAGAAGTTCAAATACCAAGCGCTTCGGAGTTATTTGAAGGATGTCGCTCGCGTGGGACGCTCGCTCGATCGAGACACCTACCCGGGCCTGGCAGAAGGATTCGTCCTGCCGCGCACGAACAGTTATCCCGCGCTCGTGGCCGCCGCGCAGGCGATGATCGAGGCGGCGACGCCGCACGAAACTGCCTTTGTGGCGCACGGGTTGCCGGGCGCGTTCCTGGCCGATCTTGCCGTGCTGCTCATGGCATTCACTGCCGGGACCAACGCGAAGATCGACGGCATGCTGACTCAGGTTGAGGGCACCTCGGCGTTGAAGTATCGCGCTGCGAAAGGCGTGGAGGCCGCACAGAAGCTCGACGCGATCATTCGCGCCCACTTCCGGGATGATCCCGTGACCCTCGATGTGTGGACTCATGCCCGTCACATCCAAGTGGCTCCGGTGCGGGAATCGGACGAGGAGACGGTGCCTGAGACAGCCGCAGCGGGAGGCGCAGTTAGCAGCAGCAGCGGTACCACGGTGCCATTAGGAGGAACGTCGGTTTAACTGAATCCAGAGACGCAAACCGCCGCTCGAAGCCGTGGGCTCCGGGCGGCGGTAGTTGCGTGACGGGAGGCGGGCATTGCCTTCCATCTGTACTTGGAAGTGTGGAAGGCGGTCGTCGATTCGTGCCCGCGCGAGTGGTGGTCTGCGCTGGAGTGACGCGTCCAACGGAAGGGGGGGAGGGCATGGATCCAACCATCCTGCCGCCTGCGCTCCTTCTTACCGTGGCGCGGCTGGAAAGCCGTGCCCACGTTGGCCCCGGACATTGATCTGCTTGAAATCAACGCGGCTTGTGGGACGGCGGCAATCCAAGTCGATTGCGCCTGTAATCCAAAAAATCCTGTAAATCCGGTCTCAACCATTGGGCGAGCTTCTCTGCAGGGCTCGGTGGATTTCTCGTGCTGCTGACATATAAATCGAGCGATGCAGCATAACTTCCTGGCCCAGGCATTCGTCTATTTGCTCGCGGCCGTGCTCTCGGTGCCGGTCGCGAAACGGCTCGGCCTTGGTTCGGTGGTGGGGTATTTGTTCGCAGGCGTGGTGATCGGTCCGGCCATGCTCAAGCTCGTGGGCAGCGCCGAGGATGTGATGCACTTCGCGGAGTTTGGCGTGGTCGTGATGCTGTTCATCATCGGCCTCGAACTTCGCCCTGCGCTGTTATGGAAGCTGCGAGGGCCGATTATCGGGGTGGGCGGCTCGCAGGTGCTGGCGACGACCGTTGTTCTCGGCGTGATTGCCGTGATGGCGGGGTGCCGGTGGCCTCAGGCCGTGGCCATCGGGTGGATTCTTGCGATGTCCTCGACGGCGATTGTCCTGCAATCACTGGCGGAGAAGGGCGTGCAGCAAACCCGCGGCGGCCAGGCCTGCTTTTCCGTCCTTCTTTTCCAGGACATCTCGGTGATCCCGATGCTCGCGGCGATGCCCCTGCTGGCCCATGCGCTCGGTGCGCAACGTTCCGTCCCCGGTGCAGCAGCCCCAATGGCGCATTTGCCCGGATGGCTGCAGACGCTGACGACTTTGGGGGCCGTCGTGGCCATCGTTGTGGGCGGCCGGTTTTTGCTCCGGCCGATTTTTCAGTTCATCGCGCGGACTCGACTGCGCGAGATTTTTACTGTGACCGCCCTCGCGTTGGTTATCGGAATCGCGTTGCTCATGCAGTTCGTGGGGCTCTCAGCCGCGCTCGGGACGTTCCTTGCGGGAGTCGTCCTTTCCGAGAGCGAATACCGGCATCAACTCGAGGCCGATCTCGAGCCGTTCAAAGGTCTGCTCCTTGGATTATTCTTCACCACGGTGGGCGCGGGAATCGATTTTGGTCTCATAGTCGCGCAGCCCGGGTTGATCGCCTGTCTCACGGCGGGGCTGATCGTGTTGAAGTTCGCGATCCTGCTGGGGCTCGGATTGGCGTTTCGATTCGAGTGGGGCGCGTCGCTGCTGTTCGCCTTTGCCATGGCGCAGGGCGGTGAATTCTGTTTTGTGCTCCTGTCGGTTGCCCAGCAGCAGGGAGTGCTCGGCCCTGCGATCGCGCAGGCTCTTGTGGCTGCCGTAGCCCTGAGCATGGCCTGCACGCCGTTTTTACTCCTGATCAATGAGAAGTTTGTCCAGCCGCGTTTCTCGCAGCGAAAGATCGAGAGGGAACCGGACGAAATCGACGAGCACGACAATCCTGCGATTCTCGCCGGTTTTGGCCGCTTTGGACACATCGTGGGCCGATTGCTGCGCGCCAACGGATTCGGCGTCACTGTGCTCGATAACGATCCCGACCAGATTGAATTGCTCGCCCGCTTTGGACTGAAGAGCTTTTACGGCGATGCCACCCGGCTCGATCTTTTGCGGGCGGCCGGCGCCGAGCAGGCAAAACTTTTCATCTGCGCGATCGACGAAGACGAGAAGGCGCTCTTCGTCTGCAAACTCGTCCAGCAAGAGTTCCCGCACATGAAGATCATCGCCCGCGCGACCAGTCGTCAGCACGCGTACGAGCTCATGGGGCTCGGAATTGAGATCGTCCACCGAGACACCTTTGGCAGCGCGCTGGATCTGGGAGCTGACGCGCTGCGGACCCTAGGTTTCCAGGCGAACCAAGCTAGTCGTGCCGCCCGCACTTTTCGCGAATATGAGGAAGCATCAATGCGCGAGCTGCTGCCGCTATTGGGAGACGAAAGGGCGTATATGTCTGTCGCCCGCCAACACCACGCGAATCTGGAAAGCGTCCTGAGGGAAGATCGTCGGCGCTTTGCGGGCGTTGAGAAAGACGTGGGAGCTCCGGAACTCCTGTAAAGCTCGGCGCGCATACTCAGTCCCATCTTTCCTCTCGCTCCCACAGCTCTGCGGCGGGGCCCTAGAAACCGCAGCCTACCTTGAGGGGCTGATCCCATTGCGAGCTTGGCTGCTTGGTTTCGACCGACTCCTCAGACGACGTGCACCTTAACGCGCCGAATTGTTGTTGATCTGCGGGCGCTGGTAGGAGGCTTCCTCGCGGCGGAGCAAATTGCGTTGTGGCAGTCCCTCGGGAGCGAGATTCTTTGCACGGAACGATCTGCCTGACTGCAGAGACTGGATCTGCTTAGCCCCGCTCGGGCGGTTGTAAGGCGTCACCGCTTCCGCAGACATGCCCGATAAAACGATGGATGCGGCGATGAGAGCGAACATCCAATGGGAGCGGGTGAGTTTCACGGGCGTGGACCCTAGCGAGGCCGCAAGGACAGGCAACTCGCAACTTGCGAGTCTATGGCGCCGCGCCGTGGACAGGCTCAGCTCCATTTGCCGCGGGCTCGGAGACAGGCGGCGTTTGTGGGCCAGCTGGAGCCACGGTTGGCGGGGTCACCGGAGTTGCTGGAGGTGTTGCAGGCGGAACTGGTGGTGGCGGCGGCGGTGGTTCCGCGGATTTTGTGATGTTCTCCCACTGGTGCAGCGTGCCTGCGTAACCTCCCAGTTCGGTGAGGAGTTCCTGGCAACGCGTTCGCCATTGATCGAGATTGGGCGGAGCCATGGGCCGCTCCGCCGAGCCGGGGAACACAAGGTAAGTAGCTTTGAGGTCTGCCACGGGACGATAGGCCGGGCTGGCCTTGACGCTCACCTCCCGGCAAATGCGAAGAGAGGCTTCACCCATTTTTGCAATTGGGCCGGCGTCCCCGACAATCGCCGGGTAAAGCACATCGTTCACGATCACCACGCAGTAATCGCCAATCGCCGGGGTGAAGCCGGTCTTTCCGCGGCTAAACATCTGGCCAGGCAGGACGATGAAAGGATCTGCGCCACCCATCAGGTAGCTGAAAGCTTGGAGTTCCTTCAATTCAGCCCTGAGGCGGCCGTTGTCGGCCTTGAGCTTTGCTGCATCACCGGATGACGTCTTTGGGTCCTTGGCTTTCGCGTCATTCTCATTGATGCGCTTTTCCCAAATCGAAAGGCACGGATTGGGCACCTTGGTCAGCTTCGACCAGCGATAGCTTGTGAAGGGCTGAAAGGTGGAGGATTGATTTCCCGCGAGCGAATAGATGCGATCGCCATCGGAACCGTCGGTATCCACATCCATGTCCGCTTGGAGAAGGAGTGCGTGGCGCTTGCTGACGGGATGCTCCAGCTGGAGGATCGTTTCGCAGTCGTAGTAATTGTGCCGCGAAAGGAGTTGATCCAGACGATCGAGGCTCGAGCGGATCTGGGTGGTTTTGGTGCGGTAAAGATTGTCGAACTCCGGCGAAACTTTTGCCTGGCTGAGCAAATCTGGAAGCGCTGGCAGCAGCTTGTCCAATTGCCCATTGAGCTTTTTCAGTTCCTCCAGCTTCTGGTGGGGTTTTGGCACCTTCACTTTCACCGTGACTTCGACCGTGTAGCTGTCCGGCGCCTCGCGATCCGCCGTGGCCGTCGAGCCAGTCAGGGTTTCAAAGTGCGTTTTGAAATTGATCCCGTTAAAGAGCGATCCCGTCTGCAGGATCTTGCGAGGCACGTAGGGCGTAGGTTCGGGTGTTGGAGTGGGTACCGGTGTCGGAGAAGGCGTCGAGGACGGTTTTGGGGTGGGGGAAGGCGATTCCGTTTGCGCGGTTGTGCCCGGCTTGCGCTCGCAACTCGTGAGCAGCAAGGGAACCAGGCAGAAAAGCACCAGGCGACGCGGCATAAGCGGGACGTTTAGCCAGTGATTGCGTCCTGTCACCAAAAACGCGCGAGCCGCGGGTGGCAATGGGGCATTTTCGTCCCTTGCGTCCTTTCGGTCCCTTTTGTCCCTTTTGTCCCTTTTGTCCCTTTTGTCCCTTTTGTCCCTTTTTGCTGGAGGGAAAGAGACGAAAGGGACCAGAAGGACGCAAGGGACGAAAGGGGCTATAATCCCTCCCTCACGGCTCCGCACTTCCACTCTATTGCTGTATGACGCTCGTCAACCTCGCGACTCAGTCTCCATTTACAACGAAGGACGGCTCGACCATTCGCAGCATTCTGGATCACGCGAACGCTCCGGTGCAGAATCAATCGTTGGCCGAGGCTGTTGTGCTCGCAGGCAATTCCACCCAGCGGCATTACCACCGCTTGAGTGAGGAGTTTTATTTCATTCTCGAAGGCAGTGGGCGCATGGAAGTGCACGGAGAAATCCGGGAAATAGGCCCCGGAGACGCGGTGCTCATTCCGGCCGGCGCCTGGCACTCCATCGAGGCGGCGGCGACCTTGCGTTTTCTTTGCTGCTGTGCGCCGCCTTATTCGCACGAGGATACTTATTTCGCGTAGCGGGGCAGCCAACCAAGATGCCAAATAGGACGGATGGGACGGGCGGATGAGCCAATGATGCCTGAACCCCACTGTAAACCAAGTCAGCTCAGCCCCGGTGGCAGGCGCGGCAGAACTCCGCGCTTGCGGGACGCGCTTGCGGGGCACAGTCTGCCCGACCTTTTTCTGACAATGAGCACTTACCGTTTCGTGAATTACTCTTGGGATGATGCGAAGGCAGCGACGCTCAAGGGGGTGGATCGCCTCGTTTACCGCTCCAATATCCTCGGCAGCGATCAGCGCATTACCAACACCGGCGGCGGAAATACTTCCTCCAAACTCTTGGAGATTGATCCGCTCACAGGCGAGCAAGTGGAAGTGCTGTGGGTAAAGGGCTCCGGCGGCGATCTCCGCACGGCGGGCCGCGAGTTCTTCTCTTCCCTCTACCAGGACAAGCTCAAGGGCCTGCAAAAGTCTTACGGCGCTCGGAAGGACAAGGGGCTCAAGTCCCAGGCCGAGGACGACATGGTCGCTGCCTACTCCCACACGACTTTCAATCTCAATCCCCGCCCGTCGAGCATCGATACCCCGCTGCATAGCTTCGTCCCCGGCAAGCACGTGGACCACATGCATCCGAACGCCATCATCTCGATTGCAGCGAGCAAACGCTGTGTGGAGCTGACGAAGGAGATCTTTGGCGGCGAAATGGATTATGTGCCCTGGATGCGCCCCGGCTTCGAGTTGGGCCTTGCGATGCAGGAGATCTCGCAAAAGAACCCGTCGACCCGCGCGATCATGATGGGTCAACACGGCTTTATCGCCTGGGCTGATGACGACAAGGAGTGCTACAAGCAGACCCTCGACTTTATCGAAAAGGCCGCGGCTTACATCGAGGCCAAATACGAGGCCAAGGGCGGTCACGCGAAAGCCTTCGGCGGGCAGAAATACACCACGCTGCCCCAGGAAAAGCGCAATGAAGTCTTTGCCGCAATCCTTCCGTGGCTCCGCGGACAGGTGAGCCAGCAGCGCCGTTTCATCGGCACAATGCAGGACGACGAGAAGATCCTGCGATTTGTGAACTCGGCCGACGCTCCGCGCCTGGCCGAGCTCGGCACGAGCTGCCCGGACCATTTTCTGCGCACGAAGATCAAGCCGCTCTACGTGGCATGGGATCCCGCCAGTGGCGACGTCGCCGGTCTGCGCAAGCTCCTCGCTGACGGCCTCGCCCAATACCGCAAGGACTACGCCGCTTATTACGAGAAGTGCAAACACGCCAACTCTCCGGCAATGCGCGACCCGAATCCGACGGTCATTCTTATTCCCGGCTTGGGCATGGTTGCCTGGGGCAAGGACAAGAGTGAAAGCCGTGTGACCGCGGAGTTCTACAATTGCGCCGTGGAAGTGATGCGCGGAGCCGAGGCCATTGACGAATACGTGGCTCTCCCGCAGCAGGAAGCCTTCGACATCGAATACTGGCTCCTCGAGGAAGCGAAGCTCAAGCGCATGCCCGCCGAAAAGGAACTCGCGCGCCAGGTGGCCGTGGTTATTGGCGCGGGCAGCGGTATCGGCAAGGAAACCGCGCATCGTCTCAGCAAGGAAGGCGCGCAAATTGTGTGCGTGGACATGAAGGTCGAGTCAGCGCAGGCCACTGCGGACGAGCTCGCCGCCAAGCTTGGACATGGCATCGGCGTCGCTGGCACCGGCATCAGCGGCTGCGGCCCTGCCATTGGCCTCGCCGCCAACATCACCGATCGCGCCAGCGTGCGCGCCATGCTCGACCAAGTGGCGCTCGCTTACGGCGGGTTTGACCATATCGCGGTGACTGCCGGCGTTTTTGTCGCCAGCGACACCACAGGACATATTCCGGATGAGAAGTGGGCGTTCACCTTTGGTGTGAACGTCACCGGCAGCTACATCGTTGGCGACGAGGCCGCAAAAACGTGGAAGGAGCAGGGCCTTAAGGGTACCCTGGTTCTCACCACGAGCGCCAATGCCGTCGTCGCGAAAAAGGGCAGCGTGGCTTACGATTGCTCCAAGGCCGCCGCGAATCATCTCGTTCGCGAGCTGGCCATCGAGCTTTCACCGACCGTGCGCGTCAACGGCGTCGCGCCGGCCACCGTTGTGCAGGGCAGCGCAATGTTCCCGCGGGATCGCGTCATCGGCTCGCTGGCCAAATACAACATTCCTTACACGGATGATGAGGCGACCGAATCGCTGGTGGGCAAGCTCGCGCAGTTCTACGCGGACCGCACGCTGACCAGAACGCCGATCACTCCGGCAGATCAGGCGGAAGCTTATTTTCTGCTGATCAGCAACCGCCTCAGCAAGACCACCGGACAGGTGATCACTGTGGACGGCGGCTTGCACGAAGCCTTCCTGCGCTAAATTAGCGAAGAGAGATTCTCAGGGCGCCCGGTGAGAACCGGGCGCCCTTTTCTTTTTGAGGGCGTGCCGGCGCGCAGATAGCATGGGCGCATGGGACCCCATGGGTCACACTCGGCGAAACAACGGGAAGCAGTGAACAAACAGGACATCATCGACGGAATCATCGCCGCTCTTAGAACGGAGTTGGAGGGCTACCTTCGTTCCGCGAAGTCGGCGCATGCCCTTTCCAGCACAGTGGGATCCGAAGCTTGGAATTCACGTGACTTGAAGTCGCGG
>JADMIO010980246.1_pt1 | contig 33057 bp, 19 predicted proteins | sample 8958161 | NCBI WGS metagenome assembly JADMIO01 (sample SAMN16585339, study PRJNA669376) | soil metagenome | isolation source: Crop rotation soil | place: USA: Cullars Rotation, Alabama | collected 2011 | reverse complement strand
CAGAGGTGATCAATCTTTGCAAGCTGACTTTGATCGCTTCACTAAGAATCGCCAGTCTCTTCCCCAGATCTGAATCTGACGTCACCCTTCTTCGTGACCTGGAAAATAGGTTGGTGTTCTTATTTATCTTCAAATCTTCAACAAATACAAACCAATGAGGCATTGGTCCAGTGGTAAAGTGCTTCAGTGGTACTCCTTTGAAATAAGGAGGCAAGTACCCGGGTTCAAATCCCAGGATTGTTAAAATCAGCCTATGAAAAAAAAAAAAAATCTTCAACAAATACAGCCTGGGTTTTTGAGCACAAATTCAACTTCACAAACACACAAAATCTATCTAAAGCACATCACCAAGAACACAAAGGATTTAGCTATCCATTTTTATAACTAAAAAAACATTAAATGGAAAGATAGAAATCATAACTAGAAAAGAAAAGATAGTATATTAATTAAGAGAAAGGTTGCGCCTTTACAAAAGTTGCAATAAATGTCTAGGCTTGCCTAAATGAGCCAAAAGTTGCGCATCCCTTGGGATTGCTACCTATTTATACTAGGAAATTAGGGAAAACCTAGTTCTAGTGTCTTCCAAGGAGAATATTCTTTCTTGGAGATCAAGTTGGGCAAATAGGCGAGTCGGGCCGAGGACTTGGGCTTCCGCGAGATTTGATCTTCGAGGCCTGAAAGTTTCCAAGTCCAAGCAATCCCAAGTCGAGCGCTGCAGGTCTTCTCTCCGGATTCTTCTGCTCGATCTCCCTCGAGGTCTGGTTGAGCTCGATCGTCCAAAAGTGCTCCTCGAGTGGAACCTGCACAAAAGTAGTGGGAATGGGGGTAATATCCTATCTTTATATCCAAAAATGCTAGGATAATTGAACATAAAATGATATAAATAAAGCGTTGATCAAACATCCCCACACATAAACTTTGCTTGCCCTCAAGCAAAAACTAAAAATTGGAAAAGAAAGAAATAAAAATACTCTACTCGACCGAACATGTGCTCGACCGCTCAAACCATTTTCTCTCCTGATAGACTCTCAAATCGTACCCAGATATCACAGTGATGTACTCAAGCTAAAATGATCAGTCGACAATTCTATCAAATCATAATCCTCAGCATCATGCAGTCACTTCTATAATCAATCATACAAGTAGAAACATCGAATATGCAATGAGAACTTTTGAAAGACCTATTTAGTTTTGATCGACCATTTTGAAAACCAGCAATGCTTTCTGAAAACCCATCTAATCTAATCCCATCATGCAGCTTCAGTTTAGTCTGGGGATAGCCAACAAGATTTCTCTTGCGCTAGGTCAGAGCTCCTTGGCCAGATATACTGCAGTTAGTTCCAAGTCCCCAAAGAAACTTCCACTACAATCAGGGTCCTTTGATGAGGACAGAGCTTACCCTAGCTTGGGGTTTCCACCTTTTCCTCGTGGTCGAGCGTAGGTTCTACCTTTTGCTTCGATAACCAAACATCTTTTATTTATTAATTTTTTTTTCTTTTTTCTGATCTATCACTGTTTTTGGTTTGGCTGGGAACAGAGCTTGCTCTCGTGGCTGCACCTTTGTCCCATAATAAAATCAAAGGGGTATTTTTTTTCTAGATGAATTTTTTTTGGTTTTTTCAAAAGCAATTACTGATGATCGAATGGTTTTTCAAAACATGCTTCAGTTTTTTCAAAATTTCACAATGCAATTCTCAATTCCTAATGGCATGTTTCAATACAGATTTGAGTGTAAGATGCTGAAAATGTGGTTTTCAAAAAGTGTTGTCATGATGCGAAATTTTAGGTCGAGTACAGCAGTCATGCCTGAGTGGTCATGTTGAGCCTAGAATTTGAAAAAATGAATCTGATGGTCGAGTTCATGCGGTCGAGTACACTAACTAGACCCTCCCCACACTTAAACTAAAGACTCTCTAAGGAAATTAATCTAAGAAATGGAAAGTGCATAACTTGACCCCTCTCCACACTTGAACATCACAATGTCCTCATGCGAGAAGTAGTCGAAAGTAAAAGACAGGAATTGAAAAGAAAAGGAAAAGAAACGACCTGGGTTTATGTACAGGCGGAGGTGGAGTGGTGTGGTGGTCGACCTCCTCAGGTCGAGTTGGGTTCCTCGTGCTCGTCGAGGTCATCAACCAATGGGTTGATTTTGGTCATTGGAGCCTCAGGGATGGAGGTTTTTGCTCCGTTGTGATCAGTACAAATTGCGCATGGTATCTGCTTGATCGAGGCTAGTTCCTTGAACAGTTTAGCATGGATCCTTTCATGATTTGCACGAGATCGCTGCTGCTCTTCTCGCAATTGATTGTACTTGGTGCAGAGTTGCTGTTGTCCATCATGGAGAGTTGTGATATGTTGCTTCAGGGAGGTTTGATTGGTGGCTAAGAACTGGGTTTCCTCAGCCAGTTTTTTCCATTGTTCTTCAGTCTCGTTAAGGCGAGCCTTGCTAGCCGCTTTCTCCTGGTCCATCAGAGAAACACGAACCACCCGCTTACCCATCCAATTTGGCAGAGCATCCATAGGATCAACCCTGTTCTCGACGCCCGTGGTTTCAACCTCCTTCTCTGGCGGGTTGACTCCAGTGCCCTCGCGCTTTGACTTGATCATTCCAGCTCCAGGGGTCTCGATACTTTGTTCCTCTAGGTTGCTCCCTTCAGTCATAATCTCTTGTTTTCCAGACGCAAACAGTTCAGTGGAGGCGTTGATTGCTTGGGTAGTTCCGGTGAGGTCAGTCTTGTCCCCCTGATTTCCTCGAGCGGCAGTGTGGACCATTGGTGCGACCATGGCAGGGTTTCGAGTGATAAGGAGGGGATCGACTTCGAATATGGAGTTGACTGACTCGTTCTGAGATAGAATTGCGGTCACTAGTTGCCTCTTTGATTCCTTTTTTTTTCCTTGATCGGTCATGATCTCGAATACCCTATCAAGCATGAACATCTTTTCATCTTCGGTGAGTGCTGTAATATCTCCACCAGCGGCCCAGGTCATCCTTTCGCGTTCCCAACCAATTAATCCCGAGGTGAAGTGGTCAATAATCTACTTTCTGGACAGAGAGGTCATGGGCCACAAGTCCTGATTCTCTTTCCACTTCCTGTAATAGTCGGCATAGCTCATGTCTGGTTCCTGGTGGAACGCTACGATATCCTCTTCGAGGGCTTGGGTCTGCGCTTTGGACAAGAATTTCCTTAAGAATATAGTTGACATCTGCTGCCAGGTAGTGATCGAGTTAGGAGTCAGGTTGTAGAACCACTCTTTTGCGTTTCCTTCGAGGGACCAAGGAAATGTCTTTAGCTTGGCTCGATCGATGTGGACTGCAGTAGGTTTGGTTGCCTCACACTGGCCGTAGAGGTCTTTCAAATGAGTGTGTGGGTTTTCTTCTGCCCTACCAGAGAATTTAGGTAGATGCGCCATGATTTTGAACTTGATCTCCCAATCATTCACTTCTGGAGCTACATCAGGTAACCTGATGGGTGAAAAAATCTCTCTCTCGATCGGCTCTTTATCACTGAGCCCATCTTTTTCATAGAAATTCCTTCTTTTTCCACGGTGTCGTTCTTCCTCGTGGGCAGGCTCTCTTTCTTCCATCAGAACTTCTCCAAACTGGTAACGGCGCCAAAACTGTTGCCTTCCCCGGCAACGGCGCCAAAATTTGACCGCTCACCCCACTACCCGTCGTTAGGTGGTAGCAGGGTGGTCAAATATAGAAGTGGGTTGTGGTTTATACTGGATGTAGAACGGTTGTAGTTTAGGGATTGAGTGGTTACAACTTATCACTAAAATGGTAGTTATAGTGGTAAGAGGGTCGGTCCACAGGGAAGGGCGTCGTTCTTTGTGTTTGATGGTTGTGTATGGAGGTCGAGGGTTGGTTTTTGGCTACACGCCACCTGATTGCAGAATTTAAATAAAAACAAAGACTAAAACTAAAATGAGAGAGGTGGTCGACTCACTACAGTTGTTGTGGTCGATCAACGAAGAGGTCGATGGTGATGGTTGTCGAGAGATAGTTGATTGAGGGATGCTCCTGGTGAGGCTCGATAGATGTTTGTGTGCTCGATCACTAGCTCAGAGATTAACCCGCCTGACTGTAGTGTGCTCTAGATAGGAGTACGGTCGCTCACTATCCTTCTCCTTTTTCTATAGAAACCCGGTCGGTGTCAACGCCGGATCCTGATCGACATGTAGTCAATCGCTAGCTCGAGTGGAACTCGATCGCTCGAGGAGACACACTTATCTTCACGTTACCTCGCAATTTGAGGCCCTAGCTTGTCAAGACTGGTCGGAGATAATATTGCTGAAGATCTACTCGAGTTACTGTCTCGTTGTCTGCTGGTCGACCTTGCGCCTGTCACCGGAACAAAGTCGTCGATGGTAAATCGCGGCCAGCCGTGCAGAGGTGATCAATCTTTGCAAGCTGACTTTGATCGCTTCACTAAGAATCGCCAGCCTCTTCCCCAGATCCGAATCTGACGTCACCCTTCTTCGTGACCTGGAAAATAGGTTGGTGTTCTTATCTATCTTCAAATCTTCAACAAATACAGCCTGGGTTTTTGAGCACAAATTCAACTTCACAAACACACAAAATCTATCTAAAGCACATCACCAAGAACACAAAGGATTTAGCTATCCATTTTTATAACTAAAAAAACATTAAATGGAAAGATAGAAATCATAACTAGAAAAGAAAAGATAGTATATTAATTAAGAGAAAGGTTGCGCCTTTACAAAAGTTGCAATAAATGTCTAGGCTTGCCTAAATGAGCCAAAAGTTGCGCATCCCTTGGGATTGCTACCTATTTATACTAGGAAATTAGGGAAAACCTAGTTCTAGTGTCTTCCAAGGAGAATATTCTTTCTTGGAGATCAAGTTGGGCAAATAGGCGAGTCGGGCCGAGGACTTGGGCTTCCGCGAGATTTGATCTTCGAGGCCTGAAAGTTTCCAAGTCCAAGCAATCCCAAGTCGAGCGCTGCAGGTCTTCTCTCCGGATTCTTCTGCTCGATCTCCCTCGAGGTCTGGTTGAGCTCGATCGTCCAAAAGTGCTCCTCGAGTGGAACCTGCACAAAAGTAGTGGGAATGGGGGTAATATCCTATCTTTATATCCAAAAATGCTAGGATAATTGAACATAAAATGATAGAAATAAAGCGTTGATCAGTTACTTTTTATTCCCTTTTTCTGCATCAGGTGGCGTGTAGCCAAAACAACCACTCAACCTTCATTCACTAATCACAATCACATCGATCAACGACGCACCTCTTCGTGGATCGACTCTCTTGCCACTACTACATTTATTTGTATAGTGATAAGTTGTAATCAGTTTAACCCCTAATTACACAGCATTCTATATTTGATCGTAATCGCACGCGACAGCAGTTGCGCAATCAGTGACCTCCAGCAGCTATATGGACTTTCTCACTATACTTCACCTGCAAACCTGAAACAAAATAGCAAATTATCTGTGCTTTTGTTAGTGAAGTCGTCGACCAAAGTTCGTTGCTTGACATCCATCTTTGGAAGTAAGTCCTATTAGCTCTCATTTTCCTTTTGCCTTGAGGACACAAGGTCCTTTTCGAGTCTCGTAGCCTCGCCTTTCAGTAAAAACCTCTTCAGGAAGATTTCTTTCATATGTTCCCACATGGTAATGGAATTGGGATGCATATCCAAAAACCATGCCTTCGCGCTGCCTTCGAGCGAACACGGGAAAACTTTGAGCATCGCTTAATCTAGTTGATTAAGAAATGGCATGAGAACCCTGCAATGGTCATGAAGTTTCTTCAAATGAGAGTGTGGATTTTCATTCAACAACCCTTGAAATTTTGGAATCCTCTCTATATTACTTGATTTAATACACCAATCATCAGCATTATTAAAAATATGAATTGGGGAATAGTCGACTCCCTCATGTGGCGCAACTTCTCCAGGGTTTTTTGGTTCGTCCACTCCAGGACCTGCATTACCACCCGCGTTAATCACCTTGCCTCCATCTGGTTGTCCGGTGCCGTTGGACGGCATCTTCAGAGGTTTCTTACTCGATCGTCCTCCAGATGTTGAACTGGACAGATCTGGTCCCTTGTTCGAACGTCGTTTGCGTCTTCCTTGAGCACTAGAGACATCCTGATAGGGCACCGAGATGATTTTCTTTTTTGACCTAGTCATCATACGAAAACTAAAGCAAAAATGAACCGTTAATGTCCCCGGCAACGGCGCCAAAATTTGATCGATCTGTCGTATGGTCTTCAAATATAGATAATAATAATAAGGGAATTAAGGTATATATTACAACTTATCACTATAATGGAAGTAATGTAGTAGTAGCAAGAGGGTCGGTTCCTCAGAGAAGTTGGTCGTCTATTATGATCACGGTTGAGTATGTATGATGTTGTCTGAATGGTTGAGTGTGTTGGCTACTCGCCACCTGTTGAGAATGAAAATAGACTGGTGATAATAAAACAAAATTTAAACAACCGCCCAACTTACAAGTGAAGTTGAACGAGAAGGCAATTTGGAGAGTGGTTGAGTGTTGATTAGAACCAATCGGTAATGGAGTACATTCCCAGTGAGAGTTCGATAGGCCACAAGTGACACTTGATCATTAGCGCAGTGATGGACTCAATGGATCATAACGTGCTATAGATAGGAGTATGGGTACCTCACTATCCTACTCATTTCCTCTTCAAATCCGATCAGAGTATGGGTACCTCCCGCCGGATCCTGATCAAGTGGCTTTAGTCTTGATCGCTGTCTCAAGCAAAGCTTGATGGTGTAGAAGGAGACAACTTATTCCAAGCTATCTCGCAATTGAGACCCTAGCGTGTCATAACTGGTTAGGAATAATATCAAAAGAAATACTTACCCAGGTTACTATCCTGTTGCCTGCTGATCAACCTTGACTTGTTCGGTCACATAATTAAGGTTGCGACTGTAAGCCTCAATCAAAATTACAAAGGTGATCAGTCGTTGCAATCTGACGTTGACCGCTTCATTTAAACGAAGCTAAGTCTAGATCGAATGCAAGAACATTGTCAGTCTCTTGCTACCCGATGGTTGACTTACTTCACTTAATCTATCTTCAAGCTTATTTTGAATACGATCCTTGAGTTGAAGCGCATTTTGGCTTCACAAATGTACTTGGTCTATCTCACAAGCTCACTAAGAATGTAAAGGGAATTTAGCTAAGTCTGGCTGACATAGCTAAAATGGAAATAAAGAAGAAATAGTTCATAGAATAGAAAACCTCCAACTTTATTAATAATCAAAAATCGAACCATGTTTACATCGAGGTCGTTCTCCTTATATAGGGAGAAGGTTTACAAGATAAACATGAAAATAAAAACTAACTAGAAAATAAAATCTTACCTACAGGATAAAAATCCTTTATTCAAATTCAAAAAAAAAACAAAGTCTATCTAACAAAGTTGGGGATCAAGTTGGACAGTTGCTTGAGCGGAAATCTCGAACATTTGAAATTGGAGATTCGCATATGCTCAGCGAGATTCCATCGTTTTCAAAATCTCTGCGCGCTCTATGGTTGAGTGCTCTTTTGATGTTGAGCACTTGAAGATGTTGAGGGCGTACGCGGAGTGGAGTACTGGAGAGTTGAGCGCTAAGGAAGTTGAGCGCTTTTTTTGCAACTGAGCAGCTGTACTCAACGTTGATCACCCAGTTCTTCTTGCGGTCCATTTCGAGATCCTTCTTGATGTCCTGTGTGATCAAGCTCGTCCCAAGTGTGCTCCATCAGGAATAAACTGCAAAATTGGGGAAATAGATGAAATATTGTATCTTAAAGCCCTGAAATCCTAAGATAAATAGTGTAAATACATAAGAATTATGAGCACATCAATATACACACCACACCAGCCCAACACCCCTTGTCCACAAGCTACTCACTTTACACATATACAAAAACAACCAGCTCTGGAATTCCCTAAATTCGATGGAACTGAGGTCCATGATTGGTTTTTTCAAGCTGAAAACTGCTTCCATTCCATGAGAACAATAAAGGCAGAGAAACTGGAGATAGCATCACATCACCTCACTGGAGACGCACTCAAATGGTTCAAGATTATATCCAAGACAAAAGAAGGAGTTCCATGGTCGTGGCCTGACTTTACCAACAGCATAGTCACTAGCTTCTCTCCTAAGCACCTAGACACCCAATGATGGACATCGCAAAACTAACTCAAAATTCTACGATTGACAAGTATGTAAGTACCTTCAACACCCTATATGACCGTATAGATGTTCCAGATTCATATGGCACAACACTCTTCTTAGCTGGTCTTAAACCAGATCTCTCCAGCTTTACACAACTATTGAATCCTCTGAGTTTTGAGCATGCGGTTCAACTAGCACTATCAGCTGAAATCGCACTACCACTATTTTAAGGAAAAACACCACCAGTACAACTAACCCCCGCAAACAGCCACCCACCTCCAAGATCCAATCCCCGTTTCCCATTCAACACCAACAAAATCAGTTCAAACAATTATGGCAATAATACTTATAGAACTCCTCAAACACAACCCAACACTCAAACCAAACAAACAACAACACATACCTCTCTGCAAACCATTGATGAAAAGACTATGAAAGAGAGAATATCCCTAGGCCTATGCAAATATTGTGCAGAAATTTTTTATCGAGGTCATAAATGTGCAACAAAATAGTATTTCCTATTCACTACAGAGGAAGAACAGGATCCTACCACCTATGGCATTCACACAGAAAACCTTTCACAAGAGGATCAAGACACACAACAACTAAAAGACTCACCTGTCATCTTCTTCATAGCCATGCACGACATCTCCACTGGAGCTCATAAAGCAACGGGCGTGGTACTCCAACTCCAAAAACAGATGGTACACACCCTTATTGATACCGGTAGTACACATAACCTTATATCTAAGGAAAATGCCACTTTCTTGGGATTTCCCATCACTCAAATTGACCCTGTTACCATAACCGTAGCCAACGGTGATGTTTTGGTCTCAACAGAAGCTTCCATTGACATCACCTGGTACATCCATGGAGAACCATTCACCTTATCAACACTAATTTTACCTCTCACCCATTATGATGTCATTCTTGGTCTTGACTGGCTACGCTCATTGGGAGTCATTACATGGGATTTCACGACCATGACAATGAGTTTCCTGAAGAATGGACAGCATATCACCCTGCAAGGAGGCACAAAGGTATTTGTCAAATGGGTAGTCGAGGAGAAAATGCGCAAATTATTAGCACACCCTACAAAGGTAGCTTGCTCTCAAGTATGCTACATGGCTGACTTATGGACAATGCAGGAAACAACACCTTTTTCCCCACCCATACAAGACTTGCTTACAAGTTTCAAAGACATTTTTGCTGAACCAACTGCACTTCCTCCACCACGGCCATTTGACCACCAAATTCCATTGCACCCCGGATCCAAACCCATTACCCTGTGCCCTTACAAACTATCCAAACTCCAAAAGGACGAGGTTGAAAAACAGATTGCCAATCTGTTAAGTACTGGTTTCATTGAAAATAACAATAGCCCTTACGCTGCTCCAATCCTATTAATCAAAAAGAAAGATGGTGGTTGGCGCCTTTGTGTCGACTACAGGGCATTGAATCTACAGACAGTAAAAACAAATTTCCCATACCTGTTATTGAAGAACTCTTGGATGAATTGGGTGGCGCCTCCATTTTGTCTAAATTGGACTTGCGTGCAGGCTATCATCAGATACTCCTCCACTCTCCATATGCCTTTAAAACAACATTCAAAACCCACCAAGGCCACTACCAATTTCGTGTCATGTCATTTGGCTTATGTAATGCTCCTTCCACCTTCCAAGCACTCATGAATCACATTTTTGTACCATACCTGCGAAAATTTGTGTTAGTGCTCTTTGATGATATACTTATTTATAGCACAAATGAGCATGAACACATAGATCATCTACAGACTTTCCTAACTACCTTAAGACACCACTCACTATTTCTTAAACAGTCTAAATGCTCCTTTGCTGTCCCCAAATTTCATACCTAGGTCATGTTATTACAGGTACTGAAGTTCACATAGACCCTAGCAAGATTCAGTCAATTCAAGACTGGCCCCTACCCAAAACAGTAAAGCAAGTCAGAGGCTTCCTAGGTCTCACAGGATACTACAGACGCTTCATTAAGGGTTATGCTTCTTTAGCTAAACCTCTGACTGACCTCCTCAAGAAAGATAATTTTCTATGGTCTACTGTTGCAGAAAATGCCTTTGACAGATTAAAGCACACCCTGATCACCTCACCAATTTTGATTCTCCCAGATTTCAATCTTCCATTCACCATTCAAACTGATGCTTCAGGTGACGCCATTGGTGCTGTCCTCATGCAGCAGAATCATCCCATTGCTTTTGTTAGCAAATCATTGGCTCCAAGACACCAAGCTAAGTCTGTGTACGAGCGAGAACTCTTAGCAGTGCTCTTTGCAGTCAAGCATTGGCACCACTATGTTGCCGACAAACATTTCATCATTCAGACAGACCATCACAACCTCAAATATCTTCTGAGCCAACGTCTCACAAATGACCCTCAATTCACCTGGCTGGTGAAACTGAAAAGTTATGATTTTGAGGTCCAATATAAGCCAGGCAAAGCAAACTTAGTTGCAGATGCTCTATCTCGTGTCCCCAGTGCTCATCTTCTCACCTTGCTATATTCCACCATTGAACCTTCATTGGAAGATGACATCAAGGCGTCTTATGCCACTGGTACTGCATTACAGACCCTCATCACAGAGTTACAAACCAATCCCCAATCTCACCGCCACTACACACTATCAAATGGCCACCTATGCCAAAAGGGCAAGCTGGTGGTGGGAAATGACATTGATCTACAACTTAAAATACATGGCCTCTTCCACGACACACCTACAAGAGGGCACTCAGGTATCCAGGCAACACAGACTAAGATCTCCTCACTCTTCTACTGGCCAGGACAGCGGAAAATGTTAAGAAACTTCATTCGCTCATGTGATACATGTCAGCGAAACAAGCCAAAACATATTAAACTATCGGGTTTACTCCACCCCTTACCTACTCCATCTTCTCATTTCAGTGATCTCTCCATGGACTTTATTGAGGGCCTCCTCAAATCAAATGGTCACACTGTCATCTTGGTGGTAGTGGATCGCATGTACAAGTTCGCTCATTTTCTCACCATGAAACACCCCTACACAGCATCTACGGTTGCAAAACTCTTCCTTGATCGAGTTGTTAGCATCCATGGCAACCCCAATTCCCTACTTACTGACAGAGACCCTATTTTTCTAAGTAAATTCTGGATTGACTTGTTCACTTTACAGAGTATTGAACTCAAGCGAAGTAGCTCATACCATCCTCAGACGGATGGTCAAACAGAAAGGGTAAACCAGTGCCTTGAGCAATACCTTCGTTGTTTCTGAAACTCTCAACCTCACAAATGGACAACATACATTCCACTCGCCCAGTTCTGGTATAACTCATCCTACCATTCATCTCTCCACACATCCCCTTACAAAGCCCTCTTCGGTATTGAACCCCCACTCAATATCCCTTACATCGCAAATGACACACACGACACAATAGTGAATGTTATAATGACTGAGAGGGAGGAAATGCTTACTCATTTGAAGGAACTGCTCGGCATGACGCAAACCAGAATGAAGCATTACGCTGACCGCCACCGTTCAAAGCGCAAGTTCAATATAGGAGACCAAGTGTTGCTTAAAATTCAACCATATCACCAACTATCCATCGCCAGAAGAGAAAATCCAAAGTTAGCACAAAGGTACTTTGGTCCCTATAAAGTGCTAGACAGGATTGGCGAAGTTGCTTACCGTTTGGAACTACGTTCATCAAGTTGCATACATGATGTCATCCACGTCAGTAAGTTGAAGCTTTTCCACCCTTCGCTCCAAGATTAGACATCCACAGCGCTAGTAGTCCCCACTGCAATCCTCGATCGACGCTTTGTAAAATGCCAAGGGAGCGCGGCAACACAACTTCTGGTCTTCTGGAATGACGAATCGGGGTTGAGACCTTCTTGGGAGTGGGCAAATCATCTATTGGCCACGTTTCCTCACTTACCCTTGTGGGCAAGGGTCTTCAACACCGGGGAATTGTCACATGCTCATCATCGCAACATCATAGAAAAGGGAAGGACATGAGAGCTACAAGTTGAAGACGAAGAGAATGAAACCAGTTTGAGTAAAAGGAAAAAGAAAAAGAATTCTTACCTATCAATTTTGGACGACACATCGCAGCAAATGTGTGACAGGTAGGAGGTGGAAACATGTCATTCAAGATTGGAAGACATGTCGTCGGATTAGTCTTGGCTGCAGACAAAGAACTCACCTTACTTGAAGACCAAGCTGTAGGTTAGAGATCAGAAGTATAGCTACGGCGTACTTGTTTTGTTTGTTTGTCAAACCCTGTATATAGCAGCAAGACTTAATGAGAATTTAGCTTTTGTCTCAAAATACTTTTGTTCTCCTTTGATGTTCAATGAACTAGGAAACCTCTCAATGAGAATTGTTATTTGAATTCTAAAAGCTCAAGTCTTTAACCCTAAAATACCTTATCACCATCTGCGCCGCTCCTTTCCATTTTCATTGCATCCATTGTTAACCTGCAAATCAACCATTAGAAGCTTCATTAGTTGTGATCCCTACCAAAGATCATAACATCGAGTTTAGGGTTTTTTCATCAGGAACATCAAATTCTCAAGTTGCGAGGAAATTTAGCTTTTGTTACTAGAAGATCTTAGCATGTGTCTGTGGCCATGGGCAGCCAGAGCGATTTCTGTTTTCTTCCTGCTATTGTTGTATTGATGAACTATTTTTTTTGTTGGTATCCTCATTCCTGCTGGGTGTCTATATGATAATTGATACATGCTAGTGTCTGCCCAAAATTGTTCGTTGGCATATTGTTGCTAGTGATAGTTTTACCTTTTTTAAGTTCCTCATTAATGAGTAAAGTCTTGCCCATTTTTAAAGTTTTGTCCCTGAATGATGCCTTCACAGTGTATTTTTCGCTACTATGATGAAATACCAAGGTGTATCATTCATCAAGTCTCTAAGTATTAATTTCAGTTGCTTATTTTCTGTGAAGATAACGGTGAGGGGACAGATGCAGAATCTGGTACACAAGAAGATGATATCCTCATCCAGGATGAGATATTTATAGCTCGTCTAGCAAGCATCAGGCGTGTAAGTTGACTTGTACGTTACCTTTTTTCCCCATTTTATAATGCATTTATAATATCACCATGAACTGGCACACGCATGAATTCCACACACCGAGTTGCAAATTCTTTACAGGAAGAAGAAACAATTTTGATTTATAGAGATCGCTATGAACTGGAAAAGGGACTGTTGATACGGGAAATGAAATGAGTAGGAGATGAGGATGATGGTTCCCGTTTTAATAATTTCCAAATTTTGAATCATCGGTATGCCCTTCTAAATCTTCTTGGGAAAGGAGGATTTAGCGAGGATTACAAGGTCAGAATTTCAGTGTGCTTTTATTATTATCTTATCAAAAGTTTGTGGTTAGAATTAATTACCAAGTAAAAAGGAAAATGCAGCTCTTGCCATTATTGGCAATTGTAAATAAATACCTTTTTGCACTGGTTTGAAGTGAGAAATTTCCAGCAGGCTTACGATTTGGTAGAGTACAGATATGTTGCATGTAAGCTTCATGGCCTGAATGCTCAGTGGAAGCAAAGTTATGTATAAGATAAGGCATGCGATCCGGGAGTATAATGTAGAGGTGGCAAAATGGGTTAGATGGATGGATATGGGTATTGGTAAATGGGTATGGATAAAAAATGGATAGTAACCCATTTAATATCCATTTAACTTTTTAAATGGATACCCATACCTATTTATACCCATAACCATTTATATCCATCCATTAACCCATTTAAATACATTATATTAATTAAATTTAAAAATATTAAGATAAAATGTAACTTTTAATAATATTTAATGTAATTCTTTTTTTGATAAAAAATATCATGTTCGATCGTTTAGTCTCGGGTTTGGCTATTTATGGTCGAATTTTACTATTTAAGCTCAGGTAGACTATTTAGGTTCGATTTTGATCGTTTGGACTCGGTTTTGACCGATTATTGTCAAAATTCACTATTCTTACATATCCACTTAAATTAAATGGCTCGGGTTTGACCGTCTAAGCTCGGATTTGACCGTTTAGGTTCGGGTTTAACTGTCTAAGCTCGAATTTGACCGTCTTAGCTCGGATTTGACTCGGTAATTTGGACTCGAGTTTGACCATTTAGGCTCGCATTTGACCGTCTAAGCTCGGGTTTTACTGTTTAGGATCGGGTTTGACCGTTTAAGCTCGGGTTTGACCGTTTTAGCTCGGATTTGACCGTCTAAGCTCGGGTTTGACCGTCTAGGCTCGGGTTCCATCATTCCGACTCGGTAATTTTCCCGACACCAACCCGATCCCGAGACCACAAAAAATGCAGGTCAAACCCGAGCCTAAACGGTGAAATTCGAGCTTAAACGGTCAAATCCGAGCCTAAACGGTCAAACCCGAGCCTAAACGGTCAAATCCGAGCCTAAACGGTCAAACCCGAGCATAAACGATCAAACCCGAGCCTAAACGGTGAAACTCGAGCCTAAACGGTCAAACCCGAGCATAAATCTGGGCCTAAACGGTGAAACCCGAGCTTAAATGGTCAAATCCGAGCATAGATGGTCAAAGTCGGGGACTAAACGGTTAAAACCGAGTCTAAACGGTCAAAGTCGGGGTCTAAACGGTTAAACCCGAGGGTAAACAGTCAAATTCGAGCATAAATAGTCAAACCCGAGCCTAAACGGTCAAATTCGAGCATAAATAGTCAAACCCGAGCCTAAACGGTCAAATCCGAGCTTAAACGGTCAAATCCGACCCTAAACGGTCAAATCCGAGTATAAATGGTCAAACGATCAAACCCGAGCCTAAACGGTCAAACTCGAGCCTAAACGGTCAAACCTGAGCCTAAACGGTCAAACCTGAGCCTAAACGGTCAAATCCGACCATAAACGGTCAAATCCGAGCATAAATAGTCAAATCCGAACATAAATGGTCAAACGTGAGTCTACGGAGATTGACGATGACGATTGACGAGTTTGATTTGATAAGAGGGAATATGGTTGAAGAAAATGGGCTGAAAATAAATTGTTCTTTGGGCTCAAAATAAATGGGTAATGGGTATACCCATTACCCAACCCATTTATTTTATTATAAATGGGTATCCAATCCATTTATATCCATTTAGATTATAACTGACCCAATTAGCATCCATACCCACTTAAATTAAATGGATATGGATACTAATTGGTTATGGGTATAATTTTGCCAGCTCTAGTATAATATTCACAAAACCTTGGTGCACGATAACATTGTTCGCCTCTGGCACATTTTTAGATTAATCAAAATACATTCTGCACAATAAAAGGTAATGATTCTAGTTCCACTTCTGGAAAATATTGAAGAATGAGTAATCGAAACAATGCATTGTTCCTTAGTTACAACTTGTGGAGGAGATCGATAAGTTGTTGGGAGTATTATTTTTTTTTCTTCTAGTTTGTTTTGGAATCTTACCCACTAGCTATCTGTTATGGAAACAACCTTCCCTCTGTTTTTAAAATAGTTTGTATTTCCCTTTTTTTGTTCTTCAGTGGCGGGAATGGGAGTGATGAGGATGAAAACGAAGAAGAAGAGATGGATGTTGATTCTACCGCTAAAGACACTGACACTGATGTTGGAAAAGCATTAGCTGTTGCACACGCGCTTGGGAGAAGCTCGAGAGGGAAAAAGATAGATGACATAGCTGACGGATTGAAGGAGCTTGACATGGAAAATTATGACGAGGAGGATGAAGGTTAAATTCTAGAATTTTCTTCATCGTTAGGCGTTTGTTCGTGGCGTAACTTAATGATATGTTTTATGTTAGAGGTTGAGCTGTTTAGTAAAGGTACTCCAAAGCTGCATCTACTCTTCTAGTTTTGCTGATCTATGCTGGAGGCCTTTGCAGGTTCACGAGTATGTTGAAGCTGCGACGTTCTGTAAATTTTGCAGAACTGGGACTCTTTTGAATCTAGTGGAAATAAATGCTACTTTGTTACCACTGAGTGGTCCATCTATTGATCATTTGCAGATAAATTTTCTTGACTATATATTGGGGGCAATTACCTGAATTTTTATTCTAATTTCAATCTAGCGATGATAGTAGCCCTTAGCTCCGCAAACAATGCTATCGTCCGGCAAGGCAGCAATTCAAGTATGGATGATATCATGGTCAAACGGTCTCTTGGATTCTGCTTACATTTAGCAGATTCATTTGAAGCAATAGAGCAAATATTAGGATGTTAGCATTTCACAATGAATGTTAGATCTATTTCTCTCATTACTTGTTAGAAACTCAGCCTTTGTTTCTTCTTCGTGATTCAATAGAATAATAATCAACTTTTGCACGGAAACAGTACACAAAATGCACACAATGCGTCAATAGTATACTATCATCTATAGGCACGAAGTAAACACGTATTCTAGTTTTCATATCAGAAAATTCTTATATTCAGTGCAAAATAAACGTGTTCTTCAAATTTTCTATTCAGGAAACAAGCACGAAGTAAACACGTTTTTCAATTTTCATAATGAAAAAGAAAATCTTAACTCATTTCTCAAACTAAAAATCCACCCCGCACTTATTTTTTAATTTTTGGGAGACTTTAACGGTGAAAACTATGCGCTACAGTTCTAAACGTTATCTTCGTTAGCATCTACAGGTTCCGGGCCAACCGACAGAGGTTAAATCAACAACAGCTTAGCTATGGCGCTGGATCCGGAACTTGTGGGTACTAATGGAGGTAACGTGTGAGACTCTAAAGCATAATTTTCACCGTTAAGACTCACAAAAATTAAAATGTAAACGACCAGAGTTGCGCCTATTCCCCTAATCAGGTCATAAAACAATATATACGAAAAAAAGTTTTCTTTCTTCCAGGACAGGAGGTGGTCTCATATAAACTTCAAAACTTGTGCTTGCAAATGTTTAATATGCCAAAAGAAAAATGAACAAAGAGGCAAACGTTCCATCTATTCAATCTGTTGTCAACTGTAAATGACTCTAACGATATTAAACTAATACTCCTCTAACAAAATCTTCACTTTGGCGCCAGTTCTTTGCCGCGCTTGGCAGCAGCAACAACTGCATTCATTAGAGTCCCTCGAAATCCACCCTTCTCCAGTTCATGTATACCAGCAATAGTTGTTCCCCCAGGTGATGTCACATCGTCTTTAAGCTGACCTGGATGCTTCCCAGTTTTAGTTGCCATACATGCTGCCCCTAGTACCTGCAAAAGAGTCATAATTTGAATTGCATAGCAAACAATGAGTAACAGTCCCCTGCCAAACAGACAAGCAAAGGGCAACTTACAAGACAATAACCCAAATATATTTGAGTTTGCACCGCACATTCAAATAAGTTTAAACCTATATTACACAGGCTTGTCAGTTGGTATACTTCATGAATTCCAACCATGCTAACATAATATTTTCAGAACAATATCAAGGTAGGACTTAGAGCATACCAATCCCAAATGTCTGTTACTTCGAATTCCAAGAAATAAATTAACAACTAACAAGCAAATATTATCATACCGACAACAAGAAATAGCAGATAAGAAGAAGGGCACTCCATGTTTTGGAGAAAATCAATTCATTTGCTTCATCTGGTAAAAGCTATAACGATGGGGGCAGTAGAGTCATGATCAAGTTTACATCCTACATGACAGATCACTCAGAACTCCTTGATTCATGGTTACTGAAGCTATAATGGACGTACAGTTTGAGATGCTAGTCCCAAAGCAAGTTCTCTTGGTAGACCAGCAGCTACTCCTCCATCCGCCAGTGCTTCAATCGCTAAAAACACGTATGCTGGACCACTACCACTGATCATTTTATAAGAAGCAAACTGCAGTTATCAGAACTCCAGTTGTCGTAATAGGGACATATAAGAAAACAGATACAAGGATATAATAGATGATTTTGATGAGCAAAAATCAATAGCATCATACCTTAATGCAGTGATTGCATCAAAATGTTTCTCATCAGCTCTCCATATCTTGCCAACTGATCCAAATAATTTAGCAATCAATTCTCCATCTTCAACAGTTGCGGTTTCAGCCAAGCACATGGCTATCAAACAACAAGTAAATCAAAGGTCGTCACTTTCAGCTCAGTAGCATAAGTAATTATGTCATTGAGAGATTGGAGGCAATGAAGAGAGAATGCTCAACATGAAAATAAAAATTACTAGGCACAACCAAAGTGATAGTTGATAACAGCATGAAAATAAAATTACTAGGCACCAAAAGAAACTCAAAAGAAATGTACCTGAAGCAGCCTCCCCAACTGCAGCAGGAGTGTTTGGCATCACCCTGATAAACCGGCTGTGACCAGCCCACTCCTAAACTAAACCAAAAAATAGCCACTTCAAAATATATAAGAGTTCGAATATGAAAAGAACTAAAATACCAGTGCATTTTCCAAACGTTATATATTGCAATTGAAATTTAATTTTAGATTTATGGCCTTAATGAACACGAGTAAAAATATCATAAATGAGAAAAGATAATCGAAGCAGTTGCATGGCAACTCTACGATTCCCATTTATGAAATTTCTAGGACATACAATAAAGACAAACGGGCATAGACAAAAGGGTCCACTCCTTATATTCTCACGATTCACAGTGTTAGGTTAAATCACAATTCAAAAATCTGTCAGCAACTTTTATTTAAATGGACATCCAAAATGCACAGTTGTAAACTATCAACTACAGCAAATATCAAGATTAGATAAAGGAGCTCCCTTCTACTTGAAACTCATCAAAAGCGTGAAAACCATAATCTCATTACTCTTTCACATAAGAGAAACTAGGTGACAACAAACTATGAAACTACAAAAAGTAAATGTTTCTTAATACTTAGAATGACCTTCTCATCCAAACTAATTACTAGTATCACTTTTTCTTTACAAACCATAATTATCTGTTGTAGAAAACAGGAAAACAAAGGATAATCATCAGGCAGGATTACGCCACAACTTGGAGCAGGAGTGCAACATTCAAAAAGCTTAAGCATACGAACCTGCAAATCTTTCAGTCTCACCCCAGCAGCAACTGAAACCAGAAGTTTCTTCTTCGTAAGCAGTGGCTTCAATTGCAAGACCACTTCTTTAACTGCAGTAGTACCATAAAATGTTTACAAAATCATAACAAAGAGATGGGATATCAGAAGTCACCATTGATAAAGGTGAGCATTGCAAGGCGCAACTACCAAATGCAGGGATGTGGACAATACCTACTTGGGGCTTCACAGAGAACACAACAACATCACTCTCTTCAACAACCTGGTTATCCACCACATCGTAGACACACTCGATTACCAAACAGTTCCGAACACCAATAACAAAACTAAGAATGGTATAGTGACAATGCGGTGATAATCAATTACATCGCGGTTTTGATGGAGGAGTTTAACGCCAAGGGATTCGAATACGGCACGACGAGTAGGATTGGAGTGAGATGTAGAGATGCGAGAAGCGGGTAAGACACCTGAATGCACAACTCCTCTAGCAATGCTCTCTGCCATTTTCCCTGCTCCTATAAACCCTAACTTGAATGTCTCCAGTGGTATAGGTACTACAGAATCCATGGATTTACCACTGGTTGCTGATAGTCAAGAGCGATTACAAAATGAGAAAAACCAGAAACGGAGTGAATGAGTGAGGTCAAAAAGGTGTACGCATATTAACAATTAAATCAAAGAAAGCCCAGGCCCCATCCCCCAGGCCCAAGAGCTGTCTTCGGTCAGAATTGGCGAGCAGCAAATTGCAAAATGAATTTGCTTCTTGGAAGGAATGAATTTATTAATTGTCAGCCAGAAACGAGCAGAACCACAACAAAACAGAAACTTTGGCAAACGAACGAGAAGAAATTGGGATTTAAAAAATGGCACAGTTGTTTCTTAAGCAAGCAAAGCAATATGCAGCAGCAAGGCCAAGCTACCCACCAGAGCTTTTCCAATTCATTGCATCGAAGACACAAAATCAAGATCTTGCTTGGGATGTCGGAACAGGAAGCGGCCAGGCCGCTCAATCTGTAAGTCCTTTCAAAATATGGAAATAACAAAGAACTCATCTTTGATAACTTTATTGCGATCTGATATGTAGCATGGTGAAAACGTACCAGTAAGAACTTGAATTTACATTATGTCCCATGTTTTGATTTTCAGCTATCTGGGATTTTCAAGAATGTTATTGCCACGGACACAAGCCTAAAGCAACTAGAATACGCACCAAAACTGCCCAATGTCAGATACCAAGTTACCCCTCCTGTGATATCATTGAATGATATGGAACTGATGGTCTCACCACAGTCCACTGTTGATCTAGTCACCATTGCTCAATCCCTACATTGGTTTGACCTGCCTGCATTTTACCAGCAAGTGAAATGGGTGCTCAAGAAACCTAATGGAGTCATTGCAGCTTGGTGCTACACAATTCCACAAATTAACCCCACTGTCGATTCCGTCTTCAATCCGTTCTACTCCATTGATGCAAAACCCTACTGGGAAATTGAGCGCAAAATCGTGGATGATGAGTACAGGAAGATTGATTTCCCGTTCAAGCCAGTGGAGGGCGCTGATCACACTGAACCACTCAAGTTCACATCAGAGAAGTTGATGGACTTGGATGACTTCTTCACATACATATAGTCATGGTCTGCATATCAGACTGCTAAAGAGAAGGGGGTGGAACTCTTGACGGATGCTGCGGTCCAAGATTTCTCCCGCGCTTGGAATGAAGATGGGAACGCCAAAAAGGCTGTCAAGTTCCCAGTTCATCTTAGAATCGGCAAGGTTTAAACTAGATTTGCGCCCCCCACATTACCAAAAAAAATGGAGGTGTCATGTTTCTCAAGTAAAGTTGCTGTTTCCTCTGTTCTAAATCCTGTAACAATAATCTGTCATGTTTCTGTTTAGGGCCCAGGTAAAGGTTTTATCAGCTGCTGCAAATTCTAAATTTTAATAAAAATATTTGAACAGTTTTGTCACTATATTGATCAAGATGATGATAAAATTTGAAGATGGGATTGATCTGAAAACAAATTTAACAACTTTGGAGTCCATTAATTTTGCAATTGCTGTCAAGGGTATAAATAAGAAGTCTGAAATTGAAGTAAAGAATAAAGATTGCGCAGGCTAATAATTATGGTCCTTTGTGTAGATAATTTTTCTAATTTCTGGACTTTTGTTTGTGTTAATGGTACCAACTACAACTAAGTCACAGCAAGAAACTATTGCAGCACTGCCCATATCCTCCCACCGAGAGTACCACTTAGAGCTATAGCTCAGTGGTAACCATTAGAGTAGTTCGTACAGTGCAACTCCAAATTTAATCCTCTATACTTTTTAATAGAAACATGAATTCTATGAGTCAATTACCACTGAAATTATATAATTGTATTACATCTTTCAATCATATTTAGGAGTAGTATATCCTTGAGAAGATTAAGAGCAACAATGAAACAATTCAAACAATTTTTTTAATTTTTTTGCCCTATTCTTTTCCTTCTGGCATAGTAGATTGAAGGACAATGTTAGTGTCAGTAATAGTATCCATTCTGCTCATGGAAATTGAGGGAGGTTTTATATAGACCTATTATGCTTTCAAAATAACAATGCAAAACCTAACCACATAAGGTTTGATGGATCAATTCTATGCAAGAATCTTAAAACCTACACTATTGTAACTTTCAAACAGTGTCATCAGCTTACAAGGAGGATAACAGTTGAAAACATTTGAATAGTGTAGTAGCCATGTTTTATTCATCTTCGGAATCGGCCATTCTCACTTCTTGCGAGCCAACGCAGCAGCGATCCCACCGGCTATAAGTCCCACAGCTGTTGCAGTGATGCCTATTCCAATGGCACCATCTACATTCCAACCAAAGCATTAGTAATCTATTCAGCATGAGTTTGAAATCTGCTCATCTTGATGATATGAGGACAACTAAAGGTTCAGGCATCCTCCATTTTACCTTTAGAAACTCTATCTTCAATTGTCTTCTTCAGGACTAAAGCCTGCCTCCAGTCAGGTGCGATCTACAAAAAGAAGCTGGAATAAGTAACAAGGTATAGAGCACTGTTTAGAGATGGGGCAAAAAGATTTATGTTACACCAAAGAAGTTAGCAACTAGATTGAGTTTCTTTTTACAAATACATAACAGCACTTCTCATAACCCCTCCTGCTCCTTCCTCCATGAGAGTGGCAACAAATTAATTTATCAGGTTTGACATACTACTAAACATCAAAAGCAAGGAAATTTCCACAAACAAATTTAACAAGCCAAACATCTGAAAGTATCATTTTGCTAACGGAAAGTCAGGATAAAAAGCAGTTGGAGATGATAAAAATAAGTTCATTGAATATCAAAATTTGAATAAAAGAATGGATCTATATTAGAGCCTAAGATAAGACCTCCAAACATCGCTCCACCAACTGCCGGCTCCTTGAATAGTCACTGCTTCTATAATAGCCAACCGCCAAAAGATAAAGCTTCTCCTTATGTTGCAAGGGAGGGGCGTTGTTGGTTAATGAAGCTGCAAATGAAAAGGAATTAAGATTAAGTACGAGAAAGTTTATTATAAGTCAGTGCTTACAGCGTTGGCCACAAAAGCTAGTCCAGGAAAATAGTCGGTGAGAAGTGAATCCAAATGAATATAGTTTGTGTAACTATGTATAAAATATAAGTCTGACAGGCAAAAGACCTTAATCACATAAGTTCTACTAAAGGCTAAATTCACAAAAATAATTGCATCGTGTCAGTAACATCCTCTAGTTCTTAGCATAACAACACTGTTCAAATTTGATGAAACCACAACATCGAAATTACAACAGTTGAAAGGCGTTAATTTTACAAACAAACAAACAAAAAAAAACCCAGTCAAAGCTCTTACGTTTATGAGTTCCAGTACATGGACATAGTGAGAATGATCATATGCAAGTGAATGTTTTTACATTTACCGGTGAGCTGCTCCACAAACTATATATATTCAGGAGAAGAACGAGATTTATAGTGAAAAACAAAATGTAATCAATGACTTCTAGGATTCTCTTGGATGCTAACAGATCTCAATTAATCAGCTCTTCATCGCAAGGAAAGTGAAATATTCAATCTAATAAAAATGCCCCAACTCAAGAACATGTGAGCAAGTTACCTTCAAGCATTGCGATTCCACGCTGGACGTGCTCCGGCTGGCGGGAGTGAACAAGAGACCATGACAAGCGCATAAGGCTCTCCCTCTTGAGTTCCTCGGAATCTCCTTTAGCAGCATCTGCAGCCTCTCTCTCACAGCCCTGTCACCATAACAAAAGCTTGAATGAATACAGAAAAAGGAATTTGATGTGGCATCAAGGAGCAATTGGGATTACCACGATGATATCTGGATCGCACCAGGGGATCTGGTCGCCGCCGCCGAAGAAAGCGCCAATGGACTCCAAAAACTGATTCATTTTGGGCTCTGAAGTGGTATCTATCGGCAATAAAAAAAAAAGGGATTTTGTATGTCCACGAGAGAGGGAGGTGAAAGAAGAATTAGCTATTAAGAAAGTGAACTTTGACGCAACAAATATAGATTTTGCTAACCAGGCCAGCAGGTTAATTGTATTCATTTTTAAATGTACATAAATTACCCTTTTTATTAAAAAAATTTAATAATTATTAAGGTATTTTTTTTAATAGGCAGAATTAGACAATTCTGAATATCGAACCCATGATCATTCCGTTAGTCAAAATCGAGCGGGTAAGCGATACAGCTTTATTCGGATGTCAGGCATAGAAAACTTCACAAAGTTGGAGAAGACTTTGGATGAACAGCAGATTGGTACATCTAGCATGAGGTGCATTAGGGAAAGAGATGCGAGAAAACCTTTACAGCGGGCAAACAACACACAAAACTTGCAATCACGCCGTCATAGAGCGAACACTCACAAGTGATTGAAAAGCAAGTGTGGAAAAAGGTAGAGCCAGAAAAGAAGAGCTTGATGTTGGCTTCTGAAAAAGAATGGTCGTCACTCATTAGTAAGAAACAAGTAATCGAAATGAGAGAGCCAGAAATCAACATCAGCCTAACCATCCTAGAGGCGAATAAGGCTTGGCTAGACTTATGCCTCATAGGGGTGACAAAGCGTACGGAGCTTATTTCGAAGCTTATTCCGGAGCTACAGGACCGAATGGAAGAGCTAGGATGGTCTTGTAAAGTCATGATTTTGGGGAAAGGATGGTGTGCCTGGAATTCATAACTGTTGAGGCCCTGCAGCATGCCCAAAGAGACACAAGCAAAAAAATGAAGAGACTCTTCTACAAAGTCCTTCCCTGGAAAGATGTGGTTACGAAATCGGGCAGATGCATATGGCTCCAATCCTCCAAAATTCCCATGCAGACGTGGGGCAAAGAAACTTTTGAAAGGATAGCCAACGCCTTAGGAACTTATATCACTGCTGATCACAACACGATGACGAGAAAAAGAATGGATGTGGCAAGGATCCTTATAGCTACAGAACAAGACGACGTGAACAGAACTATAATAGGGGAGTTTAATGGCACGAAATACACTATTTCTTATAAAGAGAACCCATGCAAGGTATATTCTCTAGTTGGGATTGGCTTTTTGGCAGCAAGAAAAATGAAGAGAACGACTCTAACGAAGACCACTGATCAAGAATCAGATGGAGATCGAACGATAGATGCCTCTATCAATATTATAGTAGAATATCAGTCGGAGGAGGAAAGCGACAATAACCCAGAGACACATAATGTCACTGTATCTCTACCTGAGGAGGAAACTAGAACAAGCAACACTGCTTACGCCACAGAAAATGGGGACGAGAGGAGCCATGCCAAGGATAAACGCACCCCAACTAGAAACGAGAAAGAAACTACAATTGACAGTACTCTTGAGCTAGAACAACTTGAGGAAGGATAAATTTGGGATATTGGGATGAAGATGGGAGTTATGGAGCATGCCAATAGAAAGGCGATGGAGAACTTCGACTCTCAGAGAAAGGCTGCAGAGGCAGCGATGTCTTAAGCCATTTGAAATCCAGACGAGTATATTTCCAAGAACAATGAATTTTCTTTCTTGGAATTGTCGAGGAATAACATCAACGAGCAAAAGGAAATTTATTCGTCAATCTATAGTGCAATACTCTATTGACTTTTGCATGATACAAGAAACAAAGAAAGAAGATATTGACAGTTTCCTAATCAATTCGCTATGGGACTCTAAAGGCCTTCGTTAGTGTTACTCCTCCGTCAACGGACACTCGGGCGGTCTTCTTTCGCTATGGAACAACCAGAGTTTCGAAGTGCATAGTACGGACGTACATGACAGATTTCTTTGGGTGGAGGGAGTTATCGATAAAGGTAACTTTAAATGTGAAATTGTCAATATATATGTTTTCAATGTCCGATGCAGCAAGACCAACTCTGGGAGCAATTATCACTAAAGATAAATCAATGCCCACATCCTATTTTTTTTGTTGGAGACTTTAATGAGGTAGTTAATCCAGAAGAGCACTCTAGCGGCACGGTGCTGACAAGAGGCATGAGGGAGTTTGGAAATTGGATTGATATAGGGAGTTTCAAGATGTAAATCTCCGAGCAGGCAATTTGATAGACTTCCAAAATTACGCTTTTCCATAGTCTAAAATCTCTGTTTTAAGATTATGATACTGCTAAATTCATCTTCTTTTACATCTTTTTGCAGAAAGTCTTCCTAAAGGACATTATTTACAAAAGACGCAAAAAAGAGGCATTTTCAGAGCATTTTGGATCAATCACTGGATCTGTTTGGTTTAGGCCCAAACCAGACCGCGGAGCGTGGGCCTCAAGCAGCGATGCGATGACCTGAAGAAGCTTCCAACTTGGTGATCAAGTTTCACTCTAGCTGGACTCCCGCGCTTGTCGATTACTCCTTCTCAAATTGGAAGACTCGGACGAAGATCTCTCCTACCGGGATACCATTACTTTTTTTATCAGAGTTAGTGTTTAATGTAATTAGGAGTAGTTATTACTTTCCGTTTTAGTTAGAATAAAACCCTAGCTCGTAACACTATATAAGCAACCTTATGCTTAAGGTTTGCGGTGTGCGTTGTTATACCAAGCCTTTCTTGTGTAGTTTTGTCAAGGCTTTCGCCGGCGTTTCTGACAATAACGCCGCACGACTGCTCACCCTTCTTTTATTTAATCAATATATGAGGTTATTCATCTATTCATCTTCGTGAAATATGACTATGAGTAGCTAAATACCTAGCGATTTTCGACGGAGACTCAACAACCAGAGGTTTGTTTCGTGAGGATTAAATCTATTTCTTTATATCAATGCTCGTGTTCCAACTGTTATCTTTGTACCTAACCGTGCTGTAACTAGCACATCTATAACCCTAACGTTTCACTTGAGATTGACGACCTCTTAGTGCAGCGTATAAAGTGTTTACTGTTGGCCTGGGTGTTACGATCTGGAAATGCGACACTCAGGATGCGAAGACAAATCGGTGATTAGAACCATTAACACCGATAAAGATAGTAGGGGTAGTCCCACTGTAACGAGGAGGAATCCCTACCTTGGGTCTAAAGGGGGTCCTGGTCTGTGCTTCAACTTTGCGTGCCCACGCAGAGTAGTGTGGAAGAGCTGGAGGAATCCGCGCCACGCTCAATAGGTAGCCAGGATGGAGAGTTCAATGAGAGGACGAAGCTCTGTAGCTCCTTAACGCCTTGTAGTATTGCATATCTATATCCCGTGATCGAACTAACCTTTGTGTTTGCAGTTCTCTTCCGGAAGTCTCTTTTATCTTACTGATTATTTACCTTGACATTAGCCTAGTTTGGACCCAAACTAGACCGTCACCACACAACTCTCAATCAATTTACTTTTCCGCACTGCACTTTTACTTTTATCATTGGTATTTACCGAACACTCTACACTCACACACTTAGATTAGATATTGGAAGGCCACCTAACTGGTCATACTCTCTGATCAACGCTTTATTTCTATCATTTTATATTCAATTATCTTAGTATTTTTGGATATAAAGATAGGATATTATTACATTCCCATTGATATTTTGCAGATTCTCTAAGTGGAGGGCTTTTGGAATCAACCTCAACCAGGCATCGAGGATGACCAAGAAGCCAACCATGAGGAGAGTTGAGTGCCAACTTAGACCGCTCAACCTTGGACGTTTTAGGACCTCAAGGCCGAACGTTTTAATGAAGCCCAAGATCTCGGCCCGGCCCGCTAGTTTCTAGCTTTGTATTCAAGAAATGTAATCCTATTTGGAATAGAAGTAGAACTAGGTTTTTCAGGGTCTCCCTATTTAAAGGCAGCTATCTTTAGAGATAGCGCAACTTTGGACAATTTTTGCTCATTTTTAGTTCTTACAACTTTTGTAAATGCGCAGCCTTTTTCTGCATTTATTACAATATTTCCATTTCCAGTTATGATTTCTTCCACTTCATTTATTGTTTGTTTAGCTATGCCGAGGCGTAGCTAAATCCCTTGTATTCTTGGTGAGGGGTTGTAAATAGATCTTGTGTATTTTTGAAGCCAAACCGTGTTCAAAAACCCAGGCTGTATTCGAAGAAGATTTGAAGATATTTTAAGAACACCTACCGATTTCCCAGATCACGAAGAAAGACTGACATCTGATTCGGATCTGGGTTATGGGTTTGTGAACTTAGTGAAGCAGTCAACATCAACTTGCAAAGATTGATCACCTCTGCACAGCTGATCGCGGCTTACCATCGACAGCCTTGATCCTGTGACAAACTCAAGGTTGACCATGCAGACAATGAGACAGTAACTCTAGTAAGTCCTCTTCGATATTATCTCTGACCAGTCTTGACACACTAGGGCCTCAATCACGAGGTAACTTGAAGATGAGTGTGTCTCCTTAGCGCCATCAAGTTCTACTTGAGCCAGTGGTCAACTCCTATGAGTGATCAGGATTCGGCAACTGACACTTGACCGGATTTCTTACAAGTAAAAGGAGAAGGATAGTGAGTGACCGTACTCCTATCTATAGCACACTGCAGTCAGGCGGGTTAATCATTGCGCTCATGATCAAGTACACAAGTATCTATCGTACCTTCACCATGAATACCGCTCAACCCTATTGTTTTACAACCGATCAACCCTGACCGATCAACTTCACTGTAAGCTTGATCGCTCATTTCCATCTCTGTTCAGTATTTCTTTTAGTTTTACAACACAAATCAGGTGGCGTGTAGCCAAAACCCCCATCATCCATCCAATCAACTTGCACCACTCAACAATCAACAAGAACGACCAACCTCTCTGTGGTTCGACCCTCTTGCCACTACTACATTAATTTGTATAGTGATAAGTTGTAACCTGTTTCTAACCCCCTTTTCCTTATCATTATCTAATTTGATTTGACTAACGACAATTCCTATCAAGTTTTGGCGCCGTTGCCGGGGAGGTTAACAGTTCTTTGTGAGTGTTTGATAGTGTATGATCACGAGATCCAAGAAGCAACAACTTGTTTCTCCAGAATCAGAACCTCAAAGGAGAGCTCGACTCCTTCAGAAAGCTAGTCGACTCAACCCCGACCCAGAAATGGAAGAAGAAGATCACTCTAGGATCGACCACGAGGTCGGTCAACACAACAACCACCGTAGAAATTTATGCGAAGAGGATGGCTTGAGCGATGATGAGCAGTACGGACGGGAAGAGTATCAAGCGATCAACCTTCCACCGTTGGCTGCTGGCGCTATGGACTGGTCGATCAAGTCCAATATTATGGCAAACTTGCCCAAATTCTACGGGAGAGTCAGTGAGAATCCTCATACGCACTTGAAAGATCTGCACAATCAGTGCGAGGCCATCAAGCCAACTGTAGTCAATAGAGAAAGAGCTAAGCTAAAGGCTTTTCCATGGTCTCTGGAAAAGGCCGCTAAGGTGTGGTACGACAACTTGACTCCAAACTCAATCACCACTTGGCAGCAAATGTCTTCAACCTTCTTGAAGAAGTTCTGGTCAAACTCAAGAGCCCAAAACTTTGAGAAAGACATTGTTGCTCTGAAACAGAAACCAGGTATGAGTTATCCAGAGTATTACCTCCTGTGGAAGCAGAATCAAGACCTGTGGCAGAAGACTTCACTGTCAAGGAAGCAGATCATTGGTTATTTCACCTCAGGCTTGACTGCTGAGGAGCAAGAAAAGCTCAGATGGACAGCCGGCAAAGATATGGGTCAAATGACCAACGATGAGAAAATGGAGCTTCTCGAGAAGGTGTACGAAACGCGGGCTCTACAAGATGGAGAGACAACCTCATCAAAAGACTTGGGAGCATTCACCGCTCAACTTGCAAAGTTGACCACATCTTTTGACAGTATGATAAAGCAGAATCAGAGCCTACAGGATCAGCTCAAGGCCAAGCCAGTCTATGCCATTCAAGAGAACGATTTCTCACCGGTCGATCAGGTATGTGATGTCAATGATGATACCTTGATTTCTAATAATGCTTCAGTGCAAAATTCAGATGAACTGATTCCAGTCAATGCGGCTTTCGCCCAAAACATACCGGTTGGACCTGGTTTCCCTTATGGTGGTAGTCAATACCAGTACCGATATCAACCAGGATTCAAATGGAATCAGCAGAACCAGACCGGTCAAGCACACAACAACAATCAAGGTCAATCTTCAAACCAAAACTCCAATCAAGCCCAGTGGGGTAGACAAGGACAGAACAACCAAAACAACAACAGAGGCGGTCAAGCCAACAACAATCAAGGCAATTGGAACAACAACAACAACAACAACAACAACAACCAATCGAACAACAACTTTGAAACCTTCATGGCTCAAACCACTGTAGCCATGAAGGCGATGCAGGAACAACTCCGACAAATGAACAGTCAAGGTCAACAAGGAAAGCTTCCTTCATCAACAGAAAACAACCCAAAGACCTTTCACGCGGTCACTCTACGGAGCGGGTTGATCCTTCCGGAAAGAGAGAAGGAAGTTGTGGTCATGCAACAGAAGAAGGTTGACCCCAACCAAAAGACGGGCTCAACCTCATATGATCTTTCAATCAATCAATTCCTGCCACCTACTTCCAATGCTGACCCCGGTCAAGCTTCTACCCCAAGTACATCCGCTCCAGCAAAGGAGAAGATGAAAGAGAAGTTGACCCCTGAAGTGCAATTTCCTTACCCTGCAGCCAAACCGGTCCAGCATAAGAAGGCAGAAGATGAAGCGGAAATTCTCTCCATGTTTAGTAAGATAGTAGTTAATATTCCTATGCTTACTTTACTGTCTAAAGTACCTTCATATGCCAAATTTATTAAGGACATCTACACTAACAAGCAAAAGTTTGCGGAGAAAACCCAATCAACCGCTACTGTCTCTTCCTTGACCTCTTTTCAGATTCCGGAAAAGCTACAGGATAAAGGCACCTTTACCATCCCATGTGTAATCGGTGAAAAGACGATCCCCCGACCGTTCTGCGATCTAGGAGCGGGGATCAATATGCTTTCCGTAAGCGAATATAAGAGCATGGAGATGGGTCCGCTCAAGCCAACGAGTGTGACCATTCAGGTAGCCGATCGGAACATCCTCTACCCCAAGGGGGTGATTGAGGATGTTCTGGTCAATGTCAATGGTTTCTATCCAGTAGACTTTTATGTTGTGGATTTGAGTTCGTATTTACCCTCATGCCATACAAATGTATTGCTTGGTAGACCGTTTTTGAGAACGGCCAAGGCTAAGATTGACTGCTCTGAGTGGTCAATCAGCTTAGACTTCTTTGGTAACACTGCCAAGTTCAATATGATTGATGCTAAGGGTATTCCGAGTAATCAATATTGTGTGAATTTTCTTGATGTCTTGAGCCCATTAACCAACAGGGTTGACCGTTTCACATCTGAAGAATCTTTTGCAGTTGATCTGAACACCCCAACAGGTATGACCTCTCAAGTTCAGCCAATCAACCCTCAACCACTCAAGCCAAGCATTGGCGGGGTTGACCTCTCTTCAGCTGAATGTGAAGAGACGGTTGACAAGACAAAAAGAACTTGGAGTAATGATGAAGAGCGAAAAGAACGTGGGGAAAGTGGACTTAACGTGTGCAGTTTCTTACGGGGAACAACGACTAAATCCCAGAGCATTAAATTCTTGCAGAGTAGTGGGACACGTAGCAACCAAGCAGAAACCCTACAAAACCGCCTTGTTCACCACAACCGTCACTTCTACCGCTTTCACTTCTCTCTAGCAATTGACGGCAGTAAAAAGCTCTCAACTGTTCTCATTTCATCTCCGGCCACCATGTCTTCAAGCAATACTGTATCTTCAGACAACACTTCTTCCAGTGACAACACCCCACCCACTTTCCAATCCCACCATCTGCCACCAAACCTCACTCCGCGCGCGCTCTAAGTGATCCCTGCTGACGCCACCATCATCGACCTTGCTGACGACGCATCTTCCGGCCAAGATAACCAGGCCACCATTCCTGCCATCGGAATGCGATTTGTCCCTGTGGAACTGCCAATTTCGCCAACGGCGAGGGTCGACAAAGGGAAACAACAACTGAAACGTCAACACAAATATTTCGATGATGTTCCGGCCAAGAAGGCTAAAGCAGGATCAACCACTACTACGGTCAAGGTTAGCTCGACCACACCTGTGTTCGAGCCATGTACACTTCCCCCACTCAAACCCATAGCTGAAATAGCTTCCTATTACCCATTCCTATATTATAAGAACCCCGCATCTAAGGCATCCATTGACAACGTGGCAACACATGAAATAATCCCCCATTATTACTTAGACTACGATCTTCTGAATAAAATGGGGTTGGGTGCTAGAGTTAAAAACTATATTCGTTCAATAGGATGGGAGAATTGGTTGCTAAATAATGATGAGTGCCCCACCTATAGAGAGCTATGCCTAGAATTTTACTCTTCGCTGAATATAGAAGAGATTGTTTTTAATGGCCGCAACTTGATCGCCAAAAATGCCATTGTGTTTAGATTATTTGGGCAGGATTTTTCTTACTCATATAATTCTTTTAACCAGGCACTCGGTTTCTCAACCAAGGGTATGACCGACTACCCAAAAGAATGGAAATGGGAAGTAGCTTACATAGGATTGACTGGACAACCTGAACCCGATCAACCCCAGACTAGCCTCCAAAAGAAGGCTCTCCGACCGAAAGAAGGCTTGGCACTGCTCAATCCAGAACTGCGCTTTATCCATAGGTTGCTGGCATACAAATTTTCAGGAAGATACTACGCTGCAAGCATCATCAGTAGGACTGAAGTTTTCGTCCTAGAATCTATGTTGACCAAGAGACCGCTAAACGTAGGATTTTGGATAGTCAGCCAGATGTATAGGCTTAAGCAAGCCCGACGCATGCTCTTCGGCCCAGTCATCACAAGACTCGCCATGAAGGCAATGCACTTCAACAAAAGAGGCTCATCTCAATTCACCCCCATCGACTTCTCTCTCTGGAAGCACTCGATGCTATGGGGTTCTTCAACGTTCACAATGTCTATGTTTTCTGTGAACAAGGATGCATACCAGATGAAGACCGTGTCCTCAGCATCAAACACAAGAACAATTACAAGTTTATTGACTTGTATTCAGACAAGGCGAAAGAAATCCTGGAGGAGGCTAAGAAGCAGGCAGCTCAATCTTTTCTGAAGTTGACCGCCCAGCCAAAGCCAGAAGGGTCAAAGAAAAGAACGGCACGACGTCAGCCAGACTTGACCCCCTCCCCTGAATAAACCACAGCTCCAAGGACGGTCAAAAAGGTAGTTGTCGTCAAAGGACGAAACCCAACGAACGAGTCAGAGGATGACACTGAAGAAACAGTAGTCAATCAGACAGCCTTTCCAGCACAGTGGGATCCGAAGCTTGGAATTCACGTGACTTGAAGTCGCGGC
>JADMIO010634478.1_pt1 | contig 33059 bp, 30 predicted proteins | sample 8958161 | NCBI WGS metagenome assembly JADMIO01 (sample SAMN16585339, study PRJNA669376) | soil metagenome | isolation source: Crop rotation soil | place: USA: Cullars Rotation, Alabama | collected 2011 | reverse complement strand
CCGCGACAACTTGTCCACGTGGAATTCTAAGCTTAGGATCCCAATGTGCTGGAAAGTGTGGCTGAGGAGTATGGACTTGCCTGCATTCCGCATCGACCCGTGATGAGCAGTTCTGCGGAAGCGAACAGCGGTGCCAACGAGCACCATTCCGCTAGCAAGAACCCTTGAGGTGACCCTCCGCACCGCCGGAAACCGGTCCTGCGTTGCCGGGGTGCCGTCCGTCCTTGGGCATGAAAAAACCCGCCGACCACGCTGCGAAGGGAGGGATTCCGCAGGGTTGATGGGTCGGCGGGTTTCAATCGGGCCGCGCGGCCTACGCCGCGGCGGCTGGTACTTGGGTTGTTCTTACTTGGCGGCGCGCTTGCCAGTGGACCTCGCGCCTGGCTTGGCGTTGAGTTTCTTGATCTCGCGGGCGAGTTCTTCCACCTTGGCGGCAAGCTCATTCAGCTCTTTGCGGCCCGGCACACCGAGTTTGCCCAGCGCGCGGGACACGCGGTCCTCGAATACCTTCTCGAGCTTGTCCCAGGTTTCCTGGGTGCGTTCCTTCACCTGCGACACGCCGGTCTCTACCGCGCCGCGCATCTCGTCGGCCTTGCCCAGCGCGAGCTTGCGCGTCTTGGCTTCCAGCGTTACACCTTCCTTGACCAGATTCTCGAACAGCTTCGTGCCTTCCTCACGCGCTTGCGCAAAAGCGCCCAAGCCGGCGAGCCAGATTTGCTGCGCCGATTCCATGATGGACTTGCCTAGCTCGGCAGATTGCGCGGCGGCCTTCGGGGCGGCCTTGGCCTTGGACTTCAGCTTGGGTTTCGTGGCCTTGCTCATTGTTCCCTCCTCGTTATGGTTGTGCGGCGCAATGCGCCACAGTGACAACAGGGCGAATCTAGGTTCGGTACGTAGAATAATCACACTATGCGCAGGCCAAAGTGAGGCTTGCGAGAACGTGCGAGCGGGGGAGGACGAACGGCCAGCCCTCGCGCGGGAGTCGCACGAGGCGCCGCTGCGGTATCCTGCTCCGCCCGGGGGCGCGGCGCCTTCCGTGCTACCATCGGGGTTCGTTTGGCCGTCCAAATGGAACTCGCACGATGCAACTCGTCACCAAGCTGCCCAAGGTGGGCACCACCATCTTCACTGTGATGAGCCAGTTGGCGCAGCAGCACCAGGCGGTGAACCTGGGGCAGGGATTTCCCGATTTCGAAGGACCGCAGCGCTTGCGCGATGCGCTCGCCTCGGCCATGAACAGTGGCAAGAATCAGTACGCGCCGATGACCGGCGTGCCCAAGCTGCGCGAACAGATCGCAGCCAAGACCGAGCGCTTGTATGGTGGCAAGGTCAATGCCGATACGGACGTCACCGTCACTTCCGGTGCGACCGAGGCGCTTTTTGCGGCGATCGCCGCGGTGGTTCATCCCGGCGAAGAAGTGATCGTGCTCGATCCGTGCTACGACTCCTACGAGCCGGCGATCGAACTGGTGGGTGGAAAAGCGGTGCATGTGCCATTGAATCTGCCGGATTTCTCCGTCGACTGGCAGCGCCTAAGGGATGCCATTACGGCGAAGACGCGAATGATCCTGGTGAACTCGCCGCACAATCCGACTGGCGCAGTGTTCAGTGCGGCCGACCTCGATACATTGGCGGAAATCACGCGACAGCACGACATCCTGGTGCTGTCCGACGAGGTGTACGAGCACATCGTCTTCGACGGTGCGCCTCACCAGAGCGTGTTGCGCCATGCGGAACTCGCCGAGCGCAGCTTCGTGGTCAGTTCCTTCGGCAAGACCTATCACTGTACCGGCTGGAAAGTCGGCTACTGCGTTGCGCCAAGAGCGCTCAGTGCCGAGTTCCGCAAGGTGCATCAGTACCTCACGTTCTGCACCTTCAATCCGGCGCAATGGGCCTTCGCCGATGTGCTGGAGGCCGATCCGCAGCACTATCTCGATCTACCCAGGTTCTACCAAGCCAAGCGCGATCATTTCCGCGAGCTCATCGCGTCGTCGCGTTTCAAGCTGCTGCCCGTTGGCGGGGCGTACTTCCAGTTGGTCGATTACTCCGACATCAGCGACAAGGACGATCTCAACTTCTGTGAATGGTTGGTGCGCGAAGCCGGCGTAGCCGCTATTCCCGTTTCCGCCTTCTACGAAACTCCACCCAACGCGCGGCTGATCCGCTTCTGTTTCGCCAAGAACGAAGCGACCTTGCAGGCCGCAGCCGAGCGTTTGGTGAAGCTGTGAGCGCGCCTACGACAGCCTTGCGTGTCTCCCTGATCCAGGGCAACACACGTTGGCACGATGCTGCCGGCAACCGCGACTACTACGGTGCCTTGGTGCGCAGCGTGAAGGGGCAGAGCGAACTCGTGGTGCTGCCGGAGACGTTCACCAGTGGTTTTACGAACGAGACCTTGGGCAATGCCGAGACCATGGCGGGCGAAAGCTTCGCATGGTTTGGGAAGCTGTCACGCGAAGTCGGTGCCGTTCTGACCGGCAGCATGGTGGTGCGCGAGGGTGACAAGTGTGTCAATCGTCTGGTGTGGATGCGCCCCGACGGCAGCTACGAGTTGTACGACAAGCGCCACTTGTTTCGCATGGCTGGGGAGCACACCCGCTACGCCGGCGGCGCCGCGCGTCTGATCGTGGAATTGAACGATTGGCGTATCTGTCCCTTGGTCTGCTACGACCTGCGTTTTCCGGTGTGGATCCGCAATCGTTACGACAAAACTGCTGCGGGTCGATTCGACTACGACCTGTCCATCTTCGTCGCGAATTGGCCTAGCGCACGCCGCTACGCCTGGCAGACGCTCCTGCGGGCTCGTGCGATCGAGAATCTCAGCTATTGCATCGGCCTCAATCGCGTCGGTACCGACGGAAACAACCTGCACTACTCTGGCGACAGCGCCGTGCTGGATTTCCTGGGTCAGCCTTTGCTCGAACTCGGCTCGCAAGAACAAGTTGTTACCGTGTCGCTCGATCCGGGAGCGCTCACGGCGCACCGTGAGCGCTTCCCGGCCTGGATGGATGCCGACGAGTTTGAGCTGAAATAGGTGCAAGTCGGGTCTTTGACCCGCCACTGCACCGCCCGGAAACGTGAGGCAGTTGCTCTCGCCAATGTTGAGGATTATGCGGCCGCGTGCCCCGCGTTCATCGCCACGGCACGGCGCGCAGCGTCCAATTCGCGCTGGATCACCAGGCGCTCTGCATCCGCCCGACTGTGCCCGCTGCCCAGCACAGCGCCAGTTTCCGGACACTGCACTTCGTACCATGTGGCCGCAGTGCCAAGATGGTCGCGTTCGTCGATGCGTTCGATGGTGTAGCCGAGTACACGGGTTTCCAGCGTTCTCAGGGTGCGCATTCGCTCTCTCCTTCTGATGGACCCGGCCCGGGCCGTGCGAGTGCGGCCCGGACGAAGGGTTTGGGTAGCGATTGCTTGGCAGCCTACTGTCTGCATGTGTTGGTGCGGTTAACCGATGGTTGCAAGGCGGTTAACTTGCTGAACCAGCGTTCATCCTTGCGCGTCACGCGCAGCGAGAAAATCTGTGATTTCGCGTGGCGTATACAAGGGCAGAGAGCAGCGTTGCGACGTGCACACGAAGGCCGCGGCGCGCTTCAACTTCGGATATTCGACATCCGCGTAGGGCAGCGGTCCCTCGTCGCGATCCCACCACTCGAGGCGCTTGTACCAGCCCGGCAATTGCTGCAAGGAAGAAAATAGCACTTTTGCATTCGCGTCGGATTTGTCGCCAACTACGACGACGTGCAGAGGATCTTGCGAGAATTCTGCGTCGGCCTGAAGTAGGCCGGCTTCGGTCAGGCGCGACAGCGCTACATTCGGTTGTGCCAGCCACCGCAACGCGTGCTCGCCAATGGCCCGATGCGCACTCTGGCCGCTGTAGTGAGCCAGTAACGTGGCGAAACGCGCCAGCGCGAGATTCTCGTCGAGCTGACGCGCCGCCTTGATCGGTCCTTGACTGACAGCTCCGACGAAGCCGCCTGCAGGATCCTTGAAGGTCATCGCGATGAAGTCCGCCGTGTTGCCGGCCAGTGTGAGCCAGCGGCGGTCCGCGTCAGCGCGGTAAAGGGCCAATGCGGCACGGCCCACAGCAAGCTGATCAGCCAGATAGGGGCCCGCGTCATCCTTATCGTCGTGCCGGAATCCACCCTGTTTGCGCGAGCGATGAGACTGTACCCAACGCAATGCGGCCTGCGCTTGAGTCAATGCCTTTGTGTCGCCCGAAACTTCCGCCCATGTGGCCAGCGCCTCAGCTACCGCAGAAGTCTGTTGTGCGTAGCGATGGCGATCGACCCGTGGAATTCCTCGTGCCCGACGCCCGGCGTCGTCGAGGGCGAAGAACTCCGCACTGTGCTCTCCGGGCTTGAGGTCGGCGTCCTGGCTCACGTAATAACCGCCGTCCGGCGCAAGCAGAAATGCGTCGAGATAGTTTCGAATGGTCAACACGGCGGCGCGATCTTCCACGCGATGCAGTGCCGCCCAGGCTAGCGCATAGATACGCAGGTATTCGGCCTGGAGCGTTGCCAGTTTTTCGAAATGCGGGTGCTGCCAGTCGCCGTCAGTGGAGTATTGGTACACGCCTCCCCACACCGGATCGAACAGTGCGCGTGCTGCATCCAGCGAGCGGCGCGCTATCGCGGCCTCGTCGCTGTCGTCAGCAGCAGCGCCAACCAATGCGTACTCCACGCTGTCGCGATCGAGGAACTTCTGATCGGTCTTCAAACCACCGAGTTCGGCATCGTCAGTTCGACGATGGCGAAACTGCAGTTCCGCGCGCGTGGCGGTGTCGAGTTGACCGCCGACAACCGCTGTTGCCGCTTCACTCGCAGCCTCGTTCGTCTCCGGTGAAGGGTCGGCGACGATGGCCCGTAAAAGTCGCAAGAAGCGTTCCGGTGCGACATAGCCGCGGCGTTTGACGATTTCCGTCCCATCCGCTGCGAACACCACAGTGGCCGGCCAACCGTAGTTGCGATAACGATTGGCCAAGTCGGGGCGCGCATCCTGGTCGATGCGCAATGGCACATAGTGCGCGGCGATCTCTTGGGCGATTTCGGCATCACCATAGGTGTCGTGATCCATCACGTGGCACCAGTGACACCAGACGGCTTCCAGGTACAACAGAACGTAGCGGTGATCAGCTTTCGCCCGGGCAAATGCTGCAGAGTCGTCATGCAGCCAAGGCACGCCGGCGCTGGAGCCATATACGGGCCACATGATCAGACACAACAGCAGCGCAAGAGTGCGTTTCATGGTTGTTCGCTTGTGGCGTGAAGCCGCGTTATACCTTTCAGCACAGCACAGGACAGCCCGTCCTTCGTCAGCTCCCAAAATGTGAACTGCATCGCGGACAGCGCGTGGAGCGCACGCTGGAACGCAGCGAAGCGGCGGGGCTAGAATGGCGCCAATCGTTACAGCGATGCGACGAGACGGCCTGCTGAGGGCAGGGTGGCAGAGCGGCCTTGCACGTAACCCGCTCTGCACACGGACGTGCAAATTTCTAATCATTCCCGGGAGTTATCGATGAAGAAGCTGGTATGGGGCGTGGCGTTGGCTTTGGCGGCAGTGGCTGGCTCGGCGAGCGCGGCGGGCGGCAAGCCGGTAGTTGGTGTGGCCGAGTTCAAGAACGAGACGTCTGCCGGCTGGTGGCACGGCGGCGTGGGCTGGGAACTCTCCGGCATGCTTTCCAACGAACTGGCTTCCAGCGGTGACTTCAAGGTTGTCGAGCGCGCCAAGCTCGAATCCGTGCTGTCAGAGCAGGATCTGGCGGCCTCCGGCCGTGTGCGCGGCGGAACCGGCGCCAAGATGGGCAAGCTGACCGGCGCGGACTACCTGGTGATGGGCACTGTCACCGCGTACGAAGAGAACACCAATTCCACCGGCGGCGGCATCATGATCAAGGGCATCGCGCTGGGCGGTAAGAAGAGCGAAGCCTATCTCGCAGTCGACATCCGCGTGGTCAATGCCACCACCGGCGAAATCGATTTCTCGCGTACGGTTGAAGGCAAGGCCGCCAGCAGCGGCGTGAGCGTCGGCGTGTACCGCGGCGGGTTTGGCGGCGCGTTGTCGCAGGAGAAGAACACTCCGGCCGGCAAGGCGATCCGCGCCGCGCTGGTGGAAATCACCGACTACCTCGACTGCGTGATGGTCAAGCAGGACGGGTGCGAGAGCGAATACCAGGCCAAAGAAAACAAGCGTCGCAAGGGCGACAAGAAGGCTCTGAAGCTCGACTGAGGTTCATCGGCCGCAGGGCCGACCGAAACGATGTCATGAAGAAGCCCCGCGTTTTGGCGCGGGGCTTTCTTTTTTCCCAGTCGTAAAGCGAGCGCTGACACCACATGCCTGCGCGCCGCGCAGTACGCGGAACGTGCGCGAACCTCGTTCAATGCTCGCGACTGATCCAGCCCGCGAGCATGGGAAGGTCCCTTAGCGGTTGAAGTTGCCGCCTTGGCCTGGGCCGCCGCCGCGTGGGCCGCGCGAGCGGTTGCCACCGCCGCCCGTTCGCCCGCCGCCGGGGCGACCATCCGAGCGATTGCCGCCACCAGGACGGGCTTCACCTCGATTGCCGCCGGGACGACCATCAGTACGATTTCCTCCCGGACGACCGCCGCCGGGGCGCGCGCCGCCACCCGGGCGGCCTGCACCGGGTGCGCGATCGCCCCAGACATTGCCGCCGCCTGCGGCACCGCGCGGTCCGCCGCGACCGCGGGCTTCGCCGGCAGGAGCGCGGTTGCCGAAGTTATCGTCCCGCGGCGCACGATTGCCACGGTTGTCGTCACCGGCGCGATTTCCGCGTGGTCCCTGACCAGGGCCACCGCGTCCCGCATCAGGGCGACCACCAGGTCCGCCACGGCCACCCTTGCCGGCGCGATTGAACTCATCGCCCGCCGACCACGTGCGTGGGATGAAAACTTCCTGGCCCGGCGCCGCTGCGCGACGCTTGCGCGCGGGGCCGCCGCCACCGGGACGCTTGGGCTTGTCCTGGCGCAGCACATTGCCGTTGACCTCACGACCACCAGGGCGTGGACCGGCACCCTTGCGCCCGCGGCCCGGACGACCTGGCGAGTCGTCTCGGATACGGTCGAAAGCAGTGAGTTCGCGCGCTTCGCCGTGGTGCACACCGGTCCAGGCCTGTGGCGCGCGTGTGCGCGCTTCGCCGACCGGCGTGGGCGGTGCACGCCGCTGATGGATCACTGCCTGTAGCGTGAGTGTGGGCTCCGGTGCACCGGCTTTGCTGACATCGCGCAGCGCCTTGATTTGTTCGGGCGCCAATTCCTCGCAGTTGCCGCGCTTGAGTCCACGCGGCAGTTCGATGTTGCCGTAGCGCACGCGCTTCAAGCGGCTGACCATGAAGCCTTGAGATTCCCACATGCGGCGCACTTCGCGGTTGCGACCCTCGCGAATTACGACGCGGAACCAGCAGTGGCTGCCGCTGCGGCTGATCACGCCGATCTCATCGAAATGCGCCGGACCATCGTCGAGCTGCACGCCAGCCTTGAGGCGCTCCAGCGCTTCATCCGGTACTTCGCCGTGCACGCGGCAGATGTACTCGCGCTCGAGTTCGCCGGAAGGATGCATGAGGGCGTTGGCAAGGGCGCCATCGGTGGTGAGCAGCAGCAGGCCCGTGGTGTTGATGTCGAGGCGACCCACCGCGATCCAGCGCGCGCCCTTGAGGCGCGGCAGCTGTTCGAACACGGTCGGCCGGCCTTCCGGGTCATCACGCGTGGTCATCACGCCTTCTGGCTTGTGGTAGACCAGCACCTGAGTGTGCTCGGCATCGTCGCGTACGACGACGAAGAGCTTGTTGTCCAGCTCGACACGATCGCCGGCTTTTACGCTGAGACCCAGCGTGGCGACTTCACCGTTGACCTTGGCTTCGCCGCCCTGGATGCGTTGTTCAAGCAGCCGCCGCGAACCGAGGCCGGCATTGGCCAACACCTTATGCAGGCGTTCTTCGAGGGTCGGCGTGGCGTCGTCTTTTGCCGGGCGCTTGAGGGTGAGAAGGCTGCGCGTGGGCGCGTTCATGCTTGAGACTCCGTGACGTCGTCCGACGTCGTGGTGGATTCGGTCGATGCAGCGTCATGCTCGTCGGTGACGGCGTTGCTCTCGTCCGGGTGGGATTCGGGGTGGTGCGCGCTCTCGGGAGCGTCGTTGTTGTCGTAGGTGCTTTCGTTCGCCACGGTCTCGTCGGCAAATTCCGCATGATCAGCAGCATCGTCGTCGGCAATAGCCACGATGCGTTGCGGCCCATCCATGCCGATCGGAGCCAGGTTGAGCTGCGGATCGAATTCGTCCAGGTCGCGGATTTCCGCCAGCGGGGGCAGCTCGTCCAACGACCTCAGGCTGAAGTAGTCCAAAAAATGGCGTGTGGTGCCGAACAGGGCCGGACGTCCGGGTACATCGCGATGGCCGACCACACGCACCCACTCGCGATCCTCCAGTGTCTTGACGATGCTGGTGGACACAGCGACGCCGCGGATCTGCTCGATTTCGGCGCGGGTGATGGGCTGGCGATAGGCGATCAATGCGAGTGTTTCAAGTAGCGCGCGCGAGTACTTCGTCTGTCGCTCTGTCCACAGACGCGCCACCCACGGATGTACATCCTCGCGAACCTGGTAGCGAAATCCCGAGGCGACTTCTTTGAGTTCGATGCCACGCAGCGCGCAGTCGTCGGCGAGTTCCGCCATTGCGCGTGCCACTTCCTCGTGAGTGACGGGTGTGTCCTCGCCGAGCAGTGCCAGCAATTGCTGGATCGACAAGGGTTGCGCCGCTGCCAGCAAAGTGGCTTCGATGATGCGTTTGAGCAGGCTGAAATCCATGGTCATTCCGTGGCGACGGCGACGGCTTGTGTTGCGTCGTCATCGGCAAATTCATCAGGGCCGGTAGTAAAACTGGCCGCCTTGGTTTGCAGATAAATCGGGCCGAGCGATTCGTTCTGCACGATCTCGATCAGGTGTTCCTTGGCCAGCTCGAGGATGGCGAGGAATGTGACGACGATGCCGAGACGGCCTTCGTCGAGATTGAACAGGCTTTCGAAGCGATGGAACTGGCCATCGTCGAGGCCCTTGAGTACATCGCTCATACGGTTGCGCACCGAAAGAGCTTCGCGCTGGATTTCGTGATGGCCGCGCAGCTCGGCGCCGCGCAAGACATCCTTCAGTGCCAGCAGCAGTTCTTTGAGGTCCACGGCAGGCGGCAGGCGCACGACATTGCGGTCGGGAACGAAAGCCGAGACCGTGGCCGTGTCGCGCTCCAGACGCGGCATCGACTCGATGTCTTCCGCAGCCTTCTTGAAGCGCTCGTATTCCTGCAGACGGCGCACCAGTTCTGCGCGTGGGTCTTCCTCGATGCCTTCTGCGTCCGGTGGGCGCGGCAGCAAGAGACGCGACTTGATCTCGGCCAGGATCGCGGCCATCACCAGGTATTCGGCCGCAAGCTCGAGCTTCATCTCGCGCATGAGCTCGATGTAGTCGACGTATTGGCGCGTGATCTCGGCAACCGGGATGTCCAGGATGTCGAGATTTTGGCGGCGTATCAGATACAGCAGGAGATCCAGCGGTCCCTCGAACGCATCCAGGATTACTTCCAGCGCGTCCGGCGGGATGTACAGATCCTGCGGCATTTCCAGGAACGGCTGGCCCTTGACCATGGCCAGTGGCATTTCCTGCTGCTGCGGAACGGCCTGGAAGATGCCTGCGCCGTCGCTGCTGGCAGCGGGCTCGGCTGACTCGGTGCTCATGTAGAGGCGTCTGGTCTCGTGATGGGTCGCGTCACCGCGGCCCGCTTGGTAATTGGTTCGAGTGGTTGCCGGCCCCCGCCGACAGCAAAAAAGCAAACAGAATCAGAAGGGCACTTCGCCCTTGCCTTGCCGCACCAGGACCGGAGTGTCGTCCGTTAAGTCAATCACCGTGGTCGGTGTGTTGCCGCAAAAGCCGCTATCGAGAAACAGATCGATGTCACCGGCGACATGCTCAAACAGGTCATCGACTTCCCAGCCATCCATGTCCGCATCCGGCAAGATCAGGCTGGAACTGCACAGCGGCTCGCCCAATCCTTCAACCAGCGCCAATGCCACGCGATGGTCCGGTATGCGTACGCCCACGGAACGCTTCTTGGCCTGCTTCAAATGCCGCGGCAGATTGGCCGAGGCTGGCAGGATGAAGGTGTAAGGGCCGGGAGTCAGGGATCGGATCAGCCGAAACGCCGCGTCGTGCATGCGGGCGAAGGTGCCGACCTCGCTCAGGTGGCGGCAGATTAAGGTGAAATTGTGCCGGTTGTCCAGTCCGCGCAGTCGGACCACCCGTTCCTGCGCGTCTTGCGCACTCTGGCGCCACCCCAACGCGTAGCCGGAATCGGTCGGATAAGCGATGAGTCCGCCATCTTGCAGCCGCTTCACCGTTTGGGCGATCAGGCGCGTTTGCGGGTTGTCGGGATGAAGTTCCAGGCGCTGGGTCATGCCGGCAAGACTAAACGATTAATCCGCGAGGGACGGCGTATCGGAGCGTGGCAAAATCGGAAGCATGAAAGCGGAACGCGCCATCCTGCACGTGGACATGGATGCCTTCTATGCCGCCGTGGAGCAGCACGATCGGCCCGAATTGCGCGGCAAACCTGTCGTCGTGGGCAATCTGGGGCCGCGCAGCGTGGTATCCACGTGCAGCTACGAGGCGCGCCCCTTCGGCGTGCGCTCGGCCATGCCCACCGTGACCGCGCAGCGGTTGTGCCCCCAGGCAATCTTCGTGGCACCACGCATGGCGCGCTATCAGGAGGTTTCGCGCGAAGTCTTCGCGGTATTCGCCGAAGTCACTCCCGAAATCGAAGGGCTATCGCTCGATGAGGCCTTTCTCGACGTCACACGCAGCTTGCGCCTGTTCGGTGGCGACATCGAAGTGATCGGGCGTCGCATCAAGCAAGGCATTCTCCAGCGCACACATCTCAATGCTTCGGTAGGCATGGCACACAATAAGCTATTGGCCAAGCTCGCCAGCGAATTGTCCAAACCCGACGGGTTTCTGCACATTCAGCCCGAAAACGTTCAGGCCATGCTCGATCCATTGCCGGTTTCGCGCCTATGGACGGTTGGCAAGGTGGCGGAGGCAAGCTTGCATCAACTGGGTCTGCGCACCGTGGGCGAACTTCGTCGAGCGGATCCGGCACGACTCTCCAAGGTGCTAGGCAATCACGCCGCTTTTCTGCTCCGGCTGGCGCGTGGGGAAGACGATCGTGCTGTGCAGTCCGACGCGGAGGAGCGATCGATCAGCGCCGAAACCACCTTCGATACCGATCTCGACACCCTCCAGCAAGCCGAGGCTTGGCTGTCCCGTCTGGCCGAGCGAGTCGGCGAACGCGTGCGCGGCCAAGGGATCAAAGGGGCTACGGTGACGGTGAAGCTGCGCAAGCCTCCGTTCGAGACGCACACGCGCCAGCAGCGACTGCCGGCCCGCAGCGATACCACCGAAGAAATCACCGCAGTGGCACGCGGGCTGCTGCACACGTGGTGGAACGGCGAAAAGCGTCCGCGCCTGCGCTTGCTGGGTGTAGGCTTGAGTGGCTTCGGCGAAGATAGCCAGGACGACTTGTTTACCGACGGCGAGGCCCGTCAGCGCGATGCGCTGGCCGATGCCGTGAACCGTCGCTACGGTCACGGCGCCCTCACACGCGCTGCCGTGCTACGCACGCGTCGACGCGAGGAACCTTAGTGGTACCTACCAAAGCTGGGTCAGGATATTGGCATGATTCTTGATTGCTAAAGTTTGCAATCACCACCCAGCTTGGCTACAAACGACAGCAGGTACCCGGGATGCAACTGATGACAGAACATGCCACACGACCGTCGGTACGCCACGCTCGCATGCAGATCCGCTCGGCCGTGTTGATGATGCATGGCGCGGACGCTTGGTCCAGCGAACTGGTCGACATCTCGGCCACAGGCGTGCTGGTGCGTCGTCCCGACGACTGGAACGGCAAGCCCGGTGATCTGTTCGTGCTCGACATGATGATCGGCGATGAGCTCAACATCCATCTGGAAGCCACTGTCGCCCGCGTCACCACCGACCACGTCGGTTTCGCCTACGCACGCATCCCGGAAGACAAGGAAGTGCCGCTGTGGAATCTGCTCGGCGGCTTCGCCGACAAGATCGAACGATTCGGACACTGATCTCACCTTCAACACAAAAAAGGCCGGCATTGCCGGCCTTTTTTTATTGCTTTCCAGCGAGCGGCTGAAGCTCAGGCCGTGGCTTTCACCGGGTCGCGCAACTCGCGCCGCAGAATTTTGCCCACGTTGCTCTTGGGCAGCGCATCGCGGAACTCGATGATGCGGGGCTGCTTGTAGCCGGTCAGGTTGGCCTTGCAATGGGCCTTCAAGTCCTCGACGGTGAGCTTGGGATCCTTGCGCACGACCACGATCTTCACGGCTTCTCCGGACTTGTCGTCCGGCACACCGACCGCGGCAACTTCCAGCACCCCTGGGCACTGCGCCACGACGTCCTCGATTTCATTCGGATAGACGTTGAATCCTGATACCAGGATCATGTCCTTCTTGCGATCCACGATGTAGAAATACCCCTGTGCGTCCATCTTGGCGATGTCGCCGGTGTGCAGCCAACCATCATCCGACAGGACCTTGGCCGTCTCTTCGGGCCGCTGCCAATACCCGGCCATTACCTGCGGACCACGCACGCACAATTCGCCGACCTCGTCGACGCCGAGGTGTTTGCCGTTGTCGTCTTGAACGGATACGACGGTAGACGGAATCGGTACGCCGATCGAACCGTTGTACTCCTTCAGGTCCAGCGGATTCATGCAGGCCGCAGGCGATGTCTCGGTGAGCCCGTAAGCTTCCACCAGCGTCACGCCAGTGACCTTCTTCCAACGTTCGGCCACAGCGCGCTGCACGGCCGCGCCGCCTCCCAGAGTGAGTTTGAGTGGCGTGAAATCGATCTTGTCGAAGCCCGGCGTGTTCAACAGGCCATTGAACAGCGTGTTCACGCCGGTGATGGCGGTGAACGGAATCTGCGACAGTTCCTTGACGAAGCCCGCCATGTCGCGTGGATTGGTGATCAGGTGGTTGCGCCCGCCGAGCTTCATGAATACGAGGCAATTCGCCGTCAGCGCAAAGATGTGGTACAGCGGCAGCGCCGTGATGATGACCTCTTCACCGTCGCGCGAATTGGCTCCGATCCATGCGCCCGACTGCAGCATGTTGGCCACGAGGTTGCCGTGCGTAAGCATGGCGCCCTTGGCGACACCGGTGGTGCCGCCGGTGTATTGCAGGAAAGCGATGTCGCTGTGCGTCACAGCCACTTTGGGCAACGTGTGGCCAGCGCCGCGCTTGAGCGCCTCATTGAAGCCGATGGCGCCATCAATGCGGTAAGGCGGCACGAGCTTCTTGACGTGCTTCACCACGAAATTGGTGATCTGCGCCTTGGGAAAGCCGAGCAGATCGCCCAGGCAGGTCGTCACCACGTGCTTGACGGACGTTTCAGCAACCACTTCGGCGACCGTGTGTGCGAACAGCTCCATCACGACGATGGCGGCAGCGCCGGAATCCTCCAGCTGGTGCTTGAGTTCGCGCGCCGTGTACATCGGGTTGGTGTTGACGACGGTCAGCCCCGCGCGCAAGACACCGAAAATCGCGATCGGGTACTGCAGCACATTGGGCATCATCAAGGCGACGCGGTCGCCCTTTTTCAATCCCAGCTCACCCAGCAGGAAAGCGGCGAACTGGCCGCTCAGGCGGTCGACGTCGTCGTAGCTCAGCACCTTGCCCATGTTGGCGAACGCCGGCCGATGGCGAAATCGTTCGCAAGAGGTTTCCAGGACGTCGACGACCGAGCTGAACTGATTGACGTCGATTTCGGCCGACATGCCTTTGGGATAGCTGGCCAGCCAGGGGCGTGGGGTGGTCATCGCGGTGGTCGTCTCCCTGATTGGTGGCGCTTGCGACTGGCGCAAACGTCTGTTTCAACACTTGGCATTGGAGCATAGCCACGGAAATGGCGGCAAGCGGCGCCGCAACGGGGTTGCCAGCTCTTCGCGCATTGCCGCAGGCTAGGGCACTGCAGAACCGCGAGGCCGCCATGTCATTGCTGCGCTTGATGCTCGTTCTCCTGCTCGCGCTCGCGGCGGGCTGTTCCCGTCCGCCCGAAGCGCAACGCCTGCGCGACACCGTTGCGGCGATGCAGACCGCCATGGAAAAGCGCGCGCCCCGCGATTTCATGGAACACGTCAGCGCCGACTTCGTCGGCAATGACGGCGCGGTCGACCGAGAAGGCCTGCACAATCTGTTACGTGGTGTCGTGCTGCAGAATGCGCAGATCGGCGTGACACTGGGCCTGCTCGACATCGATGTTCAAGGCGACCGGGCCACGCTGGCGGTCTCGGTGACTTTGACCGGTGGCAGCGGCGGCTTGATCCCCGAGCACGGTGCGATCTACTCCGTGACCACCGGCTGGAGAAAGGAGGGAGGCGAGTGGATGTGCAACAACGCGAAGTGGCAGCAGAAGCTTTAAGTGTGGCGAGCCGCTCGCCATGACCGCTTCGCCGCGCATCTGCGTCTTCGGTGCTGGCAGCATCGGCTGCTATGTGGGTGGTCGGCTGCAAGCGGGCGGTGCCCAGGTCCACTTTGTCGGTCGCGCTCGAATCGGGCAGGAGCTCAGCGCCAAGGGCCTGCACCTGACCGATTATCGTGGCGCCGATCTTCGTGTGGCCGCTGCCGATCTTCGCTTTCACCTCGATGCATCCATTGCCGCGGACTGCGACCTGGTTCTGGTGACGGTGAAATCGGCTGCCACCGGAGACGCAGCGCGCGAACTGGAGCCGGTGCTGCGTCCAGGCACGCCGCTGATCAGCTTTCAGAACGGCATCGATAACGCGACAACCTTGCGAGCGGCGTTGCCGCAGGCGCTGGTTCTGGCGGGAATGGTGCCGTTCAATGTCGTGCACCGCGACGATGGCACATTTCATCAGGGCACTGAAGGGGCTTTGAAGGCGCAACAGAACGCCGCTCTCTTGCGCTTCCTCGATGCTTTCGCCCTGGCGGGGCTGCCCTTGGAACAACAAGCGGATATGCGTGCGGTGCTTTGGGGAAAGCTCCTGCTGAACCTCAACAACGCCATCAATGCTCTATCGAATCAGCCGCTGCTGCGAGAGCTGGCGCAACGCGACTATCGCCGCTGTTTGGCCATGGCGCAGCGCGAGGCCTTGCGATTGCTCACGTTTGCGAAGATTCATCCGGCGAAACTGACCCCGATACCCATGCGCTGGGTTCCTGCCCTGCTGACCTTGCCCGACGCCTTGTTCCAGCGCCTTTTCGCCCGCATGCTGACGATCGATCCGCTGGCACGTTCGTCCATGCTGGACGATCTCGATGCCGGCAGACGCACCGAAGTGGATTGGTTGTGCGGCGAAGTGGTGAGGCTGGCGCAGTCGGTGCAGCGTACGGCGCCAGTCAATTCGCGTCTGGCTGACCTGGTTCATGCGGCCGAATCCGGTGGTCGTCGTGACTGGCCGGCGGCTGATCTGTTGTCAGAATTGCGCCGCCTCGGCGCCTAGCTCTCAAGCGGAGGGATGCCGATGGCCATCGACGTGAAGAATCAGGTTAGCGCCGAAGAGTGGTCGTTACGCTGCGATCTTGCTGCCGCGTACCGGTTAGTGGCGCTCTTTGGCTGGGACGACCTCATCTTCACCCATCTCACCGTGCGCATTCCCGGCCCGGAGCATCACTTTCTCATCAATCCTTACGGCTTCGGCTTCGAGGAGATGACGGCGTCGGCGCTGGTGAAAATCGACCTCGATGGTCGGCCGGTGATGGAGACGCCTTATCCAGTGAACCCTGCCGGCTTCACCATCCACAGTGCCGTGCATGCTGCGCGCGACGATGCGCAGTGCGTGATGCACACGCACTCGCTCAATGGCGTGGCAGTTTCCGCGCAGAAAGAAGGCGTGCTACCGCTGTCTCAACAGTCCCTGTTCGTGCTGGCGTCGCTCGGCTATCACGCCTACGAAGGCGTGGCGCTGAATGAAGACGAGAAACCGCGGCTCGTGCGTGACCTCGGCAGGAATACGTTCCTGATGTTGCGCAATCACGGGCTGCTCACTGTCGGCGTTTCCGTTGCCGATGCGTTTCTCGCCATGTACCTGTTCGAAGCCGCCTGCATGATCCAGGTGCGTGCGCTGGCGAGCAGCCGCGAGCTCATCCATATCCCGGAACCGATCCTCAAAGGTGCGGCGCAGATGGCGATGCAGGGGACATTGGGTCAGGGCGGTAAACTGGCGTGGCCCTCGTTGCTGCGGAAACTGGAGCGGCGCAATCCGGGTCATGCGCAGTAGCGCATCGAGGAAATAGCGGCCGGCCAATTGCCGGCCGCAGTCTTGATGGCGATTAGTGGGCGCGAATGTGGAACATGCTCTCGCCAGCGCTTCAGTCGTAGTCGAAGTTGTTGCAGAACACAGTGTCTGACGCGCCGCAGTAGCGTGCCTGGCGTTCATAAGCGCCGAGATCGCGTACGCCATCACCATTGGGCACGCTGCCGCTGTCCTGGTCGCGCGGGTTGTTGTCGAGATCGCGGTCGTCTCCCGTTACCGGCGGAGCGCGATCGATCGCGAGTGAATTCGGAAGCAGTCGATAGTCGGCGGAAGGTACGCTAACGAACGATGGGTCGGCCTGAATCAAATGCGACCCTTGCGCCAACGACGCTACTTCCATCGACAGCACATAGTCGATCGAAAGGTTGGCTGGATTGCCGCCGAGGTAGGTGATGGTGGTTATCGGGCCCTGGGCAAAGATATCGTTGAAAAGGTCCAGAATCCCTCCGGCGCCCACTACGGCGCCGGTGCCGATCTGGTTGTTGGCGATCGTGCAGTTGGTCAGTCCCAGCGAGGTGCCGGAATCGGCGACCACCAGACTGCCGGTAACGACGTTGTTCGCCAGCAGGCAATTGGAAAACCTGGCCTGGTTGGTATAGTCGGAATTGCCGAGCACGCGCACCGCATGCGCACCGCGATTGCCACGCATCGAGAACGAGTCGCCGAAGACGGTCGTGTCCCCCTGTAGCACCAGTGTCGAACCTCCCGTCGGCTGGCCGTTGATATCCTGTCCGACATTGCCGTCGATCAGGTTGCACTCCTCTCCCGCACACACCACTGCACCGAGAGCGCCAGAGCCACATTGACGCTGAAAGTCGAACGTCGTGAGCGTATTGACGTTGGCGATGTGCAGCGCATGGCCTTCGCGTGCCGTGTTGCCGGTGATGCGTGTGCCGCTGACGCAAACGAAAACCCGGCCCGGCTGAAAAGTGGCGTCTTCAGGGCGCACAAAGATCCCGCCGCCATCCTGCGAGGCAAAATTCTGCTCGATGCGCAGCGGGTGCTGCGCATCGGTGGCGAACAGGCGCACGCTGGCATCAGGAAAGTAGCCGCCATCGCCGCCATTGATCGACAGGCCTCCGCCGTACTTGGCAGTGTTCTGGAAGAGCAAGCCGAGATACTCGGCGAAACGGTAGCCGGGTGATCCGATGTCCGCGGTCGCCGGCCCGACGACTTCGATGCCGCCACCATAGCCGCCATCGGCGTGATTGAGGGCGATCCATACTTGCGGATCGATCACTTTCAATGCGGAGTTGCCTTCCATGCGGATACCGCCACCGGAGGTGCCTGCGGTGTTGTTCGTGATCTGCGTTTCGTAATTGATCCACAGCTGCGCCACGTCATCGGAATTGCCGGTTCCCCTGAAGTTGATGCCGCCACCGTAGCCGGAGCGATTGTTCGTGATGATCGAGCTGCCGATTTTCAGGAAACCGGTGCCGGCGAAATTGATGCCGCCACCGACGCCGGTGCTGGAGTTGTCGCCTTGGGAAATGTTGAGCCCACCTAGCCAGACTTGCGAACGGCCGCTGATCGTCATCACGCTCCGGGCCGAACCCCCGTTGCCGCTGAGCGTGGTGGTGCCGCCGATCGAAGCGTCGATGCAGTCGTCGACCCCACCGTAGATGAAGACATTCTGGTCATGCACCTGGATTTCCTGCGCAGTGTAGGTCTGGTTGCGCGCAATCCAGATGAAATCGGCGGGACTGCCCGGGCTTGCGCGTTCGGCCTCGAGTGCTGCCTGCACCGTGGCGTAGGTGCAGCCGGCACCGACGCGAAAGTTCTTGGGTGCAGCGCGTATGGGCAGGGCCACGGCGAATACCAGGATCAAGCAAGCGACGAAGCGAATGGCGAGCATGGCGAGCTATCCGTGCACCGGCGGAATGCCGGCAACGCGAGGAACGCCGTTTTAGTTCGATTCTGGACAAGTGCACCCTGTGGCTGTCAGGCCAATGGGCAAAAAAAAGACGGCGCGGTTGCCCGCGCCGTCCATTGAATTGCTGCTGGTACGCTAAGCGGCCGGGGCGATCAAGCCGCCTTTGGCTGCGACGCCAGCTGACGCAGCACGTACGGCAGGATGCCGCCGTGACGGTAGTACTCGACTTCCTTCGGCGTCAGCAGCAGTACCTTGGCGGTGAAACGCTTCTCGCCGGCGCTGCCCTTGGCGACGACGGTGATCTCCTTCGCGGCGCCGTCGTTGAGACCAGCGATCTCGAACACTTCATCGCCCATGAGGCCGATGGTCTGCGCGTTCTCGCCATCCTTGAACTGCAGCGGCAACACGCCCATGCCGACCAGGTTGGAGCGGTGGATGCGCTCGAAGGATTCGGCGATCACGGCCTTGACGCCCAACAGCACGGTGCCCTTGGCTGCCCAGTCGCGCGAGGAGCCAGTGCCGTATTCCTTGCCGGCAAGGACGACCAGCGGCGTGCCGTCCGTCTTGTACTTCATGGCCGCGTCGTAGATTGCCAGCTTCTCTCCGGCGCCGCCCTTGCCGAAGTACAACGTGTTGCCGCCTTCCTCGCCACCCAGCATCAGGTTCTTGATGCGGATGTTGGCGAAGGTGCCGCGCACCATCACGTCGTCGTTGCCGCGGCGCGAGCCGTAGCTGTTGAAGTCGGCCTTCTGCACGCCGCGACCCTGCAGGAACTGGCCAGCGGGAGAGGACGCCTTGATGTCGCCGGCGGGCGAGATGTGATCGGTGGTGATCGAGTCGCCGAACAGGCCGAGCACGCGCGCGCCGTGGATGTCGTTGATCGAACCGACATGCATCGTCATGCCATCGAAGTACGGCGGGTTCTTGATATAGGTCGAAGCGCCGTCCCAGTCATACGCCTGGCCTTCCGGCGAAGCGATCAGGTTCCAGCGCGTATCGCCCTTGAACACGTCGGCGTAGTTTTTGGCGAACATCTCCGGCCCGATCGTCGCGGCGATGACATCGCCGATTTCCTTGTTGGTCGGCCAGATGTCCTTCAAATAAACCGCCTTACCGTCGCTGCCGGTACCGATCGGATCCTTGCTGAGATCGATGTCGACAGTGCCTGCGATCGCGTAGGCGACCACCAGCGGCGGCGACGCGAGATAGTTCATCTTTACTTCGGGGTGCACGCGACCTTCGAAGTTGCGATTGCCAGAAAGCACGGAAGCCACCACAAGGTCGCCATCGGCGATGCCCTTGGACACTTCGGCCGGCAGCGGACCGGAGTTGCCGATACACGTCGTGCAGCCGTAGCCGACCACGAAGAAGCCGAGCTTCTCCAGGTCGCCCATCACACCGGCTTTCTTGAGGTAATCGGTAACCACCAGCGAGCCTGGGCCGAGCGAGGTCTTCACCCACGGTGCGGACTTGAGGCCCTTCTTCGCGGCATTGCGTGCGAGCAGGCCGGCGCCGAGCATCACTGCGGGGTTGGACGTGTTGGTGCACGACGTGATGGCCGCGATCACCACCGACCCGTCCCGCAGATGGTGAGTGTTGCGCACGTGCTGGCCTTCGGCCCCCGTGCTTTCACGGTGACCCACGGCGGTGCTGCCGCCTTCGCCTGCGAGGCGCGCCTGCGCATTTTCGGTGGGCTTGCGGTTGGCGGTGAGACCAGCGAGATTCTTCGTGTACACGCTCTGCATGTCCGAGAGCAGCACACGGTCTTGTGGACGCTTCGGACCAGCGAGCGACGGCTTCACGTCAGCCAGGTTCAATTCCAGCGTTGCGCTGAACTCTGCAGCCGGCGTATGCACGTCGTGCCACAGGCCTTGTGCCTTGGCATAGGCTTCCACCAGCGCGATCAGCTCTTCGCTGCGGCCGGACAAACGCAAGTAAGTCACCGCTTCGGCGTCGATCGGGAAGATGCCGCAGGTGGCGCCGTATTCCGGTGCCATGTTGGCGATGGTGGCGCGATCGGCCAGCGGCAGATGCTGCAAGCCATCGCCATAGAACTCCACGAACTTGCCGACCACGCCGAGGCTGCGCAGCATCTGCGTCACGGTCAGCACGAGGTCGGTGGCGGTAGCGCCTTCCGGCAACTTGCCGGTGAGCTTGAAGCCGACGACCTGCGGAATGAGCATCGAGGAAGCCTGGCCCAACATCGCCGCCTCGGCTTCAATGCCGCCCACGCCCCAGCCCAGCACGCCGATGCCGTTGATCATGGTGGTGTGCGAGTCGGTGCCGAACACCGTGTCCGGGAACGCCCAGGTCGTGCCGTCCTTCTCCCCGGTCATCACGACGCGCGCAAGGTTTTCCAGGTTCACTTGGTGCACGATGCCGGTGTTCGGCGGAACGACCTTGAAGTTGTGGAACGCCTTCTGGCCCCAACGCAGGAAGCTGTAGCGTTCCTGATTGCGTTCGAATTCGATCTTGCCATTCAAGTCCAACGCTTCGGCCTTGCCGAACACGTCGACCTGTACCGAGTGGTCAATCACGAGCTCTGACGGAATCAGCGGGTTGATCTGCTCGGGCGTTCCGCCCAGCTTCACCACCGCATCGCGCATCGCCGCGAGGTCGACCACGCAGGGAACGCCGGTGAAGTCCTGCAGCACTACGCGCGCCGGCATGAAGGCGATTTCGGTGTCTGGCTCTTTCTTGGCGTCCCAATTGGCCACGGCTTCGATTTCCTTCGCCGTGACGTTGACGCCGTCCTCGTGCCGCAAGAGATTCTCGAGCAGGATCTTCATCGAGAAAGGCAGGCGCTTCAGATTGAAACGCTCACCCAGCTTGGTGAGGCTGGCAACGGCATAACGCTTGCCGTTCACCTCGAGCGAGGTGCGGGTCGAGAAAGAGTCTTTCATTCCATTCTCCTGGCGGAATCGGCGAGGGGCAGGGCAGGCGACGGCGAAGCATCGCGCGGAACCGGAGGTTCAGGCCCGAAAAAACGACGCATTATCGCCCAAACGGCGCCTCCTTTGGGAGGCGGGCGAGATGACTTTTGCCCGGCTCCGCCGAATCAGCCGGCGTCCATCACACTGCGAGCCAACAGTCCGCGCGCCAGCATGGCGTTCTGGCGGCGGCGCAACAGTAGGCTCCAGTGATTGCCGCCGAGCTGGCGCCACAGGACGGCCGCACGCACCGCAGCCAGCAGGGTGGCGCGGATACGCTCTACCTGTGCCGGTTGCGTGAGGTGCACCGGATTGCCTTGCACAACGACGCGCGGGCGCAGGTTGGACAGCGTGGCAGCGTATAGCTCGGACAGTCGCCCCATAACGGTGGGGTGCGTGGTTCCCAGATGCTCGACCTGGCGCGCGATGGCGCTGATACCGTCACGCAGGGCATCGCGCACTGAGCGCCGCGAGGCGAGGCGTCGCTCCAGCCGCAGCACCGCCACGGCGAGTTGCGTGATGGCGAGATCGCGACCCTTATCGTCGATCTGATGGATCAGCGTCTTGAGGCCCAGCCCCACACCGCCGATGCCACCGAATACCTCGGCGGTGGTGTCGGCATCGAGCTTGAACACGCTGCCGATGCTCGCGTTGAGCGCGACCGTGTCGCATTGGCCTTCCAGCGCGAGACGGCGCACCAGCGAGATCGCCTGGAACAGGCCGGCCAGCGCGAGTACGCGTTCTTCGTTCATGCGGCGGCTTCCTTGTCGTGAGCAAGGCCGCCGTACGCCGCGTCGGTCGCGTCAATCACGCCGCCACCCAGGCATTCCTCGCCCCGGTAGAACACGACTGATTGTCCTGGTGTCACCGCGCGCTGTTCCTGCATGAAGCGCACTTCGGCCTGCGCCTGCGCGCCCGCCCCGGTCAGGCGCACGTGACATTCCTGATCGGCCTGGCGATAGCGCGTCTTGGCGGTGCAATGGAATTCCACTCCCGGTGGGGTGTCCGCCACCCAGGTCAGCGAGCTGGCGATGAGGCGATGCGAACCCAGCCAGCGGTTGGCGTTGCCCTGGGCGACGATCAGCACATTGCGCGGCACATCCTTGCCGACGACGTACCACGGCTCACCGGAAGCGCCGCGCTGGCCGCCGATGCCCAGGCCGTTGCGCTGTCCCAGGGTGTAGTACATGGCGCCCTGGTGCTCGCCGATTCGTTGCCCATCGGGGGCGCGCATCTCGCCCGGCTTGGCCGGCAGATATTGCGCGAGGAACTCACGGAAATCGCGCTCGCCGATGAAACAGATGCCGGTGGAATCCTTCTTGGCGTGCGTGGGCAGCGCTGCTTCGCGCGCCAGTCGCCGCACTTCGGGCTTGGGCAACTCGCCGACCGGAAACTCGGTACGGGCAAGCTGCGCCTGCCCGAGCGCGTGCAGGAAGTAACTCTGATCCTTGTTGGTGTCCACGCCGCGCAACAATCTGTGGCGTCCATCACGTGTGTCGGTACGGGCGTAGTGACCGGTCGCGATCTTGTCGGCGCCCAGGTCGGTGGCGTGGTCTAGAAAGGTCTTGAACTTGATCTCGCGGTTGCACAGCACATCCGGGTTGGGCGTGCGGCCAGCGGCATATTCGGCAAGGAAATGGGTGAAGACGCCGTTCCAGTATTCGGTCGAGAAGTTGCGCGAATGGAAGGGGATGTCCAGGGCTGCACAGACCTTCAGCGCATCCAGCCGGTCACGGTCGGCCTGGCATTCGCCCATGCGGCCATCGTCTTCCCAGTTCTTCATGAACAGGCCAGCGACATCACGCCCGGACTGCTTGAGCAGCAACGCGGTCACCGACGAGTCCACGCCGCCGGATACGCCCACCATGATCGTCTTGCCACTCATGCCGCTTGAGTCGTGGCGGGCAGTAGCGATTGCAAGACCTCCAGCGGCAGGCGCTGGCCAGCCAGCCAGGCGTCGATGCTGGACAGGATCATCGGGCTACGCAGGCGCTCGCCTTGTGCGGCGATCTCGTCACGGCGCAGCCACACCGTATGCAGGATTCCTTCGTCCAGTGGACGCCCCGGATGGTGGTGCAAGGGCTGCGCGGCGAACGTGAAGCGCAGGAAGTTGCGCCCGGAGCGCGGGTTCAGCCACTGCTGCACGACCACCAGATGCGCCAGTCGCACCTCCCAGCCGGTCTCTTCCAGGGTCTCGCGCACCGCGGCAGCACTGAGGGATTCCCCGGGGTCCAGGTGTCCGGCGGGCTGGTTCAACAGGACCCGGCCGCGCACCTCTTCTTCCACGAGCAAAAAGCGACCGTCCATCGGCACGATCGTCGCAACGGTAACGTGCGGACGCCAGATTGCGTCGTCTTCGTCAATCTTGTTGATTTCTTCGCTTGCCATGACGGAATGTTACATGACGCCCCTGGCGTCAAGCTTGAAAGTGCCGGCGCCGCGCCCATGTCGCGGCGCTATACTCCGTTCAGGCCACGGGCAGCACGAAATCGATGTCGGGCGAACACGAACAAGAACACGAACGCGGTTTAGCTGTGGCGGAAGCGCGCCCCGAAGTGGCGCGGCCGCCGCTGTACCAGGTGGTGCTGCTGAACGATGACTACACGCCTATGGAGTTTGTGGTCCACATCCTGCAAAGCTTCTTTGCGCTACCGTACGAACAGGCGCATCAGGTGATGTTGCATGTGCACACGCGCGGCAAGGGTGTTTGCGGTTTGTTCACGCGGGAAGTGGCGGAGACGAAGGTTACCCAGGTCAACGAATTTTCACGGGCCAACCAGCACCCACTGTTGTGCACCATGGAAAAAGCCTAGGCTCACCTCCATCTGACGCTCATCCTTCCCTCAGGGGTGAAAGAAACATGTTTAGCAAGGATCTAGAGCTCACCATCGGTCAGTGCTACAAGGAAGCGCGCGAGCAGCGCCACGAGTTCATGACCGTGGAACATTTGCTGCTGGCGCTGCTGGAGAATCCCTCCGCGGCGGCGGTACTGCGTGCCTGCGGCGCCGATCTGGTCAAGCTCGGCAAAGACGTCAAGGCGATCATTGCGGAGACCGTGCCGGTCCTGCCGCCCAACGACGAGCGCGATACGCAACCCACGCTGGGCTTCCAGCGCGTGCTGCAGCGTGCCGTCTACCACGTGCAATCTTCCGGTCGTAAGGAAGTCACCGGCGCCAATGTGCTGGTGGCGATCTTCGGCGAGAAGGATTCGCACGCGGTGTATTTCCTCAATCAGCAGGAAATCACCCGCCTGGACGTCGTCAATTACATCTCGCACGGTATCGCCAAGATCGGTCACGAGCAGCCGCAGCAGCAGACCGGCGGCGGCAGCGAACGGGAAGCCGAGGAAGGTGGCGAGCCCAAGGGCAATCCGCTGACCGAATACGCCAGCAACCTCAACGAGCTGGCCCAGCAGGGCAAGATCGATCCGCTCATCGGCCGCGCCGAGGAAGTGGAGCGCACCATCCAGGTGCTGTGCCGCCGGCGTAAGAACAATCCGCTCTATGTCGGCGAAGCCGGCGTGGGCAAGACCGCGCTGGCCGAAGGGCTGGCCAAGCGCATCGTCGAAGGCAACGTACCGGAAGTTCTGAAGAACGCGGTGATCTATTCGCTCGACCTGGGCGCTCTGGTGGCCGGCACCAAATACCGTGGCGATTTCGAGAAGCGCCTGAAAGCCGTGATCGGGCAGCTCAAGAAGGAGCCGCACGCGATCCTGTTCATCGACGAGATCCACACCATCATCGGTGCCGGATCGGCGTCGGGCGGGACCATGGACGCCTCGAACCTGATCAAGCCGATGCTGGCGTCGGGTGAGATGCGTTGCATCGGTTCCACGACGTTCCAGGAATTCCGCGGCGTGTTCGAGAAGGACCGCGCACTCGCGCGGCGCTTCCAGAAGATCGACATCGTCGAGCCTTCGGTCGCCGACAGCGTGGAAATCCTGAAGGGTCTGAAGTCGCGCTTCGAACAGCATCACGGCGTGGAATACACGGCCGAGGCGCTCAAAGCGGCGGTGGATCTGTCGGTCAAGCACATCGCCGATCGTCTGTTGCCGGACAAGGCCATCGACGTGATCGACGAAGCCGGCGCACGCACACGCCTGGTGCCTGAGGCCGAGCGCAAGGGCATCGTCGATGTGACCGACATCGAATACATCGTCGCGCGCATGGCGCGTATCCCGCCCAAGCAGGTGTCGGCGTCGGACCGCGACGTGCTCAAGAATCTCGAGCGCAACCTGAAGATGGTCGTGTTCGGGCAGGATCCGGCAATCGAGTCGCTGGCCAGCGCGATCAAGATGGCGCGCTCGGGCCTGGGCAATCCGGCCAAGCCGATCGGCTGCTTCCTGCTCGCCGGCCCGACCGGCGTGGGCAAGACCGAAGTGACGCGTCAGCTCGCGCTGCAGTTGGGCATCGAGCTGATCCGCTTCGACATGTCCGAGTACATGGAGTCGCATTCAGTGTCGCGCCTGATTGGTGCGCCTCCGGGCTACGTCGGCTTCGATCAGGGCGGTCTGCTCACCGAAGCGGTGGTCAAGCATCCGCATGCCGTGCTGCTGATGGACGAAATCGAGAAGGCGCATCCGGATGTGTTCAACATCCTGTTGCAGGTCATGGACCGTGGCGCGCTCACCGATACCAACGGACGCGAGGCGAACTTCAAGAACGTCATCGTGGTGATGACCACCAACGCCGGCGCGCAGCAGGCGGCGCGGCGCACCATCGGTTTCGTGCAGCAGGACCACAGCACCGACGCCATGGAAGCGATCCGCAAGGCCTTCACGCCGGAGTTCCGTAACCGCCTGGATGCGGTGATCCAGTTCAGCGCTCTGGATATCGAGCACATCCTGCGCGTGGTCGACAAGTTCCTGATCGAGCTGGAGACGCAACTGCAGGAGAAGCATGTGTCGCTGCACGTCGACGCCGATGCGCGGCGCTGGCTGGCCGAGCACGGCTTCGATCCACAGATGGGCGCGCGGCCGATGGCTCGCGTCATCCAGGATCACATCAAGCGTCCGCTCGCCGACGAGCTGTTGTTCGGCAAGCTGGCTGACGGCGGCAAGGTGTATCTGTCGGTGAAGGACGGCAAGCTCGACGTTCGTACGGAAAGCGAGCAGCAGTTGGCGGTGGTTGAATAGCCGCGCGATTCGCGCCGAAGCAAAACGAAACGGCGGCCATTGGCCGCCGTTTTTTTTCATGCGTGAGGCGAGAGCCGATCAGTGATCGAGCTGCATGCGTTCTTCGCGCACGAAGTCGCGCACGACGCTCCACTGCTCGCCGTCGCGCTTGAGCTCCACGCCGAAATAGAACATGAGCGTATCGATCGGTGGCTCACGTTCCAACAGCCACTCGTCGCGTTCGTGTTTCAAGCGCCACATGCCCAGGCAGGGGCAGTTGGTCGCTTCGCCGGTCAGGAACGGAGCGACACGACCAAGGTCATGCGCCATGTCGGGCGCGCGGTCGAGCGTGGATCGATGCTGGTAGTGATCGATGGCGACGCGGCGGATCGATTCCAGATCGTTGCGCGTGACGGTCGTTGCTGCGGAGCCGGTACCGGGTTCCGCTGCTTGCACACGCAGAGTAGCGCAGGCCAGCAGGGTACAACCGATCGCCATCAGCGCCACTCGCATTGCCGCTTTCCTCATTGCACGTGGCCAGCGTAGCGCGAAGAGGAAGTCATGAGTACAGGCGCGCAAACGACAACGGCGGCCATAGCCGCCGCTGGTTCGATCCGGCATCGGGGCAGGACCGTCGGAATCTCAAACAGAAGTTGCTGGATCCCGCGTCAACGTACATCCCTTCACTGCACGGGATGACCTCATCCTGAGGTCACTTCATACGGTAGGTGATACGGCCTTTGGTCAGGTCGTAAGGCGTCATCTCGCACTTGACCTTGTCGCCGGTCAGGATGCGGATGTAGTTCTTGCGCATGCGGCCCGAGATATGGGCGGTGACCACGTGGCCGTTTTCCAGCTTCACGCGGAACATGGTGTTGGGCAGGGTTTCGAGCACCGTGCCTTCCATCTCGATGACGTCGTCTTTGGACATTTTCCCTTCGTGGGGCGAGGCCGTGGGGTAAAGCGGCGCGGGATTCTGCCACGTTGGCGCCTTGGCGGGAAGGGAAAGCCGCTATGTCCATGCACTTGCTCGAAAAATTCTCGACCACCTCAGGCGACCGGGGAGGCAAAACGGCACGCTTGCTCTGATTTGCAGAGTGAAGTGGCTGTCGCCGACCCGCCAGCGGTGCGGGTGCCATCGTGAGTGGCAACATCGCCGCAGGTGACGGAACGCGCGCCCTTTGCAGCGGCATAGGTGCCGGAAAAACGGCGGCGCTCGCCGCTTGAAATGGCATGCTTGGCGGTAATTGTGCGGCTCGCGCCGCTCCAAGCGGCCTGTTCCGCGGTCAAGGTGCCGCACTTGGCGCTCAAAGCGGCGTGTTCCGCGGTCAAAGCGCGGCACTTGGCGCTCAAAGTGGCGTGCTCCGCGGTCAAAGTGCGGCGCTTTGTGCTCAAAGTGACGTGTTCCACCATGAAAGTGCGGCGCTTCGCGGTCAGAACGGCGCGCTCCGCGGTCGAAGTGCGGCGCTTGGCGCTCCAAGTGGCGAGCTCCGCGGTGAAAGTGCGGTACGTGCCGCTTAAAGCGCCTCATTCCGCGGTCGAAGCGTGGCACTTGCCGCGCAAATGGGCATGAATACCCGCCCCGGGCTAAAAGTCCGCTGGGTGCAGATGGTCTGCCGCTCCCTTCCAGCGGTCCGTGCGTCCGGGCAGGGCGGTGAGCCGGGCGATGCGCGCGGCGAAATCTCGACGCGGCAGCTCGGCCCCGCCGAGGGTGAACAGATGATCGGACGACACCTGCGCATCGATCAGCGGCCAGCCCCACTCGCGCAGCAACGCGGCGAGGCCCAGCAGCGCCACCTTGGAGCCGTTGTTCGCGCGGCTGAACATGGATTCGCCGAAGAACATTTGGCCGACAGCAACACCATAGATGCCGCCGACCAGCTGCTCGCCGTCGAACACTTCGATGCTGTGGGCGTAACCGTGTTCGTGCAGGCGTGAGTAGGCGGCAAGCATGGCCGGGCTGATCCAGGTTCCGCGCTGTCCTGCGCGTGGCTCCGCGCAGGCGCGCATCACGTCGACGAAACACGTGTCGGCGCGCAGCGTCCAGTCGCATTGCCTCAGCTCTCGACGCAGGCGACGCGGCACGTGCATCTGCGCCGTATCGAACACCAGGCGTGGATCGGGCGTCCACCAGAGGATGGGCTCGCCTTCGGAGAACCAGGGAAAGATGCCTTGCCGATAAGCCTCGAGCAGTCGCCACTCCGACAGATCGCCGCCCGCCGCCAGCAGCCCATTGGGTTCTTCCAGTGCCGTGTCGAGCGCCGGGAATTCCTCGCGTCTCCCCGGATGCAGGATCGGAATTCGGATCACAGCGCCACCGCGTACGGCGAGTGACGCATCAGTTCGGCGTGGTAGTCGTTGAGTGCAGTGGCTTCGCGCGCGAGGGCAGTGCGCACGCCCGCGCGAAAGCGAGCATCGGCCAGCCAATGGAAAGATCGCGTACGCACCGGCAGAAATCCACGCGCCAGTTTGTGCTCGCCCTGCGCGCCTGGCTCGAAGCGCTGCAAGCCATGCGCGATGCAAAACTCGACGCCCTGGTAGTAGCACGCCTCGAAGTGCAAAGCGGGAACGTGTTCCAGCGCACCCCAGTAGCGGCCGTACAGAGTGTCGCGGCTACGCAGGAAAAACGCGCAGGCGAGGGCTTCGTCGCCGCGCATAGCGATCACCGCGATCACGCGCTCGCGCAACGTCGCGCCGAGATGGCGGAAGAATTCGGCTGTCAGTGCCGGATGATTGCCCTTGTCTTCGAACGTCGCCAGATAGCAGCGATGGACGAGGCGCCACTCGGCGTCGCTCATGTCATGGCCGAAGCGCAGCTCGCAGCGAACGCCGGCGCGGGCCACCTGCGCACGTTCCTGGCGGATGTTCTTGCGCTTCTTCGGCAGCAAGGCGTCGAGGAAATCCTCGAAGTCGCGGTAGCCACGGTTGTGCCAGTGAAACTGCCAATCAAAGCGCGACAACCATTCGCTGCCATCGAAGGCCGCGGCGTCGGCGTCGCTGGTGAAGGTCACGTGTACCGAGGACAGATCGATCTGGCGCGTGACGTCGGCCAGCGTGTCGCGCAACGCGATACGGTGCGCGGCAACGTTGGCATCCGGTTTCACCAGCAGTCGCGGTCCGCTCACGGGCGAGTAGGGCACCGCACTCAACAGCTTGGGGTAATACGGCAGGCCATTGCGCGCGTACGCCTGGGCCCACGCCCAGTCGAACACGAACTCGCCGTGCGAATTGCCTTTCACATACAACGGCGCCGCGGCAATGAGTTGGTCGCGCAGATACAGGCCGAGGTGCTGCGCCTGCCAGCCGTAGTCATCACGCAGGCAGCCGTGGGTTTCCAGGCCGGCGAGGAATTCGTAGGAGACGAAGGGGTTGTCGTCGGGGCGCAGGGCGTTCCACGCCTCACGACCGATTTCATCCAGCGTCGAATGGAGGCGTGCTTCGAGCATCAACTGCTGTTGTAGGAGCCCGCTTGCGGGCGACCGAATTGGTGGGACGGTCGCCCGCAAGCGGGCTCCTACAATTGCATCAGCCGGCGAGACCGAGCTTGTCCAAATACTTCTCCGCATCCAGCGCGGCCATGCAACCGAAGCCGGCAGAGGTGACGGCCTGACGATAGACCTGATCGGCCACATCGCCGGCGGCGAACACACCAGGAATGCTGGTGGCCGTGGCGCCACCGTCCAGACCGCTCTGGATGGTGATGTAGCCGTTGCGCATCTCCAGCTGTCGCTCGAACAAGGCGGTGTTGGGAGTGTGGCCGATGGCGACGAACATGCCGGTGACGGCGATGTCGCGCTTCTTGCCGTCCTGAGTGCTGATCAGACGCACGCCGGTGACGCCGGTGTCGTCGCCCAACACTTCATCCACGGCATGGTTCCACACGATTTCGACCTTGCCCGCCTTCTCTTTGGCGAACAGCTTGTCCTGCAGGATTTTCTCCGCCTTGAACTTGTCGCGGCGGTGCACGACGGTCACCTTTTTGGCGATGTTGGCGAGATACAGCGCTTCTTCCACCGCGGTGTTGCCGCCACCGATCACGGCGATTTCCTGGTCGCGGAAGAAGAATCCGTCGCAGGTGGCGCAGGCCGAGACGCCCTGGCCCTTGAACTTCTGCTCCGATTCGATGCCGAGGTATTTGGCATCGGCACCGGTGGTGATGATGAGCGCGTCGCAGGTGAAGGTGCCGCTGTCGCCAGTGAGGCGGAACGGGCGCTGCGACAGATCAGCCGTGTGGATGTGATCGAACACGATCTCGGTGTCGAAGCGCGCCGCGTGGTCGCGCATGCGCTCCATCAGGGCTGGACCCTGCAGGCCTTCCACATCGCCCGGCCAGTTGTCCACGTCGGTGGTGGTCATCAATTGGCCGCCTTGCTGCAGCCCCGTGATCATCAGCGGTTTCAAATTGGCGCGGGCGGCATATACCGCGGCGGTGTAGCCGGCGGGGCCGGAACCGAGGATCAGCAGACGGCTGTGCTTGGTAGTGCTCATGTATAATCCTGTGCTGTTTTTTCCGATTGTGCGCGACGCTTCCACACACGTGTGCGTGTGGTGAGGGTGGCGCGCGCACAGGAACGGAAGAATGGGGAGAATCGGTTAGCGATTCAAGCCGTCGCTGGACAGGGGCAGGGCTCGGGAGGGCGCTGCACCATCAGGATTCGTTAAAGAATCCGCCCAACAACAACGAAAAGCCTGGAGAGCAATATGCGTATCGGTGTTCCTTCCGAAACCAAGACCCTGGAAGGCCGCGTAGCCCTGATTCCGGCGGCCTGCGCCGACCTGGTGCGCCGCGGTCACGAGGTGTACGTGCAAGCTGGTGCCGGCACCAAGAGCGGCTTTGCCGACGCCGACTTCACCCGCGTGGGCGTGAAGATCGCCAAGGACGCCGACGAGCTGTACGACGTGGGCGAACTGATCGTGAAGGTGAAAGAGCCGATCGCCGGCGATCTGGCGCGCCTGAAGAAGCACCACACGCTGTTCTGCTATCTGCATCTGGCGCCGGAACCGGAGCTGACCAAGCGTCTGCTCGACATCGGTCTGACTGGCGTCGCGTTCGAGTCGGTGGAAGAAAACGGCGGCCTGCCGCTGCTGCTGCCGATGTCGGTGATCGCCGGTCGCATCGCCACGCAGGTCGGCACCACGCTGCTGCATCGTCCGCAAGGTGGCAAGGGCAAGCTGCTGGGTGGCATGGCTTCCACGCCGCGTGGCAAGGTCGTCGTGCTCGGTGCCGGTGCGGCCGGCAGCAATGCTGCGGCGCTCGCCGCTGCTGCGGGTGCGAACGTGGTGGTCTTCGACAAGCGTCAGGATCGCCTCGCCGAGATGATGGCGATGGGTCCCAACGTCACCGCCCTGTACGCCTACGAATCCTCCGTCGCCGATGAAGTGCGCGATGCCGACATCGTCGTCGGCGCCGTGCTGATTCCCAGCGCCAAGGCGCCGCGCGTGGTCACCGAAGACATGGTCAAGACCATGGAGAAGGGTAGCGTGCTGGTGGATATTTCCATCGACCAGGGCGGTTGCTTCGAGACCTCCAAACCGACCACGTGGGCCGAGCCGACCTATGACGTGCACGGCGTGACGCATTTCTGTGTGACCAACATGCCGGGCGCCGTGCCACAGACTTCCTCGGTGGCGATCTCGGCGGCCATCCTGCCGTACGCGCAGCGTCTGGCTGCCGGCAAGGAATGGCGCGAGTTCGAGCCGCTCAAGCGCGGCATCAACGTGGACAACGGCCAGATCGTGCACCCCGCACTCAAGGCCTGAACCGCGTTACCATGCAGACGGCGACTGCCTCAGGCGGTCGCCGTTTTCGTTTAATAGTTTCATTTATTCAGTTAGTTGCTGTAACAAGCTGAGGTATAATCTCCGCGTGGCGCGCACCCCAAAAGGCAAGGCTCCTTCCGTTCCCGATGAGGCGATGCAGCGCCGTCTGCGCGAGGTGGCATTCCTCCTCTTGCTGCCGTTGGTGGTGTACCTGGTCGCCTGCCTGCTGAGTTACAGCCCGCAGGATCCGGGGTGGTCGCACGCCGGCGAGCCCGACAAGGTGCACAACTTCGGCGGCAGCATCGGCGCATGGATCGCCGATCTTTCGTTCTATTTCTTCGGTTACGTCGCCTACGCGTTCCCGCTGTTACTGCTGGCGCTCGGTGCGGGAATTCTGTTGCCGCGCGAGGAAACCGAACGTTCCTCGCTGGAACCGACCCTGCGCCTGATCGGTTTCGTCGCCTTCTTCGTAAGTGGCACCGGTCTCGCGCATCTGCGCTTCACGGGCCCCACCGTACTGCCGGCCAAGGCTGGCGGCATCCTCGGACAACTCGTCGGCGGCCTGGCCATGCATGGCGTCGGCCTGTTGGGCGCCACGTTGTTTCTGCTGGCGCTGCTGTTGGTGGCGGTCACGCTGGCCACCGGATTGTCGTGGTTCAAGCTGATGGACAGCATCGGCCGCGGGCTCGTGTCGCTGGGATCGTGGTTCGCCGGCAGCCTGAAGAAGGCCGACGACGGGCGCGCTGCACGCGCCGCACTGATCGAGCGCGAGGAAGTACGCAAGGTCGAAACGGTTAAGCAGGCCAAGCGCGAACCGGTGAAGATCGAACCGAAGATCGAGCCGATCGAGAAGAGCGAGCGCGCGGTTCGCGAAAATCAGATTCCGCTGTTCGCAGGCGTCGCCGGTGCCGAAGGCGATCTGCCACCGCTGTCGCTGCTGGACGAACCCAAGCAGCAGGCCAAGGGCTATTCCGAAGAAACCCTGGAAGTGCTGTCGCGCCAGGTGGAATTGAAGCTC
>JADMIO010842006.1_pt1 | contig 33062 bp, 30 predicted proteins | sample 8958161 | NCBI WGS metagenome assembly JADMIO01 (sample SAMN16585339, study PRJNA669376) | soil metagenome | isolation source: Crop rotation soil | place: USA: Cullars Rotation, Alabama | collected 2011 | reverse complement strand
TCCAGCCTGTGCTTCGTCTCTTATTGATCATGACCGGCGCGCTTGCCTTTGCCTCGTGTGGCGGCAAGGGAACCGCCACGAGCCAGGCCGCGCCTGCCTCGCCGCCGGCAACCGCCCAGGCGCAGGCACCTGACGCTCCGCCGGCGAGCGCAACGGGCGGCTTCGACGGCGCGCGCGCCTATCAGCACGTCGCCGATCTGGTCGCCATTGGGCCGCGCACCGCCGGCACCGACGGGGGCCGCCGCGCCCAGGCCTACATCGAAGACAAGCTGCGCAGTTTCGGCTGCATGGTCGAGGAGCAGGCGTTCAACGCCAACACGCCCATCGGCACCGTTGCGATGAAAAACATCATCGCGAAGGTTCCCGGCGTGAGCCCGGATCTTCTGCTTTTCACCACGCACTATGACACGAAGAAGCTGCCCAATTTTGTGGGCGCTGACGACGGGGGCTCATCGACCGGCGTCATGCTGGAATTCGCCCGCCAGGTGTGCACGCGCAAAAACGCGCTGGGCGTCTGGATCGTCTTTTTCGACGGCGAAGAAGCTTTCAATCTGGAATGGCAAGATCCCGATAACACCTACGGCAGCCGCGAACTCGCCGCGCGCATGGCCTTGTCCGGCGACCTGCAGAAGATCAAGGCGCTGCTGCTCGCCGACATGATCGGCTATCGCGACGTGCAGATTAAACGCGAGAGCTACTCCACCGCCTGGCTCACCGACATGGTCTGGTCCACGGCGAAACGCCTTGGTTACGGCAATATTTTCATCGACGATTCCACGGCGGTGGAGGACGACCACCAGTCATTCCTCAAGCGCAAAGTCGCCGCCACCGATCTGATCGACATCGGAATTCCTCACTGGCACACCGCCGACGACACGCTCGACAAGGTAAGCGCGCGCAGCCTTGCCGTTGTGGGTCACGTATTGATCGAGACGCTTCCGCAACTCGAACAGAAGTTTCGTCCCGGTGGCCATCCCTGATTCCGTGACGTCCCGCCGCATCTCCGTTCGCTCGTCGTCCGGCTCGTACCCGGTCATTTACGGCGACGGCCAGTTGCGCAACGCTGCCAGCGTGGTCAAGTCGCTCGGTGCGAACACCGGTGCATACCTGCTCACCTCGCCGCGCGTCGCGCGTTTCTGGCGCGCTAAGCTCGAACGCGGCCTGCGACCGGCGGCGCTTCGCGCGACCGTCTTATTCGACGATCGCGAAGCGGCGAAAAACATCGCCACGGTGGAAGACATTTGCCGCCAGTTGATCCGCGCCGGAGCCGACCGCCGCTCTGTGCTCGTTGCCGTTGGCGGCGGTGTGGTGGGAGATGTCGCCGGATATGCCGCGGCAAGCTATCTGCGCGGCGTGCGGCTTATCCATGTGCCTACGACTCTCGTGGCGCAAGTTGACAGCGCCATCGGCGGGAAGACCGGCGTGAACCTGCCGGAAGGGAAGAACCTCGTCGGCGCTTTTTATTCGCCGCGGTCGGTACTCGCCGATCCGCAGACGCTGGCGACCTTGCCACTGCGCGAATACCGTTCCGGCATCTACGAAGTGATCAAGTACGGCGTGATCGGCGATGCCGCGCTTTTCCGCTATCTGGAAAAAAATCTCGATGCCGTCATCCAACGCGACGCCGCCGCGCTCGATTACGTTATCCCGCGCTGCATCCGGGCCAAGGCCGATGTGGTGAGCCGCGACGAGCGCGAAAGCGGCCTGCGCGAGATTCTGAATTTTGGCCACACGTTCGCGCATGCGTTTGAAACCGCCACGCGCTACGAGCTCTATCGCCATGGTGAAGCCGTCGGCTGGGGCATGATCGCGGCCTCGCGCCTGGGGCGGCGTCTCGACACGACGGCCGAGCTCGACGCCCGTCGGGTGGAAACGCTTGTGCGCCGCACAGGGCCGCTGCCGCCGCTGCCCGCCGCCCCGCCGTCGCGGCTCATCGAGATTATGGGATCGGACAAGAAGACGCGCGGAGGCAAGCTGCGTTTTGTGGTTGCCCACAAAATCGGCCGCGTGGAAACGACCGGCGACGTGCCTGTGCGGCTGGTAGGGCAGGTGCTCGCTGATTTGCAGCGCGAAAACTCGGGCAGCACGCTTTCGGGGCGGACGTGACCACCCGCAGCCGCGTTCAGGCTCCGGCGTCCTTGGCCGGCACGCGCCCTGAAGGGGCCGCTGACGAAGCCGCCGCATCGCGGCAGGTGCGCGAGATGTTCAGCGGCATCGCACCGTACTACGACCTGCTAAATCATCTTCTTTCGCTGCGTTTCGATATCGCATGGCGCAGGCGCGTGGCCCGCCGCTTTCGCGTTCTGTTGCAGCGCCCCGGCGCGGAAGTGCTCGATCTTTGCTGCGGCACCGGCGATCTCGCGCTCGCGCTCGCTTCAGAAGCGGGCGCTCGCGGCGCGGTTGTTACCGGCGCCGATTTTGCCCATCCGATGCTTGTGCGTGCCGGGCAGAAATCCGCAGGCCAGCCGGTGGCAATTCGATTTTTCGAGGCGGACGCATTGCATCTGCCGTGCGCCGACGGGTCGTTCGATCTGGTCACTACGGCTTTTGGCTTCCGCAATCTCGCCAATTACCGGGCGGGACTCGCGGAATTTCGGCGCGTGCTGCGTCCGGGCGGGTCGCTCGCTATCCTGGAATTTTCCGAGCCGCGCAGCGCACTCTTTGGCAGCTTGTTTGCCTTCTATTTTCGACGCGTCTTGCCGCGCATCGGCGGCATCATTTCGGGGAATGCGGGCGCTTACCGTTACCTGCCCAATTCCGTGCAGCGGTTTCCGCATCCACCAGAGCTAAGGCTCTGGATGGAGGATGCGGGATTCAGCGATGTGAAGTTCGAATCGTGGACCGGCGGGATCGTAGCGCTGCACACCGGCATTCGAGCTTAGATTTGCTTATGGGACAGTAGGGAAAAGCGCACAGCCAGGAGTGGCTGTGCTGTTTTTTCTCTCTATCTTGCGCTACTCGTCGCCCAGGCCCAGCGCGCGGATTTTGTTGAGCAGGGTTTTGTAGGAGACGCCGAGCTGCTCGGCGGCGCGCGTCTTGTTCCACTTCGAACCGCGCAGCGCGGCTTCGATTTTGAAGCGTTCAACGTGCTCGGCGGCGCGCGTCGCGACTTCCTGCAGCGTGCCTTCCCAGTTGAAGCCCTCATTTAGCATGCCTTCGGGGAGATCGCCGTCAGCGGGACGCGCGGCGGGAATCTGCAGGTCGGCGGCATCGATCTGATCGCCATCAGAGAGAATTGCCGCTCGTTCAATCGTGTTCTGCAGTTCACGCACGTTTCCGGGCCAGTGGTAGGCTCGCAACGCCGCTCGCGCCTGCTGCGTCAGTGCGAGGTTCGGTTTGCGAAACTCGCGACGGAAACGTTCTAGGAACGTGTCGGCCAGCAGTTGCACGTCGTCGCCGCGTTCGCGCAAGGCGGGGATGGTGATCGGCACGGCCGAAATGCGGAAATACAGGTCTTCGCGAAAGGTTTTGGCGGCAATAGCGGCCTGGAGGTTGCGGTTGGTGGCGGCGACGATGCGGGTATCGACTTCGACCATCTGCGTGCCGCCGACGCGGTCAAAACTCTTTTCCTCCAGCACGCGCAGGAGTTTTGACTGGATGGCCAGCGGCAGCTCGCCGATTTCGTCGAGGAAAATCGTTCCCCGGTGAGCCAATTCGATTTTGCCGATCTTGCGTGCACCGGCGCCCGTATATGCGCCGCGCTCGTGGCCGAATAGCTCATTTTCGACGAGCCCTTCCGGAATTGCCGCGCAGTTAAGCGCGACAAAGGGCTGTTCGCGCCGATGGGAGAGATGATGCAACGCCCGGGCGAAAAGCTCCTTGCCCGTGCCGCTTTCACCCAGCAGCAGTACGGTGGAATCGGTGGTCGCCGCCCGCTGAACCTGCTGCGTGGCCGCCTTCATCACGGCGTGCTCGCCCACGATGCGCGGGAAGCCGTAGCGAGCGGTGTATTCGGCGCGCAGCAAAACGTTTTCGCGCTGCAGTTCCTGCGTACGTGCGGCGCGGGCAACAAGGAGATTCAGATGGTCGAGGTCGACCGGCTTCTGGATGAAGTCGAAGGCATCTTCCTTCATCGCGGTCACGGCGTCTTCCACCGAGCCATACGCCGTCACCAGAATGACGGGAATTGTGGGGTCGGCCTGCTTGGATTCGCGAAGCACGTCGAGGCCCGACGCGCCCGGCAGCTTCAAATCTGTGAGCACAAGCAGATAACGACGCGCGCGCAGCTTGTTGATGGCCGCCGTACCGTCGGGCGCTTCCTCCACCGTGTAGCCGGAACGCTCCAGCGCCTTGCGCATCATGGCGCGCAGTTCGGGCTTGTCTTCCACGAGTAGGAGAGGTTCCATTGTTAGTTGTTCTACACGCCCTGTTCTACCATGAACAACGCGGAGGCATGCGGCCCGTCGCGAGCTTTTGTTCCGAAGTGAAACGGGAGCCGCCGGGCGCCTTGTTGGCCGCATTCGGTCGATTCGCCGACACCTCTGCGGCAGTCCGATCCTGACTGCCATTCTTGAACATTGCGCAGGTATCGTGAACAATGCATCTTCGATCGGGGTCAAGAGCTTGATTTCCGCGAATTGTCGAGGGTGGAGTTGCCCGCCGATGTGGCGAACGCAGGCCAATCCGACGCGAACCTTATTGTGGCTGATTGTGTGCTTAGGGCTGGTTTTTGGCATATCGCTTTCTGCCGCCGCGGATCAGCTGGATGACATTCGCCGGCGGGGCACACTGCGCTGGGGCGCTGACCAGGAGGGCGGAGGCCCGTACGTTTATCCGCGGCAGGACGATGCGGACCGCGTGACAGGATTCGAAGTGGAGCTGGCCGATCGTCTGGCGGCATCTCTCGGCGTCAAGGCAGAGTTTGTGCAAGGCCAGTGGGATGAACTTCCGGATATGCTGCGCACGGGCAGAATCGACGTGATCCTCAACGGCTATGAAGTCACTCCCGCGCGACAGAGCGTGATGAATGCCAGCATCCCGTACTACGTCTACCGCCTGCAGCTTCTTGCCCGCAAAGGGGACGCGGTCCACACGACGTGGGAATCGCTGCACGGAGCCCCCGGCCGCGCGCCGGCTCGCGTCGGCGTGCTGACCGGCTCGGCGGCGGAAACATACATGCACAAATTCTGCGCCGAGGCACGCGCGGGTGGCGAGTGTCAGGTGGCGGGCTACGACGGAAATACCGACACGATGCGCGAGGTGGAAACTGGAAAGCTCGATGCAACCGTGGAAGACACACCCATCGCTGTATTTTACGCGCCGCGGTTTACGCGTCTGGCCGCCGTTGGAGCGCCGGTCAGCGAAGGCTATTACGCCGCCTACACCCGGAAAGGCGAGCCCACCCTGCTGCAGCGCATAAACGCGGGTCTTATTCAGATGATTCGAAGCGGAGAAATGGAGCGTATCTACCGCGCCTATGGCATCTGGGACGAAGCGCAGGTTCGCCTGGCGGAGATTGCCGACGCCGGCAAATTCTACGGCTATGATTCCGGCGCAACGGCCGCGCCCCCAGTCGCGACCAAGACGGGCGATAACGCGCCGCTACAACCTGTAAACGCAGGCGCCCGGCAACACGGCTGGGCCGTCGTGCGAAATTATGGCGGTGTGCTGCTGGAATCGGCTGGAATGACGGTGATACTCAGTGTTCTGTCATTTCCTTTGGCCATCGCTCTGGGACTGATGATCGCAATCGGGCGGCTCTACGGTCCGGCCTGGCTCCGGCCGCCCCTTACCGGTTACGTGGAGTTCCTGCGCGGCACGCCCCTGATGCTGCAGTTGTATTTCATTTTCTTTTTCCTGCCGGAGATCGGAATTCGCGTTCCAGCTTTCTGGACAGCCATCCTGGGGCTGGCAATCAACTACTCGGCGTACGAGAGCGAAATCTACCGCGCGGGCCTGCAAGCGATTCCTCCTGGGCAAATGGAGGCGGCCCTCTCGCTGGGAATGTCGCGCGCTTTGTCCATACGCAGGATCATCGTACCGCAGGCGGTGCGCGTGGTCATTCCGCCCGTGGTCAGCGATTTCATCGCGCTATACAAGGACACCAGCGTCTGCTCGGTGATTACGATTGTCGAGCTCACCAAACGCTTCAGCGTGCTGAGCATGAGCACGCAAGCCACTGTCGAGCTGATGCTCATGACCGCGGCTCTTTACATGATCATGAGCTATCCGGTCGCGGTGCTGAGCCGGCGGCTGGAAAACCGGCTGGGCGTCGGAGTCCTGTAAGCGGCATGATTACTGTCAATAATCTGGTGAAGTCGTTCGCGGGAGCGCCGGTTCTCAAGGGCGTATCGGTGAGCGTTACGCCGGGTGATGTAACGGCCATCATCGGCCCGTCGGGATCCGGAAAGAGCACCTTCCTGCGTTGCATCAATGGACTCGAAAGATTCGACGACGGCAGCGTGCAGGTAGACGATCTGATGCTGACCCCGCAAACCGATCCGCGGCGGGACGCGCAACTGCTGCAGTCTGTCCGCAAACGGATCGGAATGGTATTTCAACAATTCAATCTATTTCCGCACCTGACAGTCATGCAGAATTTGTGTGAAGCGCCGTTGCGGGTCCTGGGCGATCCGACCGATCAGGCCGAGGAAGAAGCCATGCGCCTGCTGCAGCGCGTCGGCCTGGCGGCCAAGAAGCACGCATTCCCCAGACACCTCTCAGGCGGCGAAATGCAGAGGGTGGCGATCGCCCGCGCACTGATCATGCGTCCGAAGGCGATTCTGTTCGATGAACCCACCAGCGCGCTCGATCCGATCATGGCGGCCGAGGTTCTGGCCGTGATGACCGATTTGGCCGGCAAAGGGCAGACGATGATCGTCGTGACTCATTCCATGCACTTTGCGCGCAGTGTCGCGAAAGCCGTTCACGTGTTCAGCGAAGGCCGCGACGTGGAATGGGGGCCGCCGCAACGCGTGTTCGAGGATCCGCAACATGCTGTTACACGGGCGTTCCTGCGGGACTTTGTCCGCGACTAAGCGAAGGATATTCGTAGTCGTGAAGAAGGTATGAGAGAAGGAAATAATAACTGCTGTCAGCGGGCCCAGCCGGCGTCTCCGCCGGACTTGCGAAGTTCGTCTTCGAGATTCGCGATCGCGGCTTTATCTTTGGCGACGTCGGCATTCTTGGTATCGATCTGCGCCTGCGTATCGTTCAAATCCTTGCGCGTGTTCTGCTCGCGCAGCGCCTGGTTGGGGTCGCTGTAGTATTGCTGCTGTTTCAGATTGAATTCGCGCTGCAGGACGTCGGCTTCCTTGGTGTCATCGGCAAGTTTCTTTCGCGCATCGGCGAAGGCGGCGCGCCAGTATGCCTCGTCCTTTACCGGCGGGGCTGGAGCGGTTACAGCGGCGGCCTCTGCACCAGGCTTGTCGCCCGTTGCCACGCCTGCCGGAGCGGTTCCGTCAGCGGGCCTGGCATCAGTGGAAGCAGCCGGCGGCGCTGCGGGAACGGAGCCCACGACCGAAACCGAGCCCTTCAGATTGGGAAGGTCCTCGTTTGTATAAACTTTTGCGACGGGTTTCTGGTCTTTCTTCTGTTCGCGGTTCTTGCGGGCAGCTTCGGCAACGGAAATTGCCGATTGCGGGAACGCCGCGTGGACCTGCACCTGCAGCCCCAGCATGAGGGCAGTCGTCCCGCACAATATCAGACCGAGCACGATGCGTTTCATATGCATACCTCCAGGGCCGCAACGACCCGGGCGCAGCTTATATGATGACTCCTGGGCCCGTTGCTGTCTATTCGGCCTTAAGTCCGTGCCGCCAGATAATCAACGCCAACAGGCCGCTCGCGCCCCACCGGCAGCCAAACCACTAACTCGGCGCCGCCACCGGGCTGGTTACGTGCCTCCACGGAACCGCCGTGCTGCACGACGATTTTCTGCACGATCGCCAGACCCAGGCCGGTGCCGTTGGTTTTCGTCGTGTAGAAGGGAACGAAGATCTTGTTCATCTCGGCAGCGGGTATGCCGGGGCCGTTGTCGCATACCGAGATGCGCTGCAGCCGGCCCGCGCCGGTTTTTTCCATCGCGCCGCGCAGGATGACGCGGCCTCCGGCCCTGGCGCCCGCGGCCTCGGCGGCGTTGCGGACGAGGTTCAGCAGCGCCTGGCCGAGCAGCGCGCTATCGGCGGAGACATTCTCGAAATTGCCTTCCATCGTGATCTTTACATCGGGCACGGAGTCGCGCACCTGAGCGGCCACGCGCTCGAGAAGCGGCTGGACGGGAACGTCCTCAGTGGAAAGGTCGAGCGGCCGCGCGAATTTCAGGAACTCGCTGACCACGTGCGCGAGCGAACGCGTCTGATCGAGAATCTGCTGCGCGTTTTCGCGAACCTCGCCCTGCGCTTCGCCGCGAATCAGTTGCGCGTAGCCCGAGATGGTTCCGAGCGCGTTTTTGAATTCGTGCGCGATGCCCGCGGAAAGCTCGCCCAGCGCCGCCAGGTTTTCTTTCTGTTTCACCTGCCGCTGCAGGGCCGCAAGCTCGGTGAGATCGCTCAGGAGGCAAATGGCGCCGGTGACTCCGCCTACACTCCCTCCCGCGCCGCGCACAATGGGAGAAATCGTCACGCCGAGCAGGCGGGGTTCGCCCGCGGGAGTTAGGTAGGTGACTTCCTGCCGGCGGAAGGTACGCGCATCGCTCAGGCACTGCGTGGCCAGGCGCGAGAGCGGCGTGTCGGTTCCGAGTACATCCGTGTAGCGCCGGTAAGCCAACCCGCGCACGCCGAGGGCTGTCTCCGCGGCCGGATTGGCGCTCGTGATCAATCCGGCGGAGTTGATGAGCAGCAAACCGGCCGGCATATTGTGCGTCACCGTTTCGCTGAGTTTTTCGGTTTGTTCGGCGCGTTCGCGATCCTGGCGGTGCAGGGCGGCGAGTTCCTTTTCCTGGTCGCGCAGTTTCTGGATTACCGCCTGCATCGACGCGGTCATGAAGGCAGAGGGATTATCGGTGGACGGCTTGTGTTCCCAGTTGTCGCCTGACTTGCCGTTGCCGCCACGCAGCATCCGCCGCAGGGAAAACAGGAGAAGGCCGGCAGCGCCCAGCAACACGATCATGAGCAAGGCGCCGCCCATCAGCCACAAACCCGTCGGAGGAGCCTGCTGGACAAGCATCACAAGGACCAGCATGGGCAAATGCGTTGTCATGTGGTCGTGGCCGTCATTATCGGGTAACAAAAAACGAGCGGTACCAGTCAAGCGTCTGCGATCCGAAAAACACCACCAGGATTGCCGCCGCGCCGAGAAACGTTCCAAACGGCAGCTCGTAGTCGCGGCCCTTGCGCCACAAACCCACTACCGCAATCCCGATAATGCTTCCCAGCAGGGAACCGAGCAGAATCGTCAGCAGAGCACGCTGCAGACCGAGAAACGCTCCGGCCATGGCCATCATCTTCACGTCGCCGAGGCCCATACCTTCGCGGCCGCGCGCGCGGAAATATCCCTCGGCTACAAGCCACAGCAAGCCGCTCGCTCCGGCTGCGCCGAGAATTGCATCGGCCACCGAAAGCGCCTGCGGCGGGGGCGGAAACGAAAAGAGGCGATTGGAAATCCAGAGCGCGGTGCCGTCAAACGGCGCGACGAAAAAACTCAGGGCGATGCCGGCGGCAAGGCCGGTGAAATTCACCTTGTCGGGCAGGATGCGTTCGCGAATGTCGGTGACGGTCAGCACCACCATGATTGCCGCGAAAACGGCCCATTTCAGCGCTTCGGCAGAAAGGCCAAAGACCATGTAGCTGGCGAGGAAGAGGAGTCCGGTGAGCAATTCGACGGTCGGATACATGGGCGAAATGCGCGCCTTGCACTTGCGGCACTTGCCGCCAAGCAGCAGCCAGCTCACGACGGGAATATTGTCCCAGGGGCGAATGGGCGCGTCGCACTTGGGGCAGTGCGACGGAGGCAGCACGATGGATTCCGCCTGCGGAATGCGCAGGATGCAGACGTTGAGGAAGCTGCCGATGAGCAGCCCCACGATAAAAACGAGAAGGGGTATCACGATTTGACTGTGCCACAAGCGGCGAGCGCGCTCAACGTCCGGCGGGCAAGGCGTGTCCGATGGCTAACGGCGCGCGGCGTCTATTGCAATGCCTCGTCGGGAGCCGGCTGCGGAGCAGGAAAATACTTCCGGTATTTTTCAGGGAGCGATTTCGGCTTGCCGAGCCGGTCGCAGATCACGTGATTGGTTTCGCCGCTCGCCAGCAGCTCGCCGCTGGCGTCATTAAAGACTTCGTAGGCGAAGCGAATCGCGCGCGTGCGCACTTCCGCCACGCGTGTGCGGACGCGCAGCAGGTCATCGTAGCGCGCCGGCTTTCGATAGGCACACTTGGATTCGGCGACGACGATGAAGCAGTCATCTTCCTGCTCCATTTGTTTGTAAACCACCCCTCGTTCGCGCATGTACTCCACTCGGCCCAGCTCGAAATAGATGTAGTAGTTCGCGTAGTAGACCACGCCCATCTGGTCGGTTTCGGCGTAGCGCACGCGAAAGGTCATTTCGGAGCAATCGTTTGTAGGGGCGTTCATCTGGTTCATCGGCCCGTCCATTTGGGCTTGCGCTTTTCAAGGAAGGCCGAGAGTCCTTCGCGGTAGTCCTCTGTCTCCCGAATTGCCGCGCTGGCCGCGATGGCGAGCGAGATGCGGCGGTCAATTTCGGCCTCGCTGCCGCGAATCATCAGGCGCTTGGTCGCCGTGAGGCTGCCCGGGCTGTGGGCGATCAGGGACTGCGCCAGTTCGCGCGCGGTCTCGAGCACGAGCGAGTGCGGCACGACGCGGTTAACCAGTCCCATGCGATGCGCCTCGTCGGCATCGAACATGCGGCCGGTCAGCAGCAGTTCGCGCGCGGTCTTTTCGCCGACCATGCGTTCGAGAAACAATCCAACGAGCGCCGGCATGAAGCCGATCTGAACTTCGGTGTAGCCAAAGCGCGCCTGCTCGGCGGCGATCGTGAAATCGCACAGCGTGGCGATGCCGCAGCCGCCAGCTACAGCAGCGCCGTTGACCGCGGCGATGAGCGGCTTGGAAAAACTCCACAGGCGACGAAACAGCGTGGCTGTGCGCCGCGCGCTGGTGAGCGTTTCTTCGGGCGTCTGGCCGATCTGATTTTTGAGCGCGTCGAGGTCCATGCCGGCGCAGAACGAGTGGCCTTCGCCGGTAATGATCGCCGCGCGGGCCGGTCCGGCTTCGAGCGCGTCGAGCACGGCGATCAATTCCTCGATCATTTCCGGCGTGAGCGCATTGCGCTTTTCCGGCCGCGACATGGTGATGATCGCGGTTTCGTTTTCCATCACACACTTGAGCGTTGTGTAGGTCATGGCGTCACCTGCCGCGAATATTTGTCGCGGATCGACTGCGCTTCTACCAGAGCAGGGGTGAGGGAAGCAAGGTCAATGCCGCAGTCGATGCCGTGCTCGGCGAGCGTACGAACCACGGTTTCGGTCGCGATGTTGCCTACCAGTTCGTCGGATGCGAACGGGCAGCCGCCGAGGCCCGTCAATGCCGAGTCGAACCGCCGGCAGCCGGCATTGTACGCGGCCATCACTTTTTCCGCCGCGCCTTCGGGGCGGCTGTGCAGGTGCACGCCAAGCTCGATGCCAGCGACGGTGTCTTTCACGGCCGCGTAGAGCTTGCCGACATCGTCTGGTGTGGCGGTGCCGACTGTATCAGCGAGAGAAACCGTGCGCACGCCGATGTCTTTGAGCCAGACGAGCGCGTCTTCCACGATCTCCGGCCCCCACGGCTCTTCGTAGGGGTTGCCGAAGGCCATCGAAATGTAGACGACCATGTCGCGGTTAGCCGCTTTTGTGGCCTTGCGGATTTTTTCGGCGACGGCCTGCGATTCAGAGCGGGACTGGTTGGCGTTGGCGCGGCGGAAGTACGCGGAGATCGAATAGGGATAGCCGAGTGTGGTTACGCCGGGAGTTGCCAGCGCGCGGTCGAGCCCCCTTTCATTCACAACGATGCCGATTATTTCAGGAGCCGCCGCTCCGTCGGGTAATTCGCCGAGGAAACGCTGCATGACTTCTTCGCTGTCAGCCATCTGGCGCACGTGTTCGGGCGAAACGAAGCTGACGGCGTCAATGTGGCGGAAGCCGGCCGCGGTGAGCGTGCGCAGGTGCGCGGCTTTTGTCGCCGCCGGGATCAGTTGCGGCAATCCCTGCCACGCGTCGCGAGGGCATTCAACTATCTTCACGGCGTCTTTCATGGTCGCCCTTTGATTAATTTAGTTCCGTCCACCACGAGCAATAAGAATCCAACGAAAAGGAACGCTACGCCGGCAAGATAGAGATAACTTGTGATTTGCGAAGGCCCCATTTCTCGAATATCCCAGCCGCCACGGGGCGGATGTAGACGTTCCCAGTCTGACCAATAGGAAGCAGCCAGCAAAACCGTGCCTGGAATAATAAGCGCCAACGAGCGTCGACGCATCAGGTCTGCAGCACTCCCGTCTTGAATTCGTGGATTTCGGTGTTGAGTGCGGCGGCGTCGAGGGCGGAGATCAGGGCGTCGCGGGTGTGGGCAGGGTCGATGATGGCGTCGACCCAGAGGCGGGCAGCGGCGTAGCGCGGGTCGGTCTGTTCTTCGTAGGCGGCTTTGACGGATTCACGCAGCTCGGTCAGTTCTTTTTCCGAGAGCTTTTTGCCTTGGCGCTCGAGTTGCTTGGCTTTGATGTCGGCGAGCGTACCTGCGGCGGCGTCTCCGCTCATCACGGCGAAGCGCGCCGTGGGCCAGGCGAACATGAAGCGCGGGTCGTAAGCCTTGCCGCACATGGCGTAGTTGCCGGCGCCGAAGCTGCCGCCGACGATCACCGTAATCTTGGGAACGACGCTGTTGGCGACGGCATTCACCATTTTGGCTCCGGCGCGGATGATGCCGCTCGCTTCGGCTTCCTTGCCGACCATGAAGCCGTTGACATCGTGCAGGAAAACCAGCGGCACGAGATTCTGATTGCAGTCGAGGATGAATCGCGCGGCTTTTTCCGCCGATTCGGTGTAGATGACGCCGCCGAATTCAACGCGCCGCTGGCCGGTGGCCGCGTCGACGGTGGGCACATGCGATTTCTGATTGGCGACTATGCCGACAGCCCAGCCGCCGATGCGCGCGTAGCCGCAGAGCACCGTCTTGCCGTACTCGGCGCGGTATTCCTCGAAGCGGCTGGCGTCGACGATGCGCGCGATGATTTCGCGCATGTCGTATTGCCTGGCCGCGTCGCTGGAAAAAATGCCGTAGATCTCGTCGGCGGGATAGGCGGGCGGCTCGGACTTGATGCGATCAAAGCGCGGCGCCGGAGGGTGTCCCATCTTGTCCACAAGCGCGCGGATGCGGCGGATGCAGGCTTCGTCGTCGGGTTCGCGAAAATCGACGGTGCCGCTCACCTGGGAGTGCATTTTTGCTCCGCCCAACTCTTCGGCGGAGGCTTTCTGGCCGATCGCCGCCTGCACGAGCGCGGGCCCGGCGAGAAAAAGGCCCGAGCCTTCGGTCATCAGGATGTGGTCGCACATCACGGGCAGGTAGGCGCCTCCGGCGACGCACATGCCCATGATGGCCGTAATCTGCGGGATGCCCATTGCGCTCATGACCGCGTTATTGCGGAAGACGCGGCCGAAGTCGTCGGTGTCGGGGAAGACGTCTTCCTGCAGCGGCAGAAAAATGCCCGAAGAATCGACGAGGTAAATCGTAGGAATGCGGTTTTCGATGGCGATGTTCTGCGCGCGTAGCACTTTTTTGGCGGTGAGAGGGAAGAAGGCGCCGGCTTTCACGGTGGCGTCATTGACGACGAGCATCACCAATCGCCCGCACACACGAGCAAGCCCGCTAATTGTGCCGGCGGCAGGAGCGCCGCCCCATTCCTCATACATGCCGTAAGCGGCGTAAAGGCCCAGCTCAAAAAAGTCGCTCTCGGGATCGATCAGGCGAGCGATGCGTTCGCGGGCGGTGAGGCGATTTTTTTTGTGCTGCGCTTCGATGGCTTTCGGGCCGCCGCCATCGGTGATTTTCGCTTCCTGGTTTTTGATTTCGCCGACGAGAGTGACCATGCGTCGCGTGTTGGCGGCGAAGTCGGGGCTTTCGCGCTTGATATGCGACTCAATGACGGAACCGCTTCCAGTATCGCTCAAGGGCAGGCCTCGAACCGAAAGCGATGTGGAGAAAAGCGAAAATAGCCGGAGTTCACGCCTGCATTATCGCATAGAGGTGGCGCGATTGCGCCGCGCGCGGTCGCATGCGGAGCTAGAGTGCGCCACAGCCAGGAGTGGCTGTGCTACCAAGACCAGCCGTCGGCAAAGAGCCGCGAGGCCGGATTGAGGATGCGGCAGAGTGGAGCCTCCAAAATGCGATCGCTCCCGTGCCCTTGTTCACGGGAGCGATCCGGCTTGAGCGGGTGAAGTTGAAAAGGGCAGCTCGTCCGGTACTAATCCGGCGGCGCCAATCCGGGCAGTGCTAGATCGGGTGGCGCCAATTCCGCGTGCTAATCCAGAGAACCTCGCTTATCCATTTCGGGGTGGGGTTCGGTCACGTAAGTTCTGGCAGCCGGCGACCGTTTGTTGGCGCGATACCTTGCATTGCCCGGTCTTGCATTCGTCGAGCGTTTTCGCCGCGCTGCGCTGCGCCTGCTCTTTGCACGGCCGGCCATGGCTTATGCCTTGGCCTGCGCCCGGACACGCGATACTTCGTCGAGGAAGGCACGCGCTTCGGCCGGTGGCGTGACTTTGCCCGTCAAAAGATCATCGTTGGTCTGGTCTTTGCCGTAGAAGGCGGCGGTGGTGTCCTTATCGCGCTCTATCCAGGAGCCGCCGAGATCGATTCCGGCGAACAAGCCCTTGGAACGCGAGTAGGTGAGGAACTGTGTGTCGAGCTTCCAGTCGGTGCCAGCCGATGCGTGACGGCCAACAGGGCCGGCAGACGCTGAAGCTGAAACGCCGACCTGAAACTTATTGCTCAGCAAGTTTCGTTTGCCTTCGTCGTTCATGACCATGATCACCAGATGGACCTGCTCAAGGCCGATCTGCGCACCCCAGCTGCCGCCGCTGATTTCGAAGAATGCCGGCGAAGTCCAGCTGCCGTTATCGAGCCGGCAGGTGGCAACGCCCTTCCCGTGCTGTGCTCCGAGGATGAAGCCGCCTTTAGTCAGGTGGGGCACAATGGCGATGCACTTTGCGTTTTCGATGACTTCGCTGGGAATACCCTGGTCGGGCGCATTGGCGAGATCCTTCAAGACCTCGGCCGCGTTCTGGAGCCGATCGGTGGCATCCGCCTTGTCGTCGGCGGCACGAGAGACTGCCGCTGTGCTGAACAGCAGCAGCAAAACGGGAATAGCTGCTTTGAACTTCATGTTGGGTCCCTCCATCAAACTGTTTGCACTGATCTTTTCCTGTTTTCACAGGGCCTGCGGGCGGGAAGGCAGGGGTAGAGATCAGTTAGCGCTAACTTCCATGAGATGAGTCAAGTGGGCAGATGAGACAGCGGAGTGGGCTTAATCTTTCGCAGAAGGAGGTATTTCGCTGTAGCGCAGTGCGCTGTCATAGGCGTGGCCTGGTTATTAGATTCGTAACAACCGATAGCAAAGGTCGCCCGGCCGGAGGCCACTGTTTCATAATGAAACCTATGAGAGCTTCCATGATGTCTTTGCTGTTGACCGTACTCCTTACATCGGGGGCCACCTACTACTATTTCGTGCACTCGGCCAGCGGAACGGCTGACGGCAAGGCCGAAGTGATCTCGACAACCGGCGTGCAGCTCGATCTGGCCGCCATCGCTCATGCTGAACAGGCATACTTCGCAACCAACGGCGCCTACGGAAATCTTGCAGAACTCGATTCCACCGGCGTGATTGACAAGATACCCACCGGGCGCGACGGATTTGTCTACAGCGTGGCGACGTCGGCGATGGGATTTGTCGTGTCGGCGACGCGTCCGGGCGGGAAGTTCAAGCTCACCATTGACCAGGACCTGAAAGTGGAGGTAGTGAAAGATGAGCCTCCAGGCGCGCAGGCGGAGAACACGAGCAAGGTCACGATTGATCAGGCTTTGAAAGTTGGCGAGAAGTAGTCAGTAGCGACTCATTGGACATTTTTCTGTTGGGAACTAGCCTTAGCCGTTTCCATTGCTGCTGCGAAGACGTCGCGGCCGAACCTGCGATTCGAAGCGGCCATGCTAACTTTGTCATAGCCGTCCACATACAAAGCCAAGCTGTAGGAAACAACGCAACCCGCAACTGGATGGACCTCGATTCCATATTGTTCCTGCAGTAGGCGGCCATACACGGCGTGGAAAGGTGTTGGTAGTCCGTAGGTGAGAAGCTTGTAATGGCCTCGATAGACATCAGATTCAGCCGCAAACCACCCTCGCAATGAAGCCGACAGGGGCCAAAAGATAAGCAACAGCACTGGACAGCCGGAAACGAAAAGAAGCCTTCTAATTCTTGCCCGCGGTCGGCTCATATGTTTTTTGCTTGTCCTATCTGTCATTAGAACGGACCAGCTGAGATTTCTTGCAGGGGCGCCAAGTCTTTCCGAAACGAAGAGACTTGGACGCCGCAGCCGTCAGTTGCGTGAGCGGGCGTGGGTGCGGACGAAATCGACAATATCCTGGGTGGATGTGCCGGGGAGGAAGATGCCGGCGATGCCAGCTTTCTTGAGAGCGGGGATATCGGCTTCGGGAATGATGCCGCCGACGAGGACCGCAACGTCGTCCATCTTTTTCGCGTGAAGCAGACTCATGAGGTCGGGGCAGATGGTGTTGTGCGCGCCGGAGAGAATGGACAGGCCGATCACGTCCACGTCTTCCTGTTCGGCGGCGGAGGCGATCATTTCCGGCGTCTGGCGCAGGCCGGTGTAGATCACTTCCATGCCGGCGTCGCGCAGGGCGCGGGCGATGATTTTTGCGCCGCGATCGTGGCCATCGAGGCCGGGCTTGGCGATCAACACTCTTATTTTCTTTTCGGCAGTCGGCATATCAGGAAAATGCAGATCCCTCTCTACGCTGGGGTGATAGCAAGAAACCAAATCCCTCAGGCGGAGCCACACCGTCGGGATGACACCAAGCGAAATGTCAGGTTACCGCAACTTCTTCGTAGGCGCCAAAGACCGAGCGCAGGGCTTCGCTGATTTCGCCAAGAGTGGCGTAGGCTTTTACGGAAGCGAGCAGGTGGGGCATGAGGTTGTTGTCGCTGATTCGGCCGAGCGCGGCCGGCGCCGGCGCGGAGGCGGCGGCGCGGCGCAGGGCATCGAGGCGGCGGGCGACTTCATCTGAGGAGCGATCGGCGCGCAGGCGGCGCAGGCGTTCTTCCTGGCGGCGCGCGACGCTTTCATCAATTTGCAAGGTTTCGATGGGCGGCTCGGCGGCGACGTAATCGTTGACGCCGACAACGATTTTTTCCTTGCGGTCGATAGCCTGCTGGTAGCGGTAGGCGGCTTCTGCGATTTCGCGCTGCGGGTAGGAGCGTTCGATGGCGGCGACCATGCCGCCCATGGCGTCGATTCTGGCGATGTAGTCAAGGGCGGCGCGCTCGACTTCGTTGGTGAGGGTTTCGACGAAATAGGAGCCGCCCATCGCGTCGGCTGTGGCGGTGACGCCGGTTTCGTGGGCGAGGATCTGCTGCGTGCGCAACGCGAGTGTCGCGGCGGCTTCAGTGGGGAGGGCCCAGGCTTCGTCGAGCGAATTGGTGTGCATCGACTGCGCGCCGCCGAAAACGGCGGCGAGCGCCTGGTAGGCCGTGCGCACGACGTTGTTGTAAGGCTGCTGCGCGGTAAGCGAGCAGCCGGCGGTCTGCGCGTGGAAGCGCAGAGCCCACGAGCGCGGCAGCTGTGCGCCGAAGCGTTCGCGCATCACTCGATACCAGATGCGGCGCGCGGCGCGGTATTTGGCGATCTCCTCGAAGAAGTCGTTGTGTGCGTTGAAAAAGAACGAGAGCTGCGGGCCGATTTCGTCGATGCCGAGCCCGCGTTGCAAGGCGCGTTTCACGTACTCGATGCCGTCTCGCAGCGTGAAGGCAAGCTCCTGCACGGCGGTGGAGCCGGCTTCGCGGATGTGATAGCCGCTGATCGAGATGGGATTGAACTTCGGCGTGCGGCGCACGGCGAATTCGAACGTGTCGACCACCAGGCGCAGCGAAGGCTCGGGCGGATAGATGTATTCCTTCTGGGCGATGTATTCCTTGAGGATGTCGTTCTGCAGCGTGCCGGAGAGCTTGGCGAGGTCGGCGCCCTGTTTTTCGGCGACGGCAAGGTACATCGCCCAGATTGCGGCGGCGGGCGAGTTGATGGTCATCGAGGTGGTGATCTCGGCGAGCGGGATCTGGCGGAAGAGAATTTCCATGTCGGCGAGCGAGCTGATGGCGACGCCGCACTTGCCAACTTCGCCGCGCGCGAGGGGATGATCGGAGTCGTAGCCCATCAAGGTGGGCAAATCGAAGGCAACGGAGAGGCCGGTCTGTCCCTGCGAGAGCAGGTAGCGGTAGCGGGCGTTGCTGTCTTCGGCGGCGCCAAAGCCGGCGAACTGGCGCATCGTCCACAGTCGCGTGCGGTACATGGCGGGGTGAATGCCGCGCGTGTAGGGAGGCTGGCCGGGCAGGCCGAGCTCGCGACTCGGATCCCATTGCGCCAGGTCGGCGGGCGAGTAAAGACGCCGGATCGGGTGGCCGGAAATAGTGGTGAACTGCGCGGCGCGCTGGCCTGAGGCCGGGTGGTCCGAAGGCTTGCCGCGTTCAGCCATAGCAGCAGCTTATGTCAGGCGAGATTACGCCACAAGGAGAGCAGCGTCAGCCGGCTTGGGAGGCGAAGAGCATGTTGAGGTCGGCGATGAGGTCGGCGGGCTTCCATTCACTGTCGTTGTAGGAGCGGAAGACTTTTCCGCCGGGGGTGATCACGGCGGTGCGAAGGGAATGATTGATCTGGCCCTGCTGCTCGCTTGCGAAGACGTTGAAGAATTCGAGCACGTTCTTTTTTTCCGCTTCGGTGACGGAAGCGAATTCGAAATGCGAGAAGGTCTGCTTGCCCTTATCGGGAGCGTAGCGCAGTCCGAAGGCGCGCAGGACGGGCGGGGTATCGAACTTCGGGTCAAAGCTGATGCAGAGGAGATGCGTTTTGGCGTAGAGCGACGGATTTTTCGCCAGCGTCTTTTCGATTTCGGCGAAGTTGTGGCTCACCAGTGGACAGAAATCGGCGAGCGGGCAGCGGGTATAGATGAACGTGACCAGCATCGCTTTGCCGGCATATTTGCGCAGGCCGAACTGCGCGCCATCCTGATTCACGAAGGCAAAATCGGGAACGGTGTCGCCTTCGAGTGAATGGGGAATCGTCGCGCCGGAAGGGGTCTTCGCCGCGCCATCGGCTTTCTTCACGACGACGACGTTCTCCAGGCGCAGCATCGGCGGGTCGCCGTACACAACGACGTCGGCGGTGATCTGGTCGCCGGGCATGACGCGGTCGAGCGTGGCATCATCGACGACCGGATAGGGCATAGTCATCGCGGCCATGAAATCGGGAATCGCTTCGTGATCGATGAGGAGGTGCTTTTGCGGCCGGTCGATCATAACGATCGTGCCCTTGAGCGCGTAACGTTTTTCCTGGCCCTGGGCAGGTGTCGCATTTTGCGCGGCAGTGCCAGCCGGCGGATTTGCGCCGCAGCCGGCCGCGCCGGCGCACAGGGCGGCTGCAAACGCGAATGCAATTACCCGTAAAGAAAGTCGCATGACGTACCTCTGCGAGAAAATGTAACAGCTTCGGGCGCGCCCGGCCAGCGCGCAACCCATTTGCTAGCGTGGCGCCAGACTGACCAGTTGGCCGTTGGCCGCTGTGCCCGGGATCAGCGTATTCGTGGCGGGGCTCGCGGCATCGGCAATGGAGATGCTGTGAACCTCAAGCGTGCGCCCCATGGCGCGTTCGAATCCGACGCGGGCCTCGGCCAGGTTCACCATGGCGCGCACTTCGGCGCTGGCCGCGGTTTCGAGATCGCGCTGATCGGAAACGACCTGGAAGATTGTCGATGCGCCGAGCTGAAATTTGGTCTGCTCGGCGGCGAGGGTCTGTTCCTGCAGGACGCGCGTTTTTTGCGCCGCCTCGAGCGCCGCGCGAGCGCCGCGCAAAGCGATCTGGGTGTTGCGCACGTCGACGGCGACGGCGTTGTAGGTCTGCTGCAGCCGCTCCTGGTCCTGCCGCTGCAGCAGCAGGGCGCGAGCGTTGTCGGCCTGCGCGGCGCGGTTGCGGATCGGAATGGTGAAGGAGAGCTGCGCCTGATATTCGGGGAATTGCGCCTGAAAGATCTGTCCCGCTGCGTCAAACCAGCCGCCGGGGGCCACGGTAGTCACGCCGCCAGTCGTCGTCCTCGAATTGCCGCCCAGGCCCGACGAGTTGGCGAAACCGGAAAGCACCAGGCTGGGCAGCAGGGCGGAACGCGTTGTCTTCACGTTGAGTTCATCGGCGTCGAGGTTTGTTCTCGCCTGCTGCACGTCCGGCCGCTTGCTGAGAGCCTCGGTGACGGCGTCGGGGAGCGCGATATTCTCGATGGTAGGGATATTCTGCACGGCGTCGAGCGGGACGATTTCCACGTCGCGCACTGCGGCGGCGAGCGGGTCTTTCGTGATCACACTCATGAGAAGAGTCTGCTGCTGCAGTTGCGAGTTTTGCGCGTTGATCAGGGTCTGCTGCGCCGAGGCCAACTGCGCCTGCGCGCGGACGACTTCGATGGGCGCCAGCGTGCCGATCTCCACCTGGCGCTGGTTGTCTTCGACGAGGCGCTGGGCAAGGTCGACCGAGCGCTGCGCAACGGCGACGTTGTTGCGGGCAAAGACGAGTTCCCAGTAATAGTTCTGCACCGTCGTGATGTCGGTGATCATCGACTGCTGGAAGGCGAAGTCGGTCGCCGCTTTGGCGATGCGCGAAACGCGGATGTAGCGTTCATTGACGGTGAGGCCGAAACCATTCAGCAGTTGCTGCGTGAATGCTATGCCGCCCGTCGTCTGTAGCGCCGGGTTGAAGCGCACAGCGGAAGAAGTGGTGGTGTTGCGCTGGCTGTTCAGGCTGACGGCGACCGTGGTACCCGTGTGGAAGCCTTGCGTGTACTGAAAATTGCCGATTGTCTGGTGCGTCGTCTGTGACGTCACGTTGGTTGCCGTGCCCGTGCCCGCGATGAGCGGGTTGTTCACCGCCTGGACACGGTCGCCCATGCTCAGGGTCCCTATGAGCGCCGGGTCATAGCTGAGCAACGGCAGATTGGCGAACAGGCCGGGCGTGTTGGAACCCGTGGTGCCGCGGATTGCCGAGCCGGCCTTTGCGCGGAGGATATCGGTCTCGGCGAGCCATGGGTTATAGCGTTGCACGCTCAGGTCGGTGTTGTTCTGCAAGGCGAGTTCGATGGCGTCCTGCACGGTGATGCGCAGCTGCCCGTTTTGAACCAACTGCTCGATGCGCGGCGAATTGGCAAATTGTGCGGGGTCCTGGTGCATTCCGGTGTAGGGCAGCAATACATGCGGAAAAATCGGCCGCGCCACCGAGTAGTCGGGGCCGGCAGGAAACACCAGCGGGCGCAGAGGCTCCGGAGACGGAGTTTGCTGCGAGGCAGGCGTCTGGGCCTGGCCATAAACCGGCGCGAGCGGAGCCAATGTCATGAGTCCGGAAAGCGCGATGGCAGCAAACGAACGGCGAAGATTACCAGTCATTCTGTACCTTTCCTTTTTCCCGATGAGTTTCTCAGGGGAGCGGGGATAAATGTAATCGCAGTAGCATCAACTTCTTATAACGTGCTGGGGTGCTCAATTGTTTCAAGAAATGTCACGGATACACTGTAACTTAGACGCATCCGTCCGGGTTCGGGTCAACTGTGAAACAAGCCTAAGCAGCGGAACGGCGCGACAGTTTAACAGCGATTTGCTTAACTTGACAACGCAGGACCAAGGCCATAGGCTGGGGCCCGCGCACGGCATTTTGAACGCCGTGCCGCGTTTGCGATCATGCAGAACGACGCTGTGCTTGAGATTTTGCGGTCCGCCGGGGCCATTCGCACCGGCCACTTCGTGCTTTCTTCGGGACGGCACAGCGATACCTACGTGCAGTGCGCGGCAGTGCTGCAGCATCCGCTGCTGGCCCAGAGGCTCGGCGAGGGGCTGGCTGCGCGTTTTCACGATTTGCAGATTGATGTAGTGGCTTCGCCGGCCATCGGCGGCATTGTCCTGGGGCAGGAAGTGGCGCGCGCGATCGCGGCGCGGCCGGGCGGGGAAAAAGTGCGCGCTATTTTCGCCGAGCGCGATGCCAACGGGATTCTGACGTTGCGCCGCGGCTTTTCCGTTTCACCGGGAGAAAAGACTCTGGTGATCGAGGATGTATGGACAACGGGCGGGTCAACGTTTGAGACCATCCAGGTTGTCGAGGACTGCGGAGGCCGCGTGGTGGCGGCGGGCGCACTGATCGATCGCAGCGGCGGAAAGATCGAATTGGCGGTGCGCACCGAGGCGCTGCTATCGCTTCCCATCGCGAGCTACGAGACAGCCGAATGCCCGCTATGCCGCCAAGGTGGCGAAGCCGTGCGGCCGGGCAGCCGCTACGCCCCGCGCGCCGGCTGATCGCCTGGTTGCAACCGCGCGTCTTATCGTCCGCGTGTCGTCCGCGTGCGATAATTTTTCCCCTACATGCGCAACATCAAGCTGACAGTGGCCTATGACGGTAGCGAATTCTGCGGCTGGCAGGTGCAGCCCGGCCAGCCGACGATCCAAGGCACGCTTTCAGGCGTACTGGAGCGGATTACCCAGGCCAGCATAGTGCTGCACGGAGCCGGCCGCACCGACGCGGGCGTGCACGCGTGGGGTCAGGTAGCGAATTTTCAAACCGAATCAGATCTGCCGCCGGAAGTGTTTGTGCGCGCGGCAAACGCGCTGCTGCCGGCTTCGATTCGCGTGCGCGCCGCCGTGGAGGTGGCGCTCGATTTTCATGCGCGCTGGTCGGCCGCGGCAAAGACTTACGAGTACAGGATTTTTCGCGGGACTGTGGCGCCGCCGCAGCTATGGCGTTACGTGCTGCACGAGCCGCACGCACTCGACTTCGCGGCGATGGCGCAGGCGGCGCGGCTGTTCGAAGGGGAGCACGACTTTACTTCGTTTGCCGCCTCCACGGGCTCGGAGGAAGAGGACCGCGAGCGCACCGTCGTGCGGACGGTGTACCGCTCGGAACTGCTCGGCCCCTCGCGGAGCCCGGCGGGGGCGCCGACGCGCGACAGGAATGAGACCGCGGACGACGAGTGGGTCTACGTGATTCGCGGGCGATCTTTCCTGCGCAACATGGTGCGCAAGATCGCCGGCACTTTGCTCGAGATTGGGCGCGGCAGGCTGGTGCCGGCCGATGTGACCAGCATCCTCGCGCAGCGCGATCGAACCCGGTCGGGACCTACGGCAGCCCCGCATGGGCTTTCACTCATCGCCGTAGAGTACCCGGGCGATGTCGAAACCCAGAATCGTGTTGCCGGGTGAGCTATTTACCGAAGAAAAGTCTGCGCTGCAATTCGAAGTGATCTACCTCATTTTCAGGCTTTGCTTTTTTGGGCGGGGCGGGTTTGGCGGCGTGCTGTTCGCTAATGCTTTCTGGGGTCTCTTTCATGGGTTCCTCCTTCGGGTCCATATGGTCCTCACTTGCCTGAGGTAAGCTGTCCTCACCGACGATGGCAAGAGTAGGAGATGATCAGGCTCGTAACCATGAAGCGAGCTTCTCATTCTCCCAAGTACAAGGGTCCTGGTACCAGGTCCGAACCTATCGTAGAGACATGCCGGGGTAGATGTCTGTACCGCATTGGGCGTATTTTTGCGGGAAGAAATTTCTAATACGCGATTTGAAACACAATGTGGACGGTAGCGGGAAAATCCACTGGCTGGCTGTTGCGCATCGCCGGTTTGAACTTGATTTGCTGGGCGGCGCGCAAGGCATTTTCGTCGAGACCGTGGCCCAATCCCTTGACAACGCGCACGACGCGCACGGGACCCGAGGCGGGGAACACAACTTCGACCAGAACTTCGCCTTCCAGTCCGAGCTTTCTGGCCTCGGCGCTGTAACTGGGATTCGGTTTGTCGAGAATCACGACGGGCTGAACGGCGGCCGCGGCTTCAGCCGGCTTGGGAGTTGACGCAGCGCCGGTATCAACGGTTGCGGCTGCGAAGCCGCCCTGCTTCACTTCGCCGCGAGGCGTGCCGGAGCCGCCCGGTTGGGGAATGGCGATGCCATTGCCGAATCCCGAACTGGCCACAGCGCCGCGGATGCCGTCTGCGCCGCCAGTGCCGTTTCCATAGCCTGGACCGGGAGGCAGCGCCGGATCGCCTGCGCGGGCGATGTTCGCGCGTTTATTGGGATTGCTTTCACCGGGCAGGCCCTGCGCGTCGCCGAAGCCGCCGGTCTGCACCTTGGAAAGCGGCGCGTTCACTGTCGCCACGGCCGCGCTGCCCGATGTCAAAAGGCCTGTCTTCACCGGTTCGCGGGGGCGTGCCGGCTCGGCTGCCCGTGCGATCTCGATGGGCGCCGCATTGAGGGTCTGGTTGAGCTGCGGGAGGTCTTCGCGCTTCACTTCGACCGGCTTGGGCTTCGGTGGTTCAATCACTTTCGGAGCAATCAAGCGGGCCTGGCGCTGCGGCGGAGGAGGAGCAACGTCGGGGGGCCGGGGCGGCTCAGGGGCGACCCTGGCTGCGGGAATCACAGGCTGGCGCTTAGGCGGCAGCAGAACCTCGGTGCGCAGCTGCGCCACCGGAGTCACGGCATAGATGACCTTGGCCAGCTTTTGCGGGAATAGCAGCGGTACAACGACGACCACCGTGGCGAGCACAATCTGAAGCAGCGTGCTGGTAGCCATGGCGGCGGGTGAAAGGTGACGCTCGGGCAGTACAGCCAGTCTTGCCGGCAAACGCTTTTCCCCGATCAGCTTCTTCCAGGCTTCCGGGTCGGGACGGGCGGGAACTGCTTGCAGATGCAACTCGTTATCGGCAACGTCCTGTACGGCGGTCCTCATCATGAAGACATACCCCTGAGTGGTTTTGTCGAGAACCGGGCTGGGTGGGCGCTGGTCTTCCGTATGATGCCTGGCGCCTGCCGAAAGGGTATCCGAGACTGTCGCGATAGGCAACTTTCTTTGCTTTTGTTTCGGTGCGATGGTCAACGGAGCGGGCTTACGGGACATTGGCGGCTCAGGATAGGGGGTCTTCTGCAAGACCAGCGGTGCAGAAGGCGCAATTTCATTCGGGTTTGTCGTCGCGGGGCTCGGCGCGGGATGACTTGCCGGCACGGCCGCCACTTCGGGCGCGGGGACTACCACCGGCTGTAAAGCCGACGCGACGGGCCGCTGGTATCCGGGCAGCAGTTGCTCGAGAACGGCCGCGGGTAGATCGGCTTCGATCCCGCCGTACCTTTTGCTCGGATCCGACCAAACCAATTTGCCGCTGGCCTCGAACTCCTGGGTGCCGTTCAGGAGCAGGCGGAACGGTACTCGCTCGGAGGCGTCAAACGGCGCCACCGTCTGAAAACCAAGGCCCCCTTCGGAAAGATCGAGGACGATGCCGCCGTTGTCGGGGCCAAAATTAAGGTACACAAGATCGCGAATGCGTGTGCGCAGCGTCTTGCGGTGCTCCGGGACATGGACCGGCGATTTAATGGCGCTCATTGCCAATGTTGTGGCAATACTGTGGCCAATCTATCTGCAAGGAAAACAGACGTTTATATGACAAGCCGGGCGAACTGCGAGTCAGTGCGAAAACCAGATTTGTCCATTATGGGAATTCCTTTGACCATACGAGCTTAATGAGTGCTTCCCGAGTCTTACAGGCGACGTCGAGGTCGCATGTTGTTACGCGCAACCGGCGGGCCGCTGGGATGACAGCGTTAATATCCACTGCGGAGGTTGGGGCCGATCAGACGGGGCCTAGGTGCGAGTCGTCGGCTTCAGGATGGAACTGACTTGTTGTGGTGAGAGGCTCTGTTGCCTTGTCCCGATCGATGCAAATTACGTTGGAGCGCGGATGGATCAGTTTGTCTGCACGCCGAACTACAGTTCTTGCCTTGCGGACGACGCTAGCACGCTCGGCGGGTCCAGTGGCGCTCTGAAACTCCACGCGCAGCACCTGAAATTCCTGAACTAACCTGCCGAACTTGTAGCGTCTCCAGTTCCGATTGAGCTTTCGCAGGTCGAGGCCGTGGTCATTGGCGCGTTGGAATGTAGATGCCAAGTGAATATCTCGTGACTCGATTTTACCGACTGTAATTATCACTTCCATACGGCGGTTACACTACGTTCATCAATCATTACAATCCGGAGCGCGTCGGAAAAGCCTCAGGGTTGCGTGGCGCAATGGTTCAAGTAAGATAACAGGGTAGCGAAGCACAATTTTGCCGGATTCCGGCAGGAGAGATCCTGAAGATGCCCGATTCACCAGAAGCCGCCGCGGGACAAGTCGCCGCCTCGTCCCAGGCCAATGCGGCCGCCGCATCGGCCGCCGCTGCAGTAGCGGAAACGCCCGCGCCGCCCAAAGTCAAGATCCGCAAACACAAGCAGCGCGCCTGCGATGAGAGAGACGTCAAAGGAAAAGTGTGCGCCGGCCATCTGAAGCGCTGGTATGACTATCCGAAGGAAATCGAGCGCATGGTCGGCGCGGGCGCGGAGATTTACCGCTGCGAATTCTGCAAGACGCTGTATCGGCCCGATCCGGAACAACTGCCGAAGAGTTTTACTCTGAACTATTAGGGCCCCGGCTGAGGCGGCCGCGCCCCGACGCACCACGACGCGCTGGACTCTTACTCTATGCCAGTGACACGCCCACAGGCCGCCACCGATCGCCGCGCGTGGGTTTTACGCCTGGGCATGCCGTGCGCTATCCTTTCGTTGATGGCTGCATCTTTCACCCGCGACGTTGGCTCCTCGGCCAGCCAGCCGGCCGCCGCGCCGGCCGACCTAGCGCTGAACTCTTCGGTCAAGCAGGCCATGGCAAGTCTTGCCGCAAACGCCGGCGCCATCACCGAAGAGCAGATCCGCATCACGCAGATTGCCGCACCGCCGTTTCAGGAGAATGCACGGGGCGCTTACCTGGCAAAGTTGTTGGCCGATGCGGGGCTGAAGGTGCAGACCGATGACATCGGCAACGTCGTCGGCGAGCGCGCCGGATCGAGCACGGATGTGGTCATGGTCACGGCGCATCTGGATACTGTTTTCCCGGCGGACACCAACGTGAAGGCGCGGCACGAGGGAACGCGCATCTATGCGCCGGGCATCTCCGATAACGGCACGGGCCTTGCCGCGCTGGTGGCGGTGGCGCGCACGATGCGCGACGCGCAGATCAGGACGCGCCACACAATTCTTTTCGTGGCCGACGTGGGTGAAGAAGGAGAAGGGAATCTGCGCGGCATGCGCAGGCTTGCGGATGCGTGGCGCAAGCGGCTGCGCTACGTGATAGCGCTCGACGGAGCGGCCAGCGACTACGTTTCCACGGCGGCGCTGCCTTCGCAGCGCGTGGAGATTACGATCACAGGCCCGGGAGGGCACAGCTGGTCGGATTTCGGCACGCCGAACGCTGTGAACGCCGCGGCACGCGGCGTGGCGCGATTCGTGAACACACCCACGCCTCGCAATCCGCGCACGAGCTTCAACGTCGGCGAAATCGAAGGCGGCACGTCGATCAATTCCATTCCGGACAAGGCCGTGATCAAAGTCGATTTGCGGTCCGAGTCGGACGCCGAAATTGCGAAACTGGCGGCTGCGCTGAACGCGGCTATCGCAGCGGGCGTCGACGAGGAAATGGCCTGGGCGCAAAAACGCGGCATGACGGGCGCCGGCGCGCTCTCGATCAGCTCGAAGGTAATGGGCGTGCGGCCGAGCGGCGCGCTCGCGGATGGTTCGCCGCTGCTGGCCGCCGTGCGCGCAGCCGACGAGGCGCTCGGGAACCGGTCGCGCCTGGAACGTTCGTCCACCGATGCGAATATTCCGCTGTCACTCGGAATACCGGCTGTGGCGATGGGCGCGGGCGGGCGCTCGGGTGGCGCGCACTCGCTCGGCGAGTGGTATGACCCCACGGGCCGCGCTCTCGGACTGCAACGGGTATTGCTGACGGTGGTGGGAGTCGCCGGCCTCGATACCGCACCGGATCGTTAGCGCCTCTCAACGTTTACGCGTGTCCCGCACCCTCAAAGCGGACCTCCTGCTCGTCTTCTGCGCGATGATCTGGGGCAGCACGTTTGTCATCGTGCAGGATGCGCTCGCCGATGCATCCGTCTTCGTGTTTCTGGCGCTGCGCTTTTTGATCGCGACGGCCGTGCTCGCCGCGATCTATGGGCGCGAACTGCGCAGGATCGGCGTGGCCGGAGTTCGCGCGGGCGCGGTCATCGGCTGCTGCATGTTCGCCGGCTACGCGTTTCAGACGGTGGGACTGCGGCTGACGACGCCGTCGAAGGCGGCGTTCATCACTACGTTTTCCGTCGCACTGGTGCCGATCTTTCTGGGGGTATTTGCGCATCGGCGAATCGGGGCGTGGATCTGGGCCGGGACTGCGCTGGCGGTGGCTGGTCTCTACCTGCTGACATTTCCTGCCGAGAGATTTGCCGCGTTCAACCGCGGAGATATGCTCGTGCTGGTCTGCGCGGTGGCCTTCGCGTTGCACCTGATCGCCATTGCGCACTACACACGGCGGCACACCGCGGGCGGGCTCGCGCTCGTGCAGATTGCCACCACTGCTGCACTCACACTCGCGATGATCCCGCTGCTGGCGGCGACGGGCTGGGAGCCGCCGCGCGTTGCGTGGACGCCGCGTCTGATTCTAGCCGCTGCACTAACCGGCATTGTGGCGACGGCGATCGCGTTCTCGGCGCAGACATGGGCGCAGCGCTCGACCCCGGCCTCACGCGCGGCGATTATTTTTACACTCGAGCCGGTGTTCGCGGCGGTTACGTCCTACGTTTTTGTCGGCGAGCGGCTGGGCTGGAGGGCGCTGGGCGGCGCCGCGCTGATTCTGGCCGGGATTGTTATCGCAGAGCTCGCCGGGCTGCAGGCAACGCCGTTTGAGTGACGTGCAACGTCAGAGCCAGCCGTGCTTTTCGCCGGGTCTGCGCACGATTTCCACCGAGCAGGTGGCATGGCGCATGACGGCTTCGGCGACGCTGCCCAGCAGGAACTTGCCGGCGGCGCCCGAGCCCTGCGAGCCCATAATAATCAGGCCGGCCTTTTCGGCAGCGGCCACCTGAGGGATTTGTATTCGCGGGTCACCGTCAACCACCCGCGTGGTGACGGGGAAGCCTGCCGCGGCAAGGCTTTCGGCGGCCCTGGCGACGAACTCTTCTCCCGCCGCGAGATGGTTCTTCTCGATCTGACGTAGCTCGGGGATCGGGCCGTGAATATAGTGATCGTGATGGTGAGAAAGAAACGTCACGACGTGGACCACGACGACAGTGTTGCCATTGACCGGGATGCGGCTGATGGCCGCGTTGAGCACGGCCTCAGACCACGGCGAGTCGTCGATGGCGAGCAGAACTTTCATCTGGAGTTAGACTGCGCTCGACCGCTTTCAGTTCAGATTTCAGTGAGTGGGAACGGAAGTCGAGTCCACCGTGCCGTACATCGGCGCGGCGGGATGATGCTTTTGCTCGTGGGCGGCGACGGCGGCGTCCTGCTTCAGCGTGAGGCCGATATCGTCGAGGCCCTCGAGCAGGACCTGTTTAGGAAATTCGTCGATAGGGAAGCGGAGAGTGAGCCCGAGATTGTCGGAGACGGTCTGGCTCGGAAGGTCCACGGCCAACTGGTAGCCGGGATTGGCTTCGGCGCGGCGGAACAGTTCATCGACTTCCTTGTCGGGCAAGGTGATGAGCAGGATGCCGTTTTTCAGGCTGTTGTTAAAGAAAATGTCGCCGAAGCTGGGACCGATGACGACGCGAAAGCCGTAATCGAGGACGCCCCAGGCTGCATGTTCGCGGCTGGAGCCGCAGCCGAAGTTGGCGCGCGTCAGGAGAATCGACGCGCCCTTGTACCTAGGAGAATTCAGGATGAAGTCGGGATTGGGAGTTTCGCCGGGGAGATAGCGCCAGTCGTAGAAAAGGAATTTGCCGAAGCCCTTGCGCGTGATCAGCTTGATGAATTGCTTGGGGATCATCTGATCGGTGTCGACGTTGACGCGGTCGAGCGGGATGACGATGCCGGCGTGTTTGGAAAAGGGCTGCATGATTAGAGCAACCCCCAAAGCAGATTCCTCGACTGCGTAGCCGCCCGTCCGCAGGAGCGGACGGGGAAAGGAGCGGCTACTCCGCTCGGAATGACAGCGATTTCTCCGGTGGCGCGATCCAGTCGTTGCATCGTCACTCCATCACATCAATGCCCAGGTCGCGGACGTCGACGAAGTGGCCGGCGATGGCGGCGGCGGCGGCCATGATGGGGCTGACCAGATGCGTGCGGCTGCCCTTGCCTTGACGGCCTTCAAAGTTGCGATTGGAAGTGCTGGCGCTGCGCTCGCCCGGAGGCAGCACGTCGTCATTCATCGCGATGCACATGCTGCAGCCGGCATCGCGCCACTCGAAACCGGCGTCGCGGAAGACGCGGTCGAGTCCTTCTTCTTCCGCCTTGGCTTTGACGACGCGGGAGCCAGGAACGACAAGCGCAGCCTTAAGATTTTGCGCGATGTGCTTGCCGGCGACGACGCGGGCGGCGGCGCGCAGGTCTTCCAGTCGCGCGTTAGTGCAGGAGCCGATGAAGACGCGATCGACAGGAATGTCGGTCATCGCCGTGCCGGGTTCGAGCGCCATGTATTCGAGGGCGCGCGTGGCGGCCTTCTGCGCGTCGGGATCGGCGAATGAGTTCGGGTCGGGAACGCGGCCGGTAACGCTGGTGACCATGCCGGGATTGGTGCCCCAGGTGACTTGCGGAGCGATCTGCGTGGCGTCGAGCTCGACGGTCATGTCGAACGAAGCGCCGGGGTCGCTGGCGAGTTCTTTCCAGCGGGCGACGGCATCGTCAAATTCCTTGCCGCGGGGAACGAAGGGGCGGCCTTCGAGATAGGCGAAGGTGGTGTCGTCGGGGGCGACCATGCCGGCGCGCGCGCCGCCTTCGATGGACATATTGCAAATGGTCATGCGCGCGTCCATGGAAAGTGCGCGAATGGCTTCACCGGCGTATTCGATGACGTGACCGGTGCCGCCGCCGATGCCGATCTTCCCGATCAGGGCGAGAATCATGTCTTTGGAGGAAACGCCCCGCGGGCGTTTGCCTTTGTAATTGACGTGCATCGTCCTGGAGCGGTCCTGCAGCAGGCACTGCGTGGCGAAGACGTGCTCGACTTCGCTCGTGCCGATGCCGAACGCGAGCGCGCCAAAGGCGCCGTGCGTCGAGGTGTGGCTATCGCCGCAGACGATGGTCAGGCCGGGCTGGGTGATGCCGAGCTCAGGGCCGATGATGTGGACGATGCCCTGATTGCGGCTGAACATGTCGAACAGCCGAATGCCGTGTTTGCGGCAATTGTTGGCCAGGGCTTCAAACTGAACGCGGGCGTTGTCGTCAACCAGCGGCAGGTCGCGATTTTTCGTCGAGACAGAGTGGTCCATGACCGCGAAGGTGAGATCGGGACGGCGGACTTTGCGGCCGGCGGCTTCCAGGCCGGCGAAGGCCTGCGCCGAGGTCGCTTCGTGAATCAGGTGGCGGTCAATATATAAGAGGGCCGGCTCGCCGGGTGCTTCCCGGACGACGTGGGCCTGCCAGATCTTGTCGTAGAGCGTTCGCGGCGCCATAGGATTAAGGGTGAGACTGTATTTTAGATGTTTTTTGCCTCGGAGCCAAATGGGGCCTTATCCCCCCAGTGCCCGATCCGGGCGACTTGCAGTTCCACAGGCAAAGGACTAGAGTTTGTCCGGGCGCCGATGCTCGATTTCGAAAGTCAGCTGTGCGCAGTCAAGTTTGCAGCCCGCACGCGGTGAACGTGTTTAAGAAGCCTTCCAATAAGCAAAAGCCAGCTCAACCCTCACTGGGAGCCCGCCTGCTCAGAGCTCAAGATGAAGAACGCCGCCGGATCAGCCGGGAGCTGCATGACAGCGTGGGGCAAGGCCTGGCGGCGGCCAAGATGGCGGCGGAAACCGTGATGCGCCGCGCCCGGCTGGAAGAAAATGACAGAGCGGCCATGATCGAAGCGATCGCGGCGATCGAACGGGCCTCGTCGGAAGTGCGAACTGTATCCTATCTGTTGCACCCGCCCCTGCTTGAAGAGTTAGGGCTTGCAGCGGCCGTTCGTGCCTACGCGGAAGGCTTCAGCAAGCGCAGCGGAGTCGAAGTAGGCGTCATTTTTCCCAAGCAACTTGCGCGCTTCGCGCGAGAGATCGAAACAGCCCTGTTCCGGGTTATGCAGGAATGCCTCACAAACGTTCACCGCTACTCCGGATCGTCCAAGGCGAACATCCGTATTCTGAGCGACCACGAGAACCTCATCCTGGAAGTCGAGGATTTCGGCGGCGGGATCGGCGTAAAAACCGTCGGAAGGGAAACGGGCGAAGTAAGAATGGGCGTCGGCATATCGGGAATGCGGGAGAGAATCCGCGAACTCGGCGGCCGACTCGAAATCCACTCCAGCAAGAGCGGAACGTCGGTGATCGCAAAGGTGCCACTGCCAGAGCCGGAGGCGGCGCCAGCAAGGAAGCACGAGGCTGCGGCAATCGCGACAAAGCGAATCCTGATTATCGACGATCACGAGCTCATCCGCCGAAGCGTTCGAATCCTCATCGAAAAGGATCCGTACCTGGAAATCTGCGGGGAAGCTGCGGATGGTATAGAAGCAGTCGCAGAGGCGGAACGGTTACGGCCCGACCTGGTGATTCTTGATCTGGAAATGCCGTTAGCGAACGGCTGGGGGGCCCTGCGAGGTATGCGAAAACTGGGGCTAACGATGCCGGTTATCATTCTCTCGGGACACGACCACACGTTCACCAGAGAGGCTGCCAAAAATGCACATTGTGATTTCGTGCCTAAATCGCGCGCCGGTATCGACCTGATGGGCGCGATTCGCCGCGCGCTGGCTGCTGCAGAGTCCGGTAGGCGGTCGCAAGCCGCAGGCCTTTCCAGCACATTGGGATCCTAAGCTTAGAATTCCACGTGGACAAGTTGTC
>JADMIO011409320.1_pt1 | contig 33066 bp, 28 predicted proteins | sample 8958161 | NCBI WGS metagenome assembly JADMIO01 (sample SAMN16585339, study PRJNA669376) | soil metagenome | isolation source: Crop rotation soil | place: USA: Cullars Rotation, Alabama | collected 2011 | reverse complement strand
CGCGACAACTTGTCCACGTGGAATTCTAAGCTTAGGATCCCAATGTGCTGGAAAGCGAAAGAGCAGCAATCAACGCTGTCCGCAGTACGACAGATCGCATGGCGTAAGCCTCCTATTCGAACGAAACTGTAGTGGCAGCCAGGCCCCAAGTCAATGCTGACGCGATTGCGGCGGGAGCACGCGAAGGCGGGCGTCAGCGCGAATCCACTCTGTGGCGGGCGAGGCGAACGCGCGGAAGCGAATGAAATGAAAAACGCCGATCGGGGTGAAATCCGTGATGAAAAACCGGACCTTGCCTTCAGGGCTCAGCTTAAAGCGCGCTTCGGCGACCGGACCGTCGTCGAACGTGTACTGAACGACAAGATCGGATCCGATACCCTCTGCGGTGAGCCAGTAAAAATCGCGGCCGGCAACAACTTCCGTTGGATCGACGCTAAGACGAACGCCCGGAGGCGCGATGTACTTGAACTGCGTCTCGTCAACGCCAGGGATGAATTTTTCCGGATCCGCCTTGAAGGCGGCCGTCACATCGATCAGGTGGTTCCCCTCCACGTTCATCACCACGAGTTCACCGGTGCCCGTCTTCGGGCCTTCGCCGCGGCTGCGATAAGCGGTCGTGATCGAGTCGTCCCGGTAGACAACTTTGAAAAGATTGCCGATGCCCTGGAAACGCCAGAGGTCGGGAACCGATTCGTTGAGCACATAGATCCTTGTTCCCGGCGGCAGTTGGGGTCGAGCCGCAAGCATGTCCGTTGCCGAGGTCTCCGCCCACTTCGAAGCAAAGCCCATCGCGGTATCGGCTGCCGTATCGGTTGCGAGAACACTGTGGGCAGACACCCAGAACATCACGAGCGCCGCGCCAAGGACCGCCCGCGCGCCCCACCTCGAATAGGCCGCCAGGCTGTCGGCGACGTGGTTCAAACTGACACCCACGATCAGGGCAAACCCGACCAGTGCAAGAAAGGCGTAATACGGCCCCATGACATTCAACATCAGCATCGGCGCCAGGCCAATGACGAACCACAGCGCGCCGAAGACGATCGGCGTTCGCTCCCGGCGGAGCAGGAACAGGCGGGCAACCATAATCGCCAGGGCGACCGCAAAGGCGACCAGGAACACAAAGACAAACTGCGGGGCCACGCGGGTCGGCAACCAGCCATCGTGCCGTAGATTCAGCGCGTAGAAAATACCGGTGACCAGGTTCCTGGCGATGTTGGTATGCACGATCAACATGTAATCGCCGCCACCGACTCCGAGATACCAGACGATGTAGATCAGATAGACAATCCACACGGCGAAGGGTGCCGCAATAGCCTTCACGGCGCGGAGAAAACCTTTACGAATAAAAAGGAGGTGCGTGGCGAAAAGCGTGGCGGGAATCGTGACAGCCGCTTCCTTCGACATCAGTGTGAGAACACAGCAAACGACGGATGCCGTGCGCCAGATCCGTGAGTCCGCGCGCTCGCCGAGAAGAAAGAACCATACCGCGCAAACATAGAAGAAGACATAGAAGACTTCTGGAGAGAAGGCGAAGTCATAGGTCGTGTAGAAGTCGATGGAATGAATGCTGAAGTAGAAGGCGGCGAGAAATGCTGTGGACAACCGGCCTGTGAGACTTTTGAAAAACCCGAAGACCAGACAGGTCGTGACGAAAAAAGACGCGAAAACAACCAGGTGGTAGCCGTGGGGACGCAGGCCGAGCCAGGGATAGAGCAGACTCGGAATGGTGCGATTCGAGAGCGGCCGATACCAGTGAGCCACATCCAGAGTTACCAGACCACGCAGGAATTCTCCGACGCTGCGAAAGCGGTAATACATCCAGAAGATGGCGTCGCCCTGGAAGAAGTGATGGAAGTTGACATGGTATAGCGTGTACTCCGCAATGCCGAGCAGCACACAACAACCGACGAATAGCGGGACATTGTTACGCTCGGAATACATCCGACGGGATTATAGCGGTGCCTGGCCGCTTTACGGAGACAGACAGCGGAGAAGCACGCCACGAAGCGTCCACCTCGCGGTGGAAAACGGGGAAACGTCATAACCTGATAAACTTTGAGGCCATGGGAATCTACGCACTGTCTTCCGACACGACGCGCATCCTGCGTCATCTTGTGGCCACAATTGCCTATCGCGCCAGCCATTCACTGCGCGACGCGCCGGAGGGTTTCGAACGAGTCCGGCTCGCGGATGGCGGCAAGACCGCCGGTGAACTGGTCTTTCACATCACGCAGGTGTTGTCTTTTGCGATTGCGGCAGTAACCCGAACCGAACGCATCCGCTATGAGCCGCAGGATTGGACGCGAGAAGTGGAGCGGTTCTACACGCTGCTCGGGCAGCTGGACGCCAGTCTCGCGGCGGGCGCCAGCATGGAAGAAGGTATGGACCTGAAACTCGTTCAAGGGCCGCTGGCCGACGCGTTGACACACATCGGGCAGCTTCACTCCATGAGGCGCAAAGCAGGTGTTCCGATCGCCGCTGCAAGCTATATCAAGGCCGACGTGCAAGCCGGCCGGACGCAGCTTCAGGACCAGGTGGATGTGGTAGGCTAGGCGAAATATTCGGGAGGACCATGAAGGCGTTCTGGTTTGCGGCCATTTTCCTTCTGCAATCGCAGAGACCCGGCCAGATAAACCCTGGTGCGGTCACTGGCCGCCTTCTCTCCCCTGACGGAACTCCCGCCGCCGGCATCCGGATTGCCGCAGTGCCCGTGGACAGCGAAGCCCAGGCCGGCGCGCCGATCCTTTTCGGCATCAGTCAAACCGACGCGGACGGACGCTACCGCATCGAAAACATTCCGCCGGGACGCTACTTCATCTTCGCAGGCCTGATCGAATTCCCCAGCTATTATTCCAACGCCACGAGTCTTGACCGCGCCAGTGCCATCACCGTGGATGCGGGAACCACGGCTGCGGGAATCGACTTCAAGATGGCGCGGCCTGCGGGCCTGACCGTATCCGGCCGGCTGGACCTTCCCTCGACCATGCGAATGGCGGCAGCCACGGTTACGCTGAGTTCGCAAACACCTCGAGGCACGTCTTCGAATTCCGTTCAGTTCAGAGTTGGGAGCGATGGCGCCTTCGAATTTCTCAAGGTTTCGCCCGGAGAGTATCGCCTCACATCCACGCTGCTGGGCTCGATGCCGGTCAGCCTCACTATCGGCGAAATGGATCGAACGGATGTGGTGATCCCGGTTGTGGACTGCAATTCAGGAGTTTCGGTCAAGGGCAAGCTGGTTGGCGCTCCGGCATCTCCGATCCGGACGATGTCTCTAACCGGATCCCGGGCGGGCTGCGCGCCGACAACCTCCGTCAATCCGGATGGCGCCTTCTCTTTTTCCGGTGTTCCCGACGGCGAGTATCGGATCCAGTTGACACCCTCGCCTCTGGGCTGGGCCGTAACAGGGGTCAGCGTCGGGAAAACAGATATCGAGAACCTGGAAGTCCGTCTGCCCGCATCGCTTGCCATCAAAGGACACGCGACGGTCGAAGACGGAAGCGTCGTTCCCAGAACATCGCGGGGAACACCCATCGCGATCCAGGCGCGGAGAAACGGCGGGGGCGATGTTGTGGCGTCCATTCTCGATGACGGGACGTTCGAGTTGCCGTTGCCCGAAGGCAGTTACCGAATCTCCATCAGCGGGGTTCCGTCGGGCTATGTGTTGAAGTCGATCACTCAAGGATCGCGGGATCTCTCGTTATCGACACTGGAGGTCTACGGTGACGTTTCCCAGGACATCCGTCTCACTCTGGCGCCTGCAAGACGACCGGACGCGGGAGTTCGCCTCACAGGCCGATTGAGTTTTGCATCCACCGGAGCAATGCCGAAATCCGAAGGCGTCGTGCTGGTTTCGACTTCGGGAAGCAGGAACGCGCCCCTTCGTGAAAGCACGCTGACGCCGGATGGGGCATTTGAATTCAGCGGCGTCCCTCCCGGCGTCTACAACCTCGAAACATTCCCCGACACCCCTGCGGCCATGTACGGCATTGTCGTGGGGCAATCCGATGTCACGGGAATTGAGTTCGCTGTGCCGGTACTGATCCAGGTGAGGGGCGGCATCGAATGGACGGACGCGCCTTCCGGAGACACCAATGTCTCGGTCCAATTCACAAGGAAAGAAGGCAATCGTATGCGGGCATGGGGGGCGCTGACGACCTCCGGCTCCTTCCATTTCTACCTTCCGGAAGGAGATTACCGCTTCTCGATCAGCGACCTGCCCTCGACGGTCGCTTTGAGCACCGTGACTGCGGGCGATACCAATATTCTGGAGAGCGGATTACATGTGAAATCCGGCAGCGAACCGCCAAGCCTGCGGGTGCTCCTGCGGCCAAAATAGAAGCGCTATAAAAAGAGGGCCTCCCCTTTCACTTTCTTCCGACAGCGACTACAGCTTTTGCTGACCGCACGTACATCACGCCCTGCGACAGCGCCGGCGTGGCCATGATCGGCTCGCCCATATCATTCGCGGCAATCCGCCGGAACCGCGAGCCGGCCGCAATCACGCTGATCTCTCCGTCTTCGCTGGTAAGGTAAATCTTGCCGTCGGCCGCGACCGGTGAGGCACTGAAACCGCTGCCGATATTCGGCATGCGCTGACGGTAGACCTCCTCGCCGTTCCGCAACGTGTAGGCATCGAAAACGCCGGAGTTATCCAGGACGTAAAGCAGGCCGCGGTAGATCAATGGCGTTGGCATGTACGGCCCGCGCATCATGCGGCTCCACGCCAACTTGATGTTTCCTTTCGGATCAGGCCGAATGGCGAAGATCGGCCGTTCCGGCTGCCGTCCGCTGGCAACGATAATCAGGCCTTCGCCGAAAATGGGAGTGGGCGCGGTGATTTTCGAACTGCCGCCGAGCTTCCATAATTCCCTGCCGGTGCGTGGATCGTAGGCGCGGATAAAGTTTGAAGCGTTGGTCACGATCACCGGCCCCGCAGCGGTTTCCACTACGGTAGGCGTACCCCAGGACGGCAGTTCGTCGCGCTCCGTCTTCCACACCGTTTCACCCGTGTCGGCATTCAAAGCGGTGATGAAGGAGCCCTTCTGCTGGTCGCACTGAAGAATCACCAGCCCGTTCCACAGGAGGGGTGAGCTCGCCGGGCCCCATTCATATGCGGGAATATCGTAGGCACCGACATCGATGCGGCCGAGATCGGCTTTCCACTTAAGGTTGCCGTCAGGATCGTAGGCGAAAACTCCCTGCGATCCGAACCAGGCGACAACGGTACGGCCATCGGTGGCAGGCGTCGAACTGGCATACGTGGATTTCACATGCCGCTTGTCTAACGGCACACCTTCGAAAGCCACGCGCTCCCAAACCACTTTTCCGTTGCGTCTGTCGAGCGCCTGCATAACCCATCGCTGCCGGGAGCGATCGCTGGAAGCGTCGCCGTCGCCATACAGGCCCGGGCGAAACGTTGCATTGGGATCCGTGCTTATGGCGCTGGTCACAAACACACGATCGCCCCAGACGATCGGACTCGAATGAGCAAGACCGGGAATCAAAGTGCGCCAAAGAATGTTTTGACCGGTGTGAACGTTCCACGTATCCGGGAGATTCTGCCCATCCGCAACCCCGGCAGCGTCTCTTCCGCGAAATGATGGCCAGGCTCCAGCGCCTGTATCCGCGGTTTTTTGCGCGCCCGCAACGCTCAAGGCGAGGCCGAGTACTGCAATCGCTGTGAGAGACCGCGCTGCGACTGTCATGGGCTTGGTAGCGTGAGTATAGTACCTTAGCCGGTATGACGGAGAAGAACCCGACGCTGCACGAAGTCCTCGTCATTGAAGACGATCCCGAGATCCGCCGTTTTCTGCGGGCAGCGCTGGGCGCCGAACACTATCGTTTGCGTGAAGCAACCACCGCGGCCGAGGGACTACACCAGGCCACACTTCCTCCGGATGTCATCGTGCTGGATCTCGGCCTGCCGGATCTGGATGGAGTTGAAGTTATCCGCAAGGTTCGCGAGAAAAACAAAAGGACCCCGATCATCGTTTTGTCGGTGCGCGGCACCGAACAGGACAAAATCAGCGCCCTCGACGCGGGTGCCGACGATTTTGTAACAAAGCCTTTTGCGGTTGGTGAACTGTTCGCCCGGCTTCGTGTGGCGCTGCGCCGCGGAATGGAAGCTCCCAACGAGGTTACGGTGTTTCGCACCGGCGATATCGAGGTGGATCCGGTGCGGCATCGCGTAACCGTAGGCGGCAAAGAGGTGCATCTGACTCGAACGGAATACAAACTGCTGGTTGTGATGGTCCGCCACGCCGATCGCGTGTTGACGCACAGCCAACTCCTGCAGGAAGTCTGGGGAGAGAATCAGGAAGATCAGGCGCACTACGTCCGGGTGTATATGGCCCAACTGCGACGAAAGCTTGAAGCCGATCCCGCCCGGCCGAAGTACCTGCAGACGGAACCCGGTATCGGATACCGCTTGACGACGAAGTAAGGCGGGTAATTCGGGGACGCACCCCAAATTCGCGCCACAGATTCCTCAACACCTGGAAACTGTTCGCGCGAATTTGGGGTGCGTCCCCGAATTACCCGCTTCCCCTTACGTGCGGCTCTTTGCGGCTGCCGCTGCTGCAGACGTCGCGGCTTCCAGGTGAACGATGCCCTCTGGACGACCGGCAGCGGTGATGACATATTCCGGATAAGCCGGGATGCCGTGCTCGTGCAGGTCGAGACCGTAGGCCTCACCTTCACGCGAGACACGAAGTTGACCCATCAGGTGCACGGAGTACATCACGATCATCGCGACAGAGAACGTTGAAACGGTCACGATCGCGCTTCCGATAACCTGGGCCATCAGGATCTGCGTGCCGCCGCCATAGAGCAGGCCGCGCAGCGGAGCCGAATTGTCCGGCGCCAGGACGCCCGTCACGCCGTACTGGCCCGACGCAAACAGGCCCAGCGATAACGTTCCCCAAATGCCATTCACGAAATGCACAGGAACGGCGCCGATGGGATCGTCAATGCGGAGGTACTCGAGAACTTCAGCCGCGACGACCACGACCACACCGGCAATTGCGCCAATCGCCAGCGAACCCGCGGGACTGACCCAGTAGCAGGGGCACGTGATCGCGACGAGGCCGGCGAGGAAGCCGTTAACGGTAAAACTGACATCCCACTTCTTGCTCATGAACCAGGCAACCGCCATGGCCACAAGTCCGGCGGAGCAGGCCGCCAGCGTGGTGTTGGCCGCAACGCGTCCGATGCCCTCGAAATCCATGGCGGACAGTGTGCTGCCCGGGTTGAAACCGTACCATCCGAACCAGAGCAACAATCCACCCGATGCAGCGATCGTCAGATCATGCGGCATCATGGGGCCGCCGCCGTCGCGCTTGAACGTCCGGCCCAACCGGGGTCCGAGCACAAGAGCGCCGGCCAAAGCGACGGCGCCGCCGATGGTATGAACGACGGTCGATCCGGCGAAGTCATGGAAGTTCATGCCGAGCGATTCGAGGAATCCCCCCTTCGTGCCCATTGTGGCGAGGAACCCATCCGGTCCCCAGGCCCAATGGCCGATGATGGGATAGATGAAACCCGACACGAAGAAGCTGTAGATCAGATCGCCGACAAAGCCGGTACGGCCGATCATGGCGCCGGAGGTGATCGTCGAACAGGTATCCGCGAAAGCGAACTGGAAAAGCCAGAACGCCAGGAACGAAACGCCCGAGGCCTCATACGTGGCCGGCGCACCGTTCAGGAAGAACCAATTCAAACCGATAAAGCCGTTGCCATGGCTGAACATGAACGCGAAGCCGAAGGCAAAGAACAGAACGCCGCAGAGACAGGTGTCCACGATACATTCCATCAAAACGTTGACGGTCTCGCGTGAACGGCAGAAGCCCGCCTCGAGCATCGTGAAGCCGACCTGCATACCGAAAACCAGAAACGCGGCGAGAAGCGTCCAAACCGTGTTGAGCGGGTTGATGATGTCACTGGCCTTGGGACCGGCAGCAGCCGCGGCATCCTGAGCATGCGATGCCAACCCAAACAAACCGGGATTCATGAACAATGCGATCGTTAAAATAATCGCGATACCCGCGCCCTTTCCGATCAGCAGGAGGGTGCCGTAACGGCGCCACTCTTTGTCGTGTAATCGGCTTTTTAGGCGCGTGATTTTTTCAGATAAGGTCATTTTTTTCATGGTCACTCCTTCGCCAAAATCCAAGATTCCGAAGATCCCGGGGCAATAAAAAAGTCCATGGCAAATCCGAATTGCCATGGACTGCTTCGTCCGGGAAAAGACGCGCACTGTCTAAAAAACAAAAAGTCCCCGGGGGGTCTTCCCCGAAGACTTCACTGTCTCAACACGCCGTTGTGTCGCTGGGACATATTTGTAGCCTTGGCCCCCGCAACCGGCAACAAAAGGTTTTATAAGAATGTCGTAAAGATTTATTGATGCAGCCGGGAAAGCACTGCTGCCACTTCGGGAATCTTCAGCAACACACTCATTCCAAAGTAAATGAGACCATAGGCTCCGAGGACAAAGATTGCCGTCGGAATCGGGTGCAGTGCAGGGAGGGCGAGCTTCACACCCCAGGCGCCAGCGGCGCCAAGCGCCGCGGAGAGCGCCAGCTTCAGAAGAAAGCTCGGAGGCAAGCCGGTTCGGCCGATCCTGGAGTTCAATTTTCGACGTAACAGCAGCATTTCGATCCAGCCGGCGATACCGGCGGACGACGTCAACCCGATGGCGCCCCAGGCTTCAGGAACGCCCAGCAACCGCGGGAGCGGTATCGCAAACAGGTATCCCAGGACCGTCGTGAGCGCGACGCGCAGCACCGCGTAATTCAGCGGCGTACGCGTATCGCGCAGAGCATAGTAGGTTGAGGAATAGAGCCGCCCGAGAGTCGAGGCGAGCAAACCAATCGCGGACCCCGCCAGGATCGCCCACACATAAACAGCGTCGGCGTGACGGAATCGACCGGTTTGTAACAATCCTGCAGCAAGAACATCTCCCAGGGCCAGAAAGGCCACTGCAGAAGGCAGCACGAAGAAGGCAATCTGGCGTAATCCGGCATCGAGCCGGCGGCGCACCGTTTCGAAGCCGGCGGCATCGGCGCCAAGCACACCGGACATCGCCGGAAGTTCAGCGGCGGATACCGCCATTCCGAAAAGACTCACCGGCAGCGTGTACAGCAATTGCGCATTGGTGAGCGCGGTAATGGCGCCGGTCGGAAGGAAACTGGCCAGCCAAATGTCAATATACGCGCTCAACTGCACGACTCCACGGCTGACAAACGCGGGAACGAAGTTGCGCACCACGGTTCGTACGTGCTCGGAAAAATGAATCGCAAACCGCAGTTGGGGAGCCACCCGGAACACCACGGGTAGCTGTACGGCAAATTGCAGTGCGCTTCCGGCAACCGATCCCCACGCCAGCAGGACTGCCAGCCGCGGCAATTCCGAACCTCCATAAAGGACTAGCGTGCCGATCATCGCGGCGTTCCACAACACGGGCGCCGTATACGACAACAGGAAGCGATAATGACTGTTCAGGACACCGAGACACCACGCCGAGAGAACCAGTAGTCCTGCGCCGGGAAAGAGGATCCGCACAATCCGGATTGTGAGTTCACGTTTCTCACCGGAAAAACCCTGAGCAATGATGCCGATAAAGAAGGGCGTGGTCAGGACGCCGATCAACACAATGCCCGACACCAGCAAGGCAAGGATGGATCCCACGGCTCCAGCCAGGCGGTCGGCTTCCCGCCGGTCCTCGCGCGCGACGAGCGAGGAATACACCGGGATGAAGGACGCAGAAAGCGCTCCTTCTCCAAAAAGATTTTGCAGCAAATTGGGAATGCGAAACGCGGCGGAGAAGGCATCCGCCGCGATCGAGTCCTGCCCAAAGTAATGCGCAAAAGCGCGCTGCCGGATAAATCCCGCAATGCGGCTGATGAGGATTCCGGCAGCAACAAAGACTGCTGATGACTTAGAACGACTCAAGGATAAGCAGTGTAGCGGATAGTTTCACTGTGCGATGCGCCTGCTTACCTTCGAGTTAAATACACCGCACCAGGGAAAATCGCGTACCGAAATCCATCGTTCTTGATTACCGTACAAATGTACGGTATAACCGTCTTCTCGGTCAGAGTCCACGACTCTATGCATTCGGCATTGCTACGCGCCCAAATGGAAACTGCTCTCGGAGAACGGGTTTCGTCGCCCTTCACCGACATCGAGAGACGTGTGTGGGAATGCATTTCCTCCGGCATTCCCGCTCTCGATGCGGCGACAGGCGGATTACCGCGCGGGGCAATCGTTGAAATCTGCGGGGGGCCTTCTTCCGGAAAAACCACCCTTGCCTTGTCTTTTCTGGCGGCAATGTGCCGGCGGGACGAGGTCTGCGCGCTGGTGGATGGGGCGGATACCTTCGATCCGGAATCGGGTGAAGCTGCGGGCCTGGATCTGCGGCGTTTGCTGTGGGTGCGGTGCCGGAATGTGAATCAGGTTTTGCGCAGTACGGACCTGCTGCTGCAGGGCGGCGGATTCGGTGTCGTGGCTATCGACCTGAGCGACCTTTCCCAGAAAGCATTGCACAGCGTGCCGCTGGCCACGTGGTTCCGCTTTCAGCGCATCATCGAAAACACGCCGACCGTCCTGCTGATTATTGGACGCGAAAGCGCGGCGAAATCCGCCGCGACGCTGGTGTTAAGCACGAACGTCAGGCAGGCGGATTGGCCGTCGACGGGTGAGGGCTTTTCCGCCACGCCCTCCCCCTCCCACGGCCTGCTGCTTGCCGAAACGCATCTCGACATTGAAATCCGGCGCAGCCGCCATTCCGAACTTCGAAAACCCAGAGTGCAACATCATGTTCGCCTGCATTCATGTTCCTGACTCACGAGCGGCCGCTTCCGCGCACGCGTCGTTACTCGATTGCGCGAGCGCGTTTTCACCGCGAGTGGAGGACACCGCGCCAGGCACTGTCATTCTTGATATTGAAGGGCTGCAGCATCTTTTTGGATCAACGGCGGAACTGGCACAACACCTGAAGGACTACATTTCCGCTCTGGGAATTCCTGTCCATCTGGGCATTGCCTCGAATCCCGATGCGGCACTGTGCGCGGCACGCGGCTGGGAAGGCACAACGATTTTCGAACAGGGAACCGAAGCTTCAAGGCTGAAAACGCTCGATATCGCGTTGCTGCCGCTGGAGCCGGAAACCTACGCCACATTGTTGCGCTGGGGCGTTCGAAGTTTTGGCGCGCTGGCAAAGCTGCCCGCGAAGGAGCTTTCGTCGCGATTGGGCCGTCAAAGCCTCCATCTGCATCGACTGGCGCGCGGGTGCGCCATGCGCCCCTTGATTCCACGACAAGAATCGCTGCAATTTGTCGAAACGATCGATCTGGATGATGCCCTCGTCACGCTCGAGCCCCTGGCGTTCATCCTGAATCGGCAATGCGAAGTCCTCTTTCTGCGCCTGCGCAGCCGGGGGCTCGCTGCCCTGGAATTGCAACTCACGCTGCAGCGCGAACGGCCTCATGCGCCATTCCTGCTGCCGCTTCGTTTACCTGTTCCCGCGCGGAACCCCCGTGTGATCACCCGGCTCTTCATGCTGTCGCTCGATGCGCATCCGCCTGGCGCCGCCGTGACAGGAGTCCGGCTGGAAGCCATACCGTCAAAACCGCGCACGATTCAAAACGGCTTGTTCGTCCCGCTGGCGCCGGAGCCGGAAAAACTCGAGCTCACCCTGGCCCGCATTGCCGCCATCGTCGGCAAAGAGAAGGTAGGATCGCCGGAACTCCACGACACCCATGCCCGCAATCGCTTCACGATGCAGCATTTTGGAAGAGAAATGGGGAACAGAGAGGAATTTCGCGGGCGAAAATGCGCAGAGGGTAACGATTTCAGCGCGAATTTCCTCTCTGTTCCCCCTTTCTCTCCCGGCACGCTGCGGCTCTTTCGGCCGGAGCTGGAAGCCACCGTGCGGCTGCAGGATGACGCGCCGGTATGGATCGCTTTTGCCGGCATGCATGGCGCCATCGACGAAGCCAGCGGGCCATGGCGCAGTGAAGGCGAGTGGTGGCGCAAAAGCTGGGCTCGCGAGGAATGGGACATTGCCGTTTCCCATGCTCTGCTTCGTATTTATCGCGCCGGGGAGCGCTGGTTCGCCGAAGGAGTTTACGATTGAGCTACATCGAGCTCCACGCCGCATCGGCATTCAGCTTTCTCGATGGCGCTTCCCTTCCGGAAAGCCTGATCGAAGCCTGCCACAATTTCGAAATGCCCGCCATGGCGCTGCTCGACCGCGATGGCATTTATGGCGCCGCGCGCTTTCATCTGTCAGGAAAAAAGGCCGGGGTTCGCGCCCATGTCGGCGCGGAAATTTCGCTGTCGTCCGGCTGCCAGCTTCCCGTCCTCGTTCTGAACCGCTCCGGTTACCGGAATCTCTGCCGGCTCCTCACGCAGATGAAGCTGAATGCGCCAAAAGGTACGGCGACCCTTTCCGAAGAGGATCTGCTTCCCTACTCCGAAGGACTGGTGTGCCTGACAGGAAGCGAACGCGGGCCTTTGCCGCGGGCTTTACACCGCGGCGGGATGCCGGAAGGGCGCCGCACGATCGAGCGTCTTGTGGAAATCTTTGGCCGCGATCGTGTCGTCGTGGAACTGCAGCGGCATTACCTGCGTGATGAAGAAGCGGCCAATCAGCGCGCCGTCGAAATTGCGCGGTCGTTGCGGCTTCCCTTGATGGCTACCAACGGTGTGCGCTACTCCATGCCTCAGGAGCGGCAGATCCTCGACGTCTTCACCTGCCTTCGAAATCACTGCACGCTGGAAACAGCCGGCCGCCTGCTTGCTCGCAATGCGGAGTCGCGGCTGAAGTCGCCTCGCGAAATGACGCGGCTGTTTTCCGACATTCCGGAAGCGCTGGCGCAAACGCTGGAGTTGTCGTCGCGGCTGGAATTTACGCTGAAGGACCTGGGATATGAGTTTCCGCGCTATCCCGTTCCTGAAGGCGAAACGATGACGGCGTTTTTGCGCAAGCGCGTGGAGGAGGGGGCGCGAAATCGCTATCGTCCCTGTGAAGAGCGCCATCGGCGCCAGATCGAACGCGAACTTCAGTTGATCGAAAAGCTGTCCCTCGAAGGTTACTTCCTGATCGTGTGGGACATCGTTCAATTCTGCCGGCAGAATGACATCCTGGTGCAGGGACGCGGCTCTGCCGCGAACAGCGCCGTCTGCTACGTATTGGGAATCACCGCGGTGGACCCCATAGGGATGGAACTGCTTTTCGAGCGCTTTCTTTCCGAAGAGCGCGGCGAGTGGCCGGACATCGATCTCGATCTGCCGAGCGGCGACAAACGCGAGCGCGCCATTCAATACGTATACCAGCGTTATGGACCGCGAGGCGCGGCCATGACGGCCAATGTCATCACGTACCGCGGCCGTTCGGCTGCTCGCGAAGCCGGAAAAGTGCTGGGATTCGATGAAGAGGCCATTGGACGGCTCAGTAAACTCGCCGGCCACTGGGAATATAAAGACTCGCTCGACACCCTGCAGGGACAATTCGGAAGCTGCGGCTTCGACATCAAAAAACCGCGCGTCCGAAAATTCCTGGATATTTGCCTGGGACTGCAGGACCTGCCGCGGCATCTTGGACAGCACTCCGGCGGCATGATCGTGTGCCAGGGACAGCTGGATTCCGTCGTCCCGCTCGAACCGGCGACGATGCCGGGGCGCACCGTCGTGCAATGGGACAAGGACGATTGCGCCGACATGGGCATCATCAAGGTGGATCTGCTCGGCCTAGGCATGATGGCGGTTCTCGAAGATTCCATCCAGCTCATTCGCGATCATTACCGCGAAGAAGTGGACCTCGCGCACCTGCCGGAAAACGATCCGGCCACGTATTCCGCGATTCAGAAGGCCGACACCGTCGGCATGTTCCAGATCGAGAGCCGGGCGCAGATGTCATGCCTGCCGCGGATGCGGCCGGACCATTTCTACGATCTGGTGGTGCAGGTCGCAATCATCCGGCCGGGCCCCATCGTCGGCAAGATGGTACATCCCTATTTGAACCGGCGACAGGGCCGTGAAGACGTGACCTATGCCTGCCCCGCGCTGGAGCCCGTGCTCAAGCGAACTCTGGGTGTTCCGCTCTTCCAGGAACAGTTGCTGCGCATGGCCATGATCACGGCCGGGTTTTCGGGAGGCCAGGCCGAAGAGTTGCGCCGCGCTTTTGGATTCAAGCGTTCCGAACGCCGCATGTCGGAAATCGAGACGCAGTTGCGCGCGGGCATGGTGGACAATGGAATTCCCGTGCCGGTTCAGGACGAGATCATCCAGTCGATCACGTCGTTCGCACTTTACGGATTTCCGGAGTCGCACGCGGCAAGCTTCGCGCTGATCGCATATGCAAGCGCCTACCTGAAATGCAACTACCTTGCGGCCTTCACTGCGGCCATCCTCAACAATCAACCCATGGGGTTTTACAGCCCCGCCACGCTGGTGAAGGATGCACAACGCCATGGATTGAAAGTGCGTCCGATCGATGTGACGAAGTCCGATTGGCTCTGCACCCTGGAGGGGGGTAATTCGGGGACGCACCCCAAATTCGCGATACAGATTCCTCAAAACCTGAAAACTGTTCGCGCGAATTTGGGGTGCGTCCCCGAATTACCCCCCTCGCTCCGCATCGGGCTGCGATATGTGCATGGGCTGCGCGAAGTCGCGGGTCGAGCGATCGTTCGGGCACGCAACGATGCCCCATTTACTTCCATTGACGATCTCGCGCTCCGGGTTCCCGAACTTCAGAAGAGCGAACTTGTCACGCTCGCCGAAATCGGCGCGTTGAACTTTCTCAATCCTGCAAATCGCATGCATCGCCGGGACGCGCTGTGGCAGGTGGAGCGCGCGGCGCAGCGAACAGGACCTCTGCTGGAGCGCATAGAAACCGAAGACGAACCTTCTCCTCTCGACATCATGACCCATCGGGAGCGGCTCGTTGCCGACTTCGACGGGACCGGCATGACCGTCGGGCCGCATCCCATGGCCTATTGCCGCGAAGGCTTGAACAGCCGCGCCATTCTTCGCGCCATCGATCTTGGGCATATTCCCAATGGACGATTCGTCCGCGTTGCCGGTTGTGTCATTGCCCGCCAGCGGCCGGGCACCGCGAAAGGTTTCGTTTTTATCAGCCTCGAAGATGAGACCGGCATTGCAAATATCATCATCACGCCGGATGTTCTCGATCGCTATCGCGCAACCATCATTCAAGGCAAATTCCTGCTTTTCGAAGGCCCGCTCCAGAATGTCGACAATGTCATTCATGTGAAAGCCACAGCCGTCCAGGAAATTGCCATTCTCGAAACCGCGCCGCCTTCGCGAGACTTTCATTGATCTTGACACGTCCGTCAGACCCTATGTAGAGTTACAACCATGAGCGACACCCTGCGTCTTTCGCATCAAAGCCTGCGGGTGCTGCGCGTGTTTCTCGACGCGCTGTCCGAGGATCTTCGCGCGGAACTCGCCGGTGCCGATCTGATGAGTGCCACGCACCTTTCTTCAGGAACGCTGTATCCCATCCTGCTTCGATTCGAGCGGGAAGGATTACTCGAGAGTCGCTGGGAAAAGGAGCGGCCCCAAGACCTCGGGCGACCGAGACGGCGCTTCTACCGGATGACGAAGGCGGGAGCCAAAGTGGCGCACGAGGCGCTGAGCGGCCTCGCTTCGAGAAATGTCCGGCCAGTGCTGAGGCAGGCCTGAAACATGAGCGACGAAACAATCATCATTATTGTTCTTGCGGCGCTCGGCGCCCTGCTCCTCGCTGCAGCGTCTTCGATATCGCAGGCGCTGGTACGCTTCCGCGCCCGCCGGCTCCCGAAAGAGCTTGCGGATCGCATGGAAGAGGAATGGATGGGAGAGTTGAATGCGCTCGCCGGCGCGCCCGCCCGGCTGGCGTTTGCTTTGGCGCTGTTCTTGACGCGGCGACGCGCCTTTGCCGCACCTGGAGAGGACTTCATGAGTGGATTTCACGACCGCCCGGCCGCGCGGCTTTCCGTATTCAACAGCCGCAGGACATTACTCCTTCTCTCAACTGCGATGTTCGCAATCGCCGCATATGGAGCCTCGTTCCTTTTGCCGGTGCGGTATGAGTCTCAATCGGTGATCCTGGTAAGACCATTGAACGTGCCCGCGGAGTTTGTCCGGGAACCGCCCGAAGACTACATCAAGACTCAAATCTCCTCGCTTCTGGAGATAGCCCGGAGTCGCACAGCACTGCTCCATATCGCCCGCGAATTCAATCTTGGCGCCGGTCGTCATAACGACTCCCCGGACGGGCTGGTCGAGGACATGCAAAAAAACATCGCGGTTCTTTTCACTCCATCAACTGCCGGTACGAATTCAATAGGCCACCTCGTTGTGCGCTACGTTGGCAGCGATCCACAAACCGCGCAACGCGTCGCGCAAAAGCTAGCTCAGTACCTCATCGAAGCGGCCTTCCGTGACCGTCAAGCCATGGGCAGCGGCGATTTCCTGAAGCGCCGGCTTGACGTACTCGCGGAACGCCTGGAAGCAAAAGGAAACGATCTGGCGCGCGAGCGTGCCGCTAAAGGCCCGGCCGCCGGTCGAATGCTCGCCATCGACTACGACCTGCTGCTTTCAACCTATAAGGCTCTGTTTGCAAAATACGAAGACGCCCAGTTGGCCTATGCGCTGGAAGCGGAACAGAAAGGAGCAGTTTTCGCCGTTGTTGATGCCGCCAATCCCGGACAGCCTGTCCCCCCGCATCGCCTGGCAATAGCCGGTATAGGCGCGATGGCAGGACTGATACTGGGTGGAGTGGGGGCTATTGGTTTGAATCGAAGGCAGCGGCGTGCGATCGCCTGATGACGCTCCGCCAGGAACGCGTGATACCATCCCCCTATGGAAAGCAACGACGAACGTCCCATCCAGAGCTGGCATCAGGCGTTGGTACAGGGAATCCTGACGAAGGAGCAGCTTGCCGTCCTCGAAGAGATGGTCAAGCAGGGTGAGGCGGAAAGCATCGACGCGGCAGCCTCCATGCTCGACTGGCAGGACGCCATCATCAACAAGCCCGAGCACATGTACGGGTTCTGACGCCCCGTCTCAGGCGACGCCGAAAGCGCGGAGAGTCTGAACGCTGATGACGGCGAGGGCATAGCCCAGGCCCGTGTAGAACAGCAACTGGAGGCTGGCGAGCTTCCAGGAGTCCGTTTCCTTCCGAACGACCGCGACGGTCGAGAAACACTGCAGCGAGAAAAAGAAGAACACGATCAATCCCACGATGCTGGACGGCGTAAAGATCGGCTTGCCGGAGTCCGGAAATGTCGCCGTACTCATCTGCTTCAGCAGGCCTTGTTGCTGGGTTTGTTCATCGTCGCTGTCAATGTGAAACACGATGGCCATCGTGCTGACGAAAACCTCACGGGCAGCGAACGCCGAAACCAGTCCGACGCCAACCCGCCAATCCGCACCCATGGGACGCAGGGCGGGTTCCATCTTCTGCCCGATTGAGGCTGCGAAGGAGCTCTCCATCGGCGTCGATGAAATGAAACTGCCCGGAATGTGCCCGAAGTTGGAAAGCACCCAAAGCACGGCAGAAACAATCATGATGGGCACGGCGGCCCGCTTCAGGTACCCGGAGCCACGAGCCCACGTCATCCGCAGAATCGGCCACCAGCGCGGCACGCGATAAGCCGGGAGTTCCATCGCCAGCAGCGACGGGTCAAGGCGTTTCAGGAAGATGCGGGCCGAAAACCCTGCAATGACAGAACCGATGAACAGACTTGAAATATAGATCGCCGCAAGCGACAAACCCTGCTGCCAGGCGTTCCCGGGCAGCAGCGCCGCAAGCAAAAGCGAATACACGGGCAAGCGGGCGCTGCAGCTCATCAGGGGCAGAATCCAGATCGTCAGAAAGCGTTCGCGGCGCGTGGGAATCGCCCTGGCGGCAAACACTGCAGGAATGGCACACGCGAAGCCGGAGAGCATGGGGACGAAGGAACGCCCGTGAAGACCAACAAGCGACAGCGGCCGGTCCGCGAGCGTTGCACCCCGCGCCAGGTAGCCGGAGTCTTCCAGCAGGGTCATGAGGAAAAACAGAATCATGATCTGCGGAAAGAAAACAGCGACGGCGCCCACGCCATCGATGACGCCGCCGGAAAGGAACTGAAAAAACACGGACTGCGGAGCAAAGTCTCGCACCGCGTCGCTGGCGGCGCCAAAGCCGGCGTCAATCCAGGCCATGGGTGCATCGGCAAGCCAGAAGATCGCCGCAAACAGAGAGACCAGCACAAGAAAGAATATCGGGAAGCCCAAATACCGATGCAGCACGAACCGATCGATGCGCGAGGAAACGGTATCCCCGTGATCGGTTTGCGTTACGGCGCCACTGCGCCGGAGCAACTCGCCAACATGCTGGAATCCCTGGACGGGTTCGGCGGGAATCTCCGACAAGGCATTTCCCATCCACAGGGTTCCGCGCAAGGCGTCGAGCGCGGCAAAGAGTTCCTTTACGCCGCTGCCGGTTCGCGGATCGACGGCAACGACTGGAACTCCCAAGGCATTAGAGAGTTTCAGAGGATTGACCGACTGACCCGTTCGCCCCAGCAGATCCATCATGGTCAGGGCAATTACGGTGGGTTTGCCCTGTCTTCCAACAAGGCCGGCGAACTTGAGATGCCGCTCGAGCTGGGTCGCATCGACAACCAGGATGAAAGCATCCGGCTTCACCCGCGCATGACGGCCCTCTATAACCTGTACGGCCAGTTCTTCCTCGGGCGACGGTTCGATGCTGCTGTGAACCCCCGGCAGATCGATGATGTTGCGAGGCGTGCCGAACTCCGGCTTGCTGCTGCCGCGCAGGAGCGAGACCGTAACGCCGGGATAATTTGCTGTTTTGAAGTTGCCGCCCGTGAGAGCGTTCATGAGCGTGGTCTTGCCCGCGTTGGGCATTCCCACGAGACAGACGGTTTGATCTTTGGCCGGGCTTGCGGGAGTTTCTGTGGTCGCCTTACTCATCGCCTTGATGGCTGCGCCCTATGCTTACGGTTTCGCGCTATCGCGCTCACGCTTCGCCCGGGCTTGCGTTGCTTGATGGTTTCGCCCTATCGGGCTCATTCGCTCCGCTCATTCGCAGCTTGCTCACTCGACCCAGATCCATGCCGCTTCGCGTTTGCGCAGAGCCAGCAAGGCGCCGCGAACACGAACCACCAGCGGATCACCCAGGGGAGCGTGATGGGTCACGGCGATGACCTCGCCAGGAGTGAAACCCAGATCCAGAAGGCGGGCACAATCCAGTTGGGGACCGTCGAGCCGTGTGATCCGAACCGGCCGATTCAGGGCCACCGTCGAAAGCTGCCGGACTGCCGGACTCACGATCTCAAGATGAAAACGACTATCATTTTCAACTTTCACGACACTATAGTGCCGGAAGAGCGGGCAAGGTTCAAGCAGGAATTTTCAGGGCAGCTCGACGAACCGTCCGGACTTGATGACTTTAAAGATTTTCTGGGTGTTGCGGATGTCTCGAACCGGATCCGCGTCAAGAAGAACAATGTCCGCAACACGCCCTTTCAGGAGCGCTCCGAGCTCTTTTTCCTTTCCCATAACCGCCGCTGCGTTGCGCGTGGCGGCCATCAGGATGTCAAAGGGGCGCATCCCCGCCTGTTCCATCAATTCCATCTCGCGATGGAGCGCCGGACCATGGAGTGTTCCGATATTCCCCGCATCCGTGCCGGCGGCAATCCGCACGTCCGCTGAAGTCAGGAGCTGCAGGTTGAGGAACTCGATGGGCCGGCTTTCGGAGAGAATCGCCTGTGGAATTCCTCCTGGAATGCGATTGGCGGGAATTCGCTCCAGTTCCGACCACGACTGAATGACTTCAGGATCACCGAGACGCTTCTCGATTCCGGTGAGCTTGACGTTGCGTCCGAAAACCTCATCGTAGCCTTCGGTAACCATCAGGGTCGGAATATAAATAACGTCGCGCGCCTTGACCATCGCCAGGAACTCGGAATCCACCCGACGATCATCAACACTGTGCACCAGAATGTCGGCTCCCGCACCCAGCACAGCCTTGGCTGTTTCCAGTTCGGTTGCGTGCGCCGCGACGCGAAGCCCCAGCCGGTGCCCCTCATCGATAGCGATCTTCACCAGCGCCGTCTGGCGATCGAGGTCCTGCCCCGGGTGATGGATGAAAAGGATCTTGAGGAGGTCGGGCTTACGCTCGGCAATCCGCCGGACGAGACTGATGGCGTCGTCTGGCGTCTCAATCAGAATCACCGGCGAGTCGGAGCTTTCGAGCTGAGGATCGGCTTCAGTGGAAATCAGGGGGCCCGCAGCCGCGAGGTGGGGGGCATTCCCCGTTTGATTCGTGGAATCCCTGAGGTCCAGCGTCCACAGCGGTCCCCCCATATCGACCGCTCCAGTAACCCCGGCTCGCAGATAGCGCATCAGGGTGTCGGGAAGGTGTTGCCTCGTCCAGGCAATCTCATCGGGATAAGAGCGGATGCCGCGAAGATCGAGGGCATCCGGTCGCGCAAAAATGTTGGCCGATTGATCGAAATGCACGTGGGCATCGATCAGGCCGGGAATCGCAAACTTCCCTCTTGCATCGATGATCGTCACACCCGGTCCGCCCCGAATGTTTCCCCTGGTGCCGATGTCCCGGATGCGCTCGCCTTCAATAACGATCACGCCATTCTTTATGATCGTGCCGCCTGTGCCATCGAAGATTGTGACGCGATCGATAACAAGAAGGTTTGGGGGAGGTGGCTGTTGGCCGAGAAGAAGGATCGACAAACAAAGAAATGCAATCGGGGCTTGATAGGCGCGGCGGTATCGTGACCACCCCGTCTGCGCTTCGCGCAGCCACCCCTCCTCAAGAGGAGGGGACGCGCTCCCCCTAGTCCTCCACATATTCCTGGTTCCCCTCGTCGATCAGAATCTGCAGGCCCTTCTGCGCCAGGAACGGGATCATGACCAAACCACCGACCGCATCCCCCCAGCGAAAACCCATGCCGCGGTTGACCAGCAACGCGACCAGCAGCACCATCGAGAGATAGGAATTTCCGAAGGTGAAGATCGCGGCCGCCTTGAGCGGTTGGCTGCGTAACTCTACCGCAAGAACCTTCATGTACGAGCCTATGATCGGGATGACCAGCATGGAAACGGCGGCAAGAGTGACACCAAGCAGAGTCCCCTCGGACCACCGCCGGGACCACAGTTGCGCGACGGCAATTGCCAGGGAAACAACCGACGCCGCGAGGTAGCCGAACGCCACCCCGCGAGAACGCCAATTGTCACCGAGCGTTTCGAAAGAGCGATGGATTCTGGCGGCCAGCAGCAGAGCGGCGAAGGCGCTGACGACCGCATCAAGCCCGAAAGCGGCCAGGGCTGCGGAGCCGGTGAGCCCCCAGAGCAGACCCGCCGCCGCGAATTGCAGAAAGTGAAAGCCTGCTGCAATCAGGGCGAACTGGAAGGAATGGCGAATCCAGGTTGCGCGATCGTCCCCCATCAGTATGCTCGCGCGAAGATCACTCGTCCTTCAGAAGGATTCCCGCAAACCACACACTTTCCAGACTCGTTCTTGCGGCCCGCCGGGATGTTCCGGATCGTCGCCTTCAATTCGTTCTTGACCCGCTCCTCGCAGCCGTCGGATGAACACCAGTGCGACCACAGGAACGACCCCGCATCGAGCAGTTCGCCGAACTTGCCATAGTCGTCAACCACGTGCGTATTTTTCTCCCGGAACGCAACGGCTTTGTCGAACAGGCTTTTCTGAATGGCGTCGAGCAACGCGCGAACGGTGTCGGTGAGCCCATCTTGTGAAACAAAACTTTTCTCTCCCGTGTCGCGGCGGGCCAGCACCACCTGATTCTTTTCCAGGTCTTTCGGGCCCAACTCGAGGCGCAGCGGGACGCCGCGCTTTTCCCAATCGTTGAACTTCCAGCCCGGGCTGTAGTTGTCCCGGTCGTCGATTTTTACTCCGACGCCTATGCCTTTAAGGCTGCCGGCAATACGATGCGCGGCCTCCATGACGCGCTCACGCTCTTCCGGTTTTCTGGCAATGGGTACCATCGCAACTTGAATCGTGGCCAGCCGCGGCGGAATGATGATGCCGCTGTCGTCGCCGTGCGCCATGATGAGCGCACCGATCATGCGGGTGGAGAGTCCCCAGCTCGTGGCGTAAACGAACTCTCGCGTTCCCTGCTGGGTTTGGAAGGTTACGTCGAAAGCCTTCGCGAAATTCTGTCCCAGGTGATGGGACGTGCCGGCCTGCAGCGCCTTGCCATCGCCCATCATGGCTTCGATCGAGTAGGTGTGGTCGGCGCCGGCAAATTTTTCGCGTTCGGTTTTGCGGCCCGGAATTACCGGCAGGGCCATGTACTCCTCGGCAAACGTCTTGTAGACGTTGAGCATCTTCAACGTTTCTTCTTCGGCGTCCTCGTAGGTTGCGTGAGCCGTGTGCCCTTCCTGCCACAAAAACTCGGTCGTGCGGAGGAACAGGCGCGTGCGCATCTCCCAGCGGACGACATTGGCCCACTGATTGAGCAGCAGTGGCAGATCGCGATAGGACTGGATCCAGTTGCGGTAGGTGTTCCAGATGATCGTTTCGGACGTCGGGCGCACCACCAGCGGCTCTTCCAGCTTGCTGCCTCCGGCATGGGTCACGACGGCGACTTCGGGAGCGAAGCCTTCAACGTGCTTCGCCTCCTTCTTAAGGAAGCTTTCCGGAATGAACATTGGAAAGTAGGCGTTCTGATGCCCGGTCTCCTTGAACATGCCGTCGAGAGCCTGCTGCATCTTTTCCCAGATCGCATAGCCATTCGGGCGGATGATCATGCATCCTTTTACAGGCGCGTAGTCTGCCAGTTCGGCGGCCGCAATTACGTCGGTGTACCAGCGCGCATAATCGTCGGCACGCTTTGTGATCTTCACTTCTGCCATAGGGCTAGGGATGATATCAGACTCGATCACGGTGATATACTCGGCCCAATTCGGAGGTCTCCGATGAAACGCCTTTTTGCCATTGCTGCAGCCCTGTTTTTGGCTCATATGGCGATCGCGATTACCGCCGCCCAGGCACCTTCCGTACGGCGGCCGGCAGCGACACCGGCCCCCCCCGCCGCGCCGAAGCCCTGGTCACCGCCGCGAACTGCAGACGGGCAGCCAGACCTGCAGGGCTACTGGACGAACATCACGCTCACGCCATTGCAGCGGCCCGCCAACCTTGCCGGAAAGGAATTCTTTACGGCGGAAGAAGCGGCCGAATATGAAAAGCAAGTGGTGTCGCAGAATAATGCCGACAGGCGCGACGGCGCCGCAACCGCGGATCTCAGCCGGGCGTACAACGACTTCTGGTGGGACCGTGGGACACACGTGGTGAAAACGCTGCGGACCTCCCTGATCATTGATCCGCCCGATGGGCGATTGCCTCCCCTGCTTCCCGAAGCCAGCCAGCGGCTTGCCGCGCGCCGGGGCGCGCGTGGCGGCGCAATGGACGGCCCGGAAAGCCGTCCACTGGCCGAACGCTGCCTTCTGTGGGCTACCGCAGGCCCGCCAATGATGCCGAGCTTCTACAACAACAACTACCACATCGTTCAAAACAAGGACTACGTGATGATTCTCGTGGAGATGATCCACGACGCGCGGATTATCCCGATTGATAATCGTCCCCACCTGCCGGGTGAGGTTCAGCAGTGGCTGGGGGATGCCCGCGGACACTGGGAAGGCGACACGCTCGTCGTCGAGACCACCAATTTCACCGACAAGACGAGTTTCCAAAACACCAGCAAGGACATGAAACTCATCGAACGCTTCAAACGAACAGACGCCGACACCTTGATGTACGAGTTTACAGTGAATGACCCGTCCACATATCCACGGCCGTGGACGGCGCAGATTCCAATGTCCAGAACGGAAGGGCCGATCGTGGAATACGCCTGTCACGAGGGGAACTATTCACTGGAAAATATTCTGAGAGGCGCGCGCGCTGAAGAGAAAGCGGCTGCAGAGCGCGGCAACAGGGGAGGACAACGTTAATGAGAATCCGATTCGCCGCCATCATCCTTTGCATCTGCGTCAGCGTTGTCGCGCCCGCATGGGCGCATCACGCATTCTCGTCCGAGTTCGATGCAAACAGGCCGGTGAAGCTGAAGGGCGTGGTTACGCGCATCGAATGGATCAATCCGCATACGTGGATCCACGTGGAGGTGAAGGACCCCGACGGGAAAGTCACCAAGTGGATGATCGAAGGCGGCAGCCCGAACGCCTTGATTCGCCGCGGTGTCACGCAGCAGATCCTGAAGGTCGGCATGGAAGTGTCGGTGGACGGGTATCAATCCAAAGACGGCTCGTCGCGCGCGAACGGGCGCGACATCACGCTGGCGGACGGACGAAAACTGTCGGTGGCGTCGTCGGGGACCGGCGCGCCCGAAGACACGCCGGCGAAATAGCGCATCGGTTGCGGGTTCTGAATCCGCGTAATCCGTGTAATCCCTGGCTAGTTTCTTTTCTATCTCGCGGCAGGAATCATTTCCAGATTAGCCGTTCCGCGGAAACCCGCCTCAACCTGCACGCTTCTTCCGGCGCCGTCAAACTGGCGCACGAACTCGTCGTCGAAGAAGCGAAACCGCTCGATGCTCTCCCAGGCGTAGACCCTGTAGCTGCCGGGTGCAATGCCTCGAATGAGAAACTGACCGTTCGCATCCGTCCTCGCAGTTTTATAACGATCGGGACGCCGCAAGGGTCCTTCGGGAATCACGACGACCTGGACATCCTCTGCCGGCCTGCGATCCCGATCGCTGACGACGCCCGTCAGTTGGCCGGATTTCGTACTGACTGCAATTTCGAGTGTCCCCGAGTTCGAACCATTAATTGCAATCCGTTGCGCCAGAGCGTCAACGCCACCCAGGTGAGCCTCCTGGACGTAGGCATCGGGAGGCAGCCCGCCGAACGCCAGTTCGTATTCACCCGGGTTGACGTTCGCAATCAGGAACGTTCCGTCGGGCTGGAAGAACGCCGGCGAAGGATTCGGGGCCATGTTCGCCGTGAAGGCGCCAACTCGATTCGCATTCAACCGAACTTGAAAATCGACGGCGTCCGCGGAGGTGAAGGGAGCTCCGTCCAGCGTCGCCCTGCCCTGCACGGCAACAACGGGAAGAAGCGCAACGGTAACGCCATCGACGTCTCCGCCCGCGACATTTAGCGGCAGGATTGCAGTGCGACCGGTACCGGCACTGGCACGAGTCGCCGTCACACGAACGACAAACCAGTAGGCGCCCTCGGGGACATCCCTCAACTCAAAGTTTCCCTCCGGTGTGAGATGGGGATCCCAGGTCGGCAAGCTGTTCAGGGATTCCACTTCCCGGGGAATCAGCGCGAAAGAGGAGGGCGCGTTGGGCGGCGGTGCCTGGCCCGTGGTCGAATCCACCACGCGACCGCGAACATGCCGAAGCGGCTGCTGCGACGGCGGCCGCATGACGATGTCGCGCGCCGCCAGGGTCTCCCCTGCCTTCACTTCGATGATCGATGCATGCGCTATATCGGGCGACCCCGGATAATACGCCGGCGCATAACGCTGTCCGTTGCTGTCGGACGCATCCACCGTGCGCAACTCCGAATTGACCTCCTGACGCGCAACAGACACCGGAGTCCATCGCACGCTGATGTAGTACCGGCCAGGCTCGACGCTGAACAGGCGGTATTCACCGCGGTCATCGGTATCCACCTGGGTCAGAGGAATAAGATAGCGGCGCCCGGAAGCATCAAACGTCACGGGCAGGAGTTCCACCTGCATCGCAACCAGCGGCTCCCCGCTCGCTCCCAGCACACGCCCACTGACGGTTGCAGAAGGCGTCATGCGAACGACGACATTGCGCGCGATCTGTCCGGCAACGACATTGATCAGGGTGCCGGCGGCGGCGAGGTCCTCCTCGCGGCTTCCGATTCCGGCCAAGCCGGCGATTCCCGTTTGCTTCGATCCATAGATCTGCGCTGCGTATCCGCTCTTCAGAGCCATTACCAGATAGCGCCCAGGACTCAGCTCGGAGACTGAAAATTTCCCGTCGCGGTCCGTCGTGGGCATAGGGCTATCCATTCCAGGCTGCGGAGTGACGGGAGTGATTCGGAGTTCGACGCCCTCGATCGGTTCATTCGTACCGCTGCGGACGACGAGGCCCTCGATGCCGCCGGTTGGCGGCCCTGCAACCTGGAGAACAGCAAGCAACAGCCCTGCAGTGAAGAGCTTCACAAAGCCGATACTACCCCAGGGGCCGTGCGCAGATTGCCCAAATCTGAAACAGCATTGCGGGCTGCGGGCATGCCAAGTCCACCGAATTGGGCAGGCTGCGGTTGGCTTCTGAAATGCAACTCCTCTCATGCACGAATTTGAATGAGTAAAGGAGCTTCTCTATGGCAGGAAAAAACACAGCGGCTTTCGGCATTTACCCGACGCGTGACGGCGTGGAGCGCGCCGTTGACGCGTTGAAGGCTGCGGGCTATCGCAACACGGACATCTCCGTCCTCTTTCCCGTTAACGAAGGGACGAAGGATTTCGCCCATGAGCAGCACACCAAGGCGCCGGAGGGAGCAACGGCCGGAGCGGCGACGGGTGCAATCGTCGGCGGCACGCTGGGATGGCTGGCAGGGATCGGCTCCCTTGCGATTCCGGGCCTGGGTCCCTTCATTGCCGCAGGTCCCATCATGGCGGCCCTGGCAGGCGCAGGCGCGGTCGGCGCGGCCGGAGCGGTTGCCGGTTCGCTGATCGGTATGGGCATACCGGAATATGAAGCCAAGAGATATGAAGGCCGTGTCAAGGGAGGCGGCATACTGCTTTCCGTTCATTGCGACGATTCGGAATGGACAAAGAGGGCGAAGAAAATCCTCGAAGACACGGGCGGTGAGGACGTTTCGTCGACGGGTGAAGCCTCGTCGGACGTTGATGCCACAGACAAACCGTACCCGAAACGGACCGCATAGGAGATCCGCCATGAAAAATCTCGCATTTCTGCTGATTGTCCTGAGTCTCGTTCTGGGCGCCGGTTGCAGCAGGGACGAAGAAGAAAAACAGTCCTCAGCGACCATGCCGGTGTCCTCAGCGCCCCCGGACGCGGATAACACCGCGCGAAACAGCGACCAAAAGACTCCGGAAGCGCTGGCATCGACCGATCAGGGCGAAACCGAAGAGGACATTCGGATCACGTCATCAATCCGCAGGTCCATCACCGGGGACAAAGCCCTTTCGACAAACGCTCAGAACATCAAAATCATCACGTCTGCCGGCACAGTGACACTGCGCGGACCGGTGAAGAACGAGCATGAGAAGTCCAAGATCGAGGCTTATGCGAAACTCGCCACCGGTGTGGACCGCGTCGAGAACATGCTGGAAGTCGAGAAGAATCCGTAGGTAATTCGGGGACGTGAATTCCGGGTCAGACTACTCGAACCCCAAACTCTGAACTACGAGTTTGGGGTTCGAGTAGTCTGACCCGGAATTCACCCCTATAATTCCTGAATGGCCAAAGACGTCAGCGAACGCTCTTTCACGACGATCTCCGGCGTCCCTGTCGAAGAGGTCTACACCCCGGACAGCATTCGCGATCTGGATTATGTGCGCGATCTGGGAGATCCTGGACAGCCCCCTTACACCCGCGGCATTCACGACAACATGTATCGGGGCAAGCTGTGGACCATGCGGCAGTTCAGCGGATTCGGAACCGCAGAGGAAACGAACCGCCGCTACCGCTACTTATTGGAGCAGGGGCAGACCGGGTTGTCTGTTGCTTTTCACCTGCCCACCCTGATGGGATACGACTCCGATCATCCGATGTCCGCTGGTGAAGTCGGAAAATGCGGGGTAGCCATCGAGTCTCTTGCCGATATGGAAGCCCTCTTTGACGGAATTCCCCTCGACAAGATCAGCACCTCCATGACAACGAACGCGCCAGCCACGATCCTGTGGTCCATGTATCTTGTGGTCGCGGAAAAGCAGGGCCTGGCCTGGGACAGCCTTCGCGGCACCATTCAGAACGACATTCTGAAGGAATATATCGCCGAGAAAACCTACATCTTCCCTCCGCGCCCCTCGATGAAACTCATCGTGGACACGTTCGAGTTCGGGACACAGCATGTGCCGCAGTGGAACGTCATCTCGGTCAGCGGCTATCACATCCGGGAGGCCGGCTCCACGGCACTTCAGGAACTGGCGTTCACGCTTTACGACGGAATCGAATATGTCGAATGGGCGCGCAGGGCCGGCCTCGACGTTGATGCGTTTGCGCCGCGGTTGTCTTTTTTCTTTAACGCGCACAACGACTTCTTCGAGGAGGTCGCCAAGTATCGCGCCGCGCGCAACGTCTGGTACAAGGTCATGACGGAGCGCTTTCAATGCCAGAATCCGAAATCCGCCGTCCTCCGTTTTCACACGCAGACCGCGGGTTGCGCCCTGACCGCCCAGCAGCCTTACAACAATGTCGTTCGCGTGGCGCTGCAGGCCATGGCCGCGGTCATGGGCGGGACGCAGTCGTTGCATACGAATGCTCTCGACGAATCGCTGGCCTTGCCCACCGAGCATGCGGCTCGGCTTGCACTCCGTACTCAGCAGATCATCGCCCACGAAACGGGAGTGGCCGGCACTCCGGATCCGCTGGGAGGGTCCTATTTCCTGGAGCGGCTCACCCTCGACCTCGAGGCCGGCTGCTGGGACTACTTCAACCGCCTTGATGCCATGGGTGGCATGGTAGCGGCGATCGAACAGGGCTTTCCTCAACGCGAAATTCAGGATGCGTCCTACCAGTACCAGAAGGCCGTTGAGAGGAAGGAAAAAATCGCTGTCGGCGTGAATGACTTCACGCTCGAAAAGGAATCGCCGATCGATATTCTCACCATCGACGAGTCGGCTGCCGAACGCCAGATTGCCCGAACTCGAAAGGTGCGCGAAACGCGGGACAGCGGCCGTTGCAAAACGACGCTGGAATCCCTGAGACGCGCCGCCACCGCCGGCAACGTGAACATGATGCCCTTAATCCTCGACTGTGTTCGGGCCTATGCGACATTGGGTGAAATTTGCGATACCCTTCGCTCCGTCTATGGGATCTATGAGGAGCCGGCCTTCTGATGCCTGAACGAATCCGAGTGCTTGTTGCCAAGCCGGGACTCGACGGACATGACCGCGGGGCAAAAATCATCGCCCGGGCTTTTCGCGACGCCGGCTTCGAGGTGATCTACACCGGCCTGCGGCAGACGCCGGAACAAGTGGTGGTTGCGGCGCTCCAGGAAGACGTCGATGTCGTGGGACTGTCGGTGCTCTCGGGAGCCCACATGACGCTGTGCCCGCGCATCATGGAACTGATGAAGAAAGAGAAACTCGACGATGTGCTTGTCATAGTCGGCGGCATCATTCCGGACAAAGACATTGTCGCCCTCAAGCAACTGGGAGTCAGCGAAGTCTTCCAACCGGGTGCGTCAACCGAAGACATCATCGAATACGTGAAAGGAAACGTTGGCAAACGCAGACATACAAGCCAATCGTGAAGCCATGCTGGAGCTGGTATCCCAGCTTCGACAAAAGCTCAGCGTGGCACACCAGGGCGGCGGCGCCGAACTTCTGCGCCGGCACACCTCGCGCGGGAAAATGTTCGTGCGCGAACGCATCTCCACACTTCTGGACCCCGGAACCCCGTTCCTGGAGTTCAGTGCACTGGCTGCCGCCGGCATGTACAAGGACGAAGCGCCGGGCGCCGGTATCGTCACCGGAATGGGAACAATCCGGGGCCACCGCGCGATCATCGTCGCCAACGACGCGACGATCAAAGGCGGGACATATTATCCGATCACGGTAAAAAAGCACCTGCGCGCGCAGGAGATCGCCCTGGAAAATCATCTGCCATGTGTTTATCTGGTGGATTCCGGGGGCGCGTTCCTTCCCCTTCAGGCGGAAGTCTTTCCGGATCGCGACCATTTCGGTCGCATCTTCCATAACCAGGCCATTATGTCGTCCCGCGGAATCTACCAGGTCGCGGCGGTCATGGGATCGTGCACAGCCGGCGGCGCCTATGTTCCGGCCATGAGCGACGAAGCCATCATCGTCAGGAACCAGGGAACGATCTTTCTTGGCGGACCGCCGCTCGTCAAAGCGGCCACAGGAGAGACTGTCACGGCGGAAGAACTTGGCGGCGCGGACGTACACTGCCGGATCTCCGGCGTCGCCGATCACTACGCCGAGAACGATGCCGATGCGCTGAGGATCATCCGCGAGATTTTCAAATCGCTGCCTTCGCCCAGGACGGAATCGCCTGGGATCGAGGATCCGCAACAAGCGCCGGAAGACATTTACGGCGTGGTCGCGCGGGACCCCCGCCGTGTTTATGACGTCCGGAAGGCGATTGCCTGTATCGTCGATGCGAGCTGGTTTCAGGAATTCAAAGCGCTCTACGGGAAGACCGTCGTGTGTGGATTCGCGCGTATCTGGGGCTATCCGGTCGGCATCATTGCCAACCAGGGAGTCTTGTTCTCGGAAAGCGCGCTCAAGGCAACCCACTTCATCGAACTCTGCTGTCAGAGAGGAATTCCCCTCGTGTTCCTTCAGAACATCACCGGTTTCATGGTGGGCAAGCAATACGAGCATGGAGGCATTGCCAAGGACGGCGCCAAGATGGTGAGCGCCGTCTCCAACGCCGCGGTACCGAAATTCACAGTCATCATCGGCGGGTCATACGGTGCCGGCAATTACGGCATGTGTGGCCGGGCCTTTGGGCCGCGGCAGCTATGGATGTGGCCGAACGCGCGTATCGGCGTCATGGGTGGAGAGCAGGCGGCGCACGTCCTGCTGCAGGTCAAATTGGACCGTCTCCAGGCGGAAAGCAAAACGCTCAGCGCCAAAGAACAAAGTGATTTCACGCAACCCATCATCGACAAGTACACCCACGAAAGCAGTGCCTATTACAGTACGGCCCGGCTTTGGGATGACGGCATCATCGATCCCGCCGAGACACGCTCCGTTCTCGGACAGGGTATTGCCGCAGCAATGAACGCGCCGGCAAGGGAAACCCGCTTCGGCGTGTTCAGAATGTAACTGACCCCTTCTCTTGAGGAGAGTGGCGCGAAGCGCCGGGGTGGTCAGGCACACCGAACCGTTACCAAATCCTGATCACGCCGTCTGCGCTTTCGCACAGTTCGAAGAAAGGCATGTCACCACTATGTTGAATGTTGAGACCAACGGCGCTGTCGCCACCGTCACGCTCAATCGCCCCGAGGTTCACAATGCCTTCAACGATGAACTGATCGCGAAGATTACTGAGACTTTTCAGCAACTCGGAAGAGAATCGGCGATTCGCGTCATCGTGCTGCGTTCGACCGGCAAGTCGTTTAGCGCCGGCGGCGATCTCAACTGGATGAAGAAGGCGACAACCTACACGCCCGAACAGAACCTGAGTGACGCGCGGGCCGGGGCCGAGATGTTCCTGACCGTGGCGCGTTGCCCGAAGCTTGTGATCGCGCGGGTTCATGGCCGGGCGCTTGGCGGAGGCTCGGGCCTTGTCGCGGCGTGTGACATTGCCGTTGCCGTCGAAGCCGCGGAGTTTGGTTTTCCGGAATCCAGAATCGGTCTTTTGCCCGGCATCATCGGACCATTTGTGATCGCGCGTATCGGCGTCACCCACGCTCGCGAGTACTTTCTTACCGGAGAGAAATTCCCTGCGGCGCGCGCCAGAGAGATTGGCCTTGTTCAATATGTGGCCGCGAATGAGCAGGCCATGGATCAGTTGATCGATGCAAAGATTGGCGAAGCGCTCATGGCCTCACCGTCTTCCGTAGCCGCAGCCAAGCAACTCATCTTCAACCTCGCAAACCGACCGATCGAGTCCGTTCTCGATGTTGCCGCGAAGTCCATTGCGGATGCGAGAGTTAGCGCGGATGGCCGCGCCGGCGTTGAGGCGTTTTTGTCCCACGTAAAACCGCCATGGATTCAGTAAGTTCCGCGACATTTACCGCCTCCTGCCCGGCAACCTGAAATTTCCTGCGAAACATATAATTATCCGCAACATTCTGCCGATAAGAGAGATATCACGCAGGCTGCGGTGCCAGGTTTATCCAGGAAGGAACGATCACATGGATAGGGTTTTACTTAGTCGGCAGCCGATTTACCGCGCAGACATGAGTCCCTACGGCTACGAGCTTCTGTTTCGCGACAGTGATGCCGACAGCGCCACGATTCGAAACGAAGACGAAGCGACCGCCCAGGTTGTGGTCAATACGTTCATGGAAATGGGACTGGCCCAGATGGTGGGCGACCGCCTGGCGTTCATTAACGTCTCGAAGAATTTCATCCTCAGCAATTTTTGTGAATCGTTGCCACCGGCGCGCGTGGTGCTGGAATTGATCGAGCCCGACACTGTGGACATTGCACTGTTGAAGCGCATGGATCAGCTCCGTTCCAGCGGTTACAAATTCGCTGTCGGCGATTTCGCCTTTGCCCAGGAGTTCAAACAGCTTCTGGATTACGCGTCGATCGTGAAATTCGACGTCATCAACAGCCCGTGGAATCAAATCGATCGGCACATGGAGACATTGCAACAGTATTCGATCGAGCGCGCCGCTGAACGCGTTGAGACGCAGGAACAGTTCAATTTCTGCAGGCATAACGGGTTTCAATATTTTCAGGGCTATTTCTTCTGCCGCCCAGAGTTCATCAAATCGACGCGCCTTCCGCTCAGCCGTTTGATGACGCTTCGCCTGATCGCCAAGCTCAACAACCCGAATCTCGATATCAACGAACTGGAAGAGGCGATTCGCCAGGATCTCTCTCTCAGTTACAAACTGTTGCGCTATGTCGGCTCAGCGGCTTGCGCGACCCGGACGGAAATAAAATCGATCCGTCATGCCGCGACGATGACCGGCATCAACAGGCTGAAAATCTGGGCCAGCCTGATCATGTTCTCGGGGATTGAAGAAAAGTTGCGCGATGTCACGCAGACGGCGGTAATCCGGGCGCGGATGTGCGAAAAGCTCGCCGAGGCGATGAATTTGGAGGATGCCGACAGGTTCTTTCCAGCACAGTGGGATCCGAAGCTTGGAATTCACGTGACTTGAAGTCGCGGC
>JADMIO011121685.1_pt1 | contig 33078 bp, 28 predicted proteins | sample 8958161 | NCBI WGS metagenome assembly JADMIO01 (sample SAMN16585339, study PRJNA669376) | soil metagenome | isolation source: Crop rotation soil | place: USA: Cullars Rotation, Alabama | collected 2011 | reverse complement strand
TGATGTCGGAACCGCCGGTCGCGGGCGTCAGGAGCTCGATCGCCTGTGCGAGATCACCGGCGGCGTCGCGTACTACCCACCGGTCGAGCAGATTCAGACGGTTGCTGTCGAGATCGCGCGGCAAATCCGCAATGAATACATGATCGGCTACACACCGCTCAACCAGGCGCTCGACAACACCTATCGATCGATTCGGGTACGCGTTGCCGGCCCGAATCGCCCCGCCGCGCGCACCCGCGAAGGATACTGGGCACGGTAACGCGCTAGGCCATCCGCGCACTGCGCCGGTTATACGCCGCCACTGCGAGACCTGTCGCGGCCAGGCCGGCTGCCGCGACCAGAGCACGCGCTGGCAGACGCGGAGCCGCGAAGCGACGAGCCGTGTCGCTATTCTGCAGCGCGGGTATGCCGTCCGCCGACTCATGCGCCTGCATTTCGTGCGAGACCGTATGGACTCCGGAGACGGATGCCACCGCGCGGATCACGGCGTCGACCTCGTTCGCGAGAACGGGACCGCGGAGAGTCACGAACCCGTCGTGAATCGCCACGCTGATGGCGAGGGGATGCGAACTGCAGCGGTTCAGCTTTGCCCGCACTCTCCGCAGGAGCGTCGCATCGTCGACCGGCTCATCTGACCAGCGATTGCGGGCTACGGCGAGCCGGCGGGAAGTCCGATTGGCCACGGCGCGCAGATCGGCGACAAACGTAACGACGGCTCCGATACCAATTCCTATCAACAAGTCCCGGGATGACATCGCTGGCCTCCGCCTCGCCCCATGCACATGACGCTCCATGTGGAAAGGCTGGGTTATGCGCGGCATCACGATGATTGTTGAAGGGGAGTCGATGGAAGAATCGTTACGACGCGTCGAGACGCCGCTAGCCCTTTCGCCAGACGCTCACGGAGAGCACGTCGCCTGCGTCGCTCTTGGTCCGCAGCGTGAGGGTGTCGCCGCTGACCTCCCAGTACCGCGGTCGATTCGTGTCGAGCGGGTGTGTGGCAACTCGCACGCCCTGCTGGCCCTCCAGGACATAGCTGAGCGAGCGGCTTCCGATGTCGATGACGGTGCGCCCTGACGTCTTGAGCACACCGTCTTTGATCGGCATACCAATCCGTTCGGCAAGCGTCGCGCTCTCAGGGTTGAACTGCATCACGATGTCCATGTTCGCGAAGTCGTCATAGACCATCGTCCCGGTCGCGGCGGCGTGGATCGGCGGCTCACCGGGGGGAAATATGTCGAACGACACGAGCGTCCAGTGGCCTTCCAGGTATTGACGGGCCTCGGTCAACGTGCCGGGACCGCTGTTGACGGCGCCGACTTTCAGCGGCCGATTCGTCGGCGCCGAGGCGCATCCAACGACAGCCGCAGAAAGGACAATCCCGATCACTGCTCGACATGACAGGCGAGGCATACACTCCTCCAGCAATTCACCGGAGTCGCAGTGCAAGGGCCGCACCGCGGTATGCGACGGCTGGAATACCGGACGCCGATGTGTTGGCGCGGCGTCGGCTCACGACATTTCGTAATGGCACCCTCACACCACGTCCGCGGTCGCCAACTACCGCTCGACGGCGTGTCATACGACGTGAAAGCGGCAAGAAGCGCTGGTTAAGCGCGGATCGGCGCTCACACCGCGTCGAACCATCCGGCCACCTGCTGCTCGATCTCCTGCGCCGTCGAATCCCGCTCGACCCGCGCCAGCGCGGCCGCAACATCGTCCGCCGTTGGCAGGACTTCACGCGCTTCGACGGTCAAATCGTAGACAGACGTGCGCGGCTCGAGCTCCAGGTTCATCGATAACGTGAGCGACTGACGATGCCGCAGCAGGTGTCGGTATACCGCCGCATACTCCTGCGGGTCATATAGTGCACGGACGTCAGAGGACGTGCCGCGCATGGCAGCCGCAATGGCGTGAATCTCCTGCCACGCGGCGTCAACGATATCCGGCGACGCGTCGCCCGCCTCGCGTGCATGAACCGGAGCCGCAGTCGTACGGCCGCGAGCACTCGCGATGAGGGTCCGCACTGCGAAGGTTGGAACAGGCGTCATGAACAGCGTCTGCTCGCCGGCGAGCAACGGCTCGACCTCGTCGGCCTGGATCTGCACCAGATCGAGCAGCCGATGTCCGATGATGGGCACTTCGCCGATCAGAATGCTGTCCGCAGGATGGGTAAGGTGCCAGCGGAGCACCGCGCCGCGAGCCCATTGTCCGACCGCGCGGCGAATCACCGCGTGCGTGATCCCGTCGCGTTCGGGATAACGGGCCTCGATCGCCGGCGTCTGAAACGACAGTCGCACGACATCCCATTGGAGGAGGTGCACGGTCCGGCCGGCACCATGGGCCGCACGGGCAAGTTCCCGCACGAAAAGGCTCTTCCCCACTCCCGGCAGCCCGGAGATGCACACGATGCGGTGTCCGCGTGCGATACGCGCGAGCGCGGACTCGAGGTCGCGTTTGCTCGAGATTCGAAGGTCTGGGGCCGCCGGCAAGTCGAGACTACAGGATCTCTTTCAGGCGCTCGGCGGGGCGCGCCAGAATGGCGCGGTTCCCTTTCTCAACGATCGGCCGTTGAATGAGATCGGGATTGCGAGCCATGAGATCGAGGAGCTCCCCGTCACTCAGCTCGCGGTCGGCCAGCCGCAATGACTTGTAGATGGCTTCCTTGGTCCGGAGCAGACCCCGCGGGGCGATCCCCATCTTCTTCACCAGTGCCGCCAGCTGCTTCGCCGTCAGCGGGTCGGTGTAGTAATCAACAGCGTCGAAGTCGATGCCGGCCTCACGAAGCGCCGCGTACACCTGCCGGCACGTCGTGCAGGTGGGTTTCTGGTAAATCGTGATTCTGTTCTCAGCCATGACCCGGGTCAGGGTTGCGGGAACATCATCACGAAGCGGCCGTCAGGTAGCAGGTCGTACATGCGTCGACCGACGCCCGCCTGGACGAAGCCGGAAATAGGCAGCCGGCGCGCTTCCCCAGCCACGGCGAACGTCGGTTCGGTACGAATCGGTACCACCCACAGCTGTCGGACGTCGTTGTCGATGTTGTCGAAATACATCTCGCGCATGTCCGCTGACCATAGCGGCCTGAACGCACCGACCGTCGTCACCTGCACGGCCGCGCCCGCCCGTCCGAGCGGCCGCACGTACACTTCATGACGTCCCGAGGCCGTGGATTGATACGCGATCCAGCGCCCATCAGGCGAGATGTTGGTGCCGAGCGCCTCCGGTCCGCTGTCGGGAATCTGTGTACGCTCCCGCGTCTCGACGTTCATCGTCCAGGCGGAGAATTTGTTGTCTACCGACTGGACAAACGACAGCACCTTTCCGTCTGGAGACCGGGACTCGGGCGCCCGCACCGGCGCAGACAGCTGCTCGCCGTCGTCGTCTACATCGACCCGGCGCCACAACAGGATCTCCTCCATCGGGTGCTCGAAGAACAGCCGTGTGCCGTCGCTGGACCAATACGGGAAGCGACCTGGTCCGATACGTTTCATCGCCGCGATATTCATCAGCGGGCCCACGTAGAGGCCATCTACTCCGTAGGCCAGGCGGCTGCCGTCACGGGAGACTCTGGGCCCATTGGTGTTGCCGGGCACCTGGCCGAGCACCGTCTGCGCACCGGACTTGTCGACGATGGCCAGCCTGCGCGGTGCCGGTGGCGGCTGGTTGCCGCGACCCTGCGCGTCGATGTGCGTCGCGGTCGCGACGGCGACGAGCAGACCGAGGAACGCAAGCAGCGGGAATGGTGAGCGCATGACGCGGATGATACCTCCCGAACACACCATTGTTTAGTCAAAGGCCCCGGGTCGGAGGGATTACGATCGGTCTCAGCGTGCGTGTGACCTATCCCGCTACCGTTCGAGGCTCTCAGACTGATCTCTATCACGGCGTCGAAGTGCACGACCCCTACCGCTGGCTGGAAGCCGACAACTCGGCCGAGACGAAGGCATGGGTGGAGGCGCAGAACCGCGTGACTTTTGCGTTCCTCGACTCGATTCCGTTCCGCCCGGCGCTGAACGCGCGTCTCGAAGAGCTGTACGACTACCCGAAATACAGCCAGCCGATTCGTCGCGGCTCAACCTATGTCTTCGCGAAGAATGACGGCCTCCAGAACCAGTCCGTCTGGTATCGACAGACGGGCCTGGACGGCACACCCGAGGTGCTGCTGGACCCGAATACATTCTCGCCAGACGGAACGACCGTCCTCTCGGTGTTCGAGCTGTCGAAGGACGGATCCCGGGCCGTCTACGGGAAGTCGCAGGGCGGATCCGATTGGCACGAGCTGCGCGTCCTCGACCTCCCCACCGGGCAGACGCTCAACGATCGGGTGAGCTGGGTCAAGGTGTCTGAAGTGGCGTGGGCCGGAAACGGCTTTTTCTATAGTCGCTATCCAGAAACCGAGCCAGGCAAGGAGCTCTCGACCAGGAACGTCAACCACCGCGTGTACTACCACCGGATTGGCACGCCACAAGACGAGGACGAACTCGTCTTCGATGATCCGCAGCACCCCGAACGGTTCCACACCGTCGAAGTCACCGAAGATGAACGCTTCGCGGTCCTGACGGTGTCCGATCGCGGCACCGGCAAGAACGGCAACGCGCTTTTTTATCGCGATTTGACCCGGCCCCATTCGACGTTCGTCCCGATCGTTGCCGACATCAGCGACGACAGCTTTACGGTCATCGACACCGATGACGATCGGTTTCTGATTCACACCAATCACGACGCGCCGAATGGGAAGGTCGTCGCCTTCGATATGCGAGCGACCGGTGAAGGCGCGTGGACCGACGTGATCACGGAGCGTCGCGAGCCGCTCGAGTCCGTGGGCGCGTCGGGAGGACGCCTCTTCGCCATTCACCTTAAAGACGTCGCGTCGCACGTGTCCGTGTTCAGCCCTTCCGGAATGCTCGAACGCACGATCACACTGCCCGGACTGGGAACGGCGACGGGATTTTCGGGGCGCCGCGACGACACCACGACGTTCTATACATTCACCTCCTTCAATTACCCGCCGACGATTTTCCAGTACGACATCGCCACCGGCGCATCGACCGTATTCCGGGAGGTGAAGATTCCTGGCTTCTCGGCCGCCGACTACGAGGTCACGCAGGTCTTCGTCACAAGCCGCGACGGTACCCGTATCCCGATGTTCCTCACCTGCCGGAAAGGACTCGCGCAGGATGGTGTCAACCCGACGCTGATGTACGCCTACGGCGGCTTCAGTGTGACCGTCCAGCCCGCATTCAATCCCCTGCGGATCGCCCTGCTCGAACGCGGGTTCGTCTACGCCTCGGTGAACACGCGCGGCGGCAACGAATATGGCGAGGCGTGGCACCAGGCCGGCACCAAGGTCCGCAAGCAGAATGTCTTCGACGATTTCATCGCCGCGGCCGAATGGTTGATTGCCAATCGCTATACAACCCCGGCCAGGCTGGCCATGACCGGCGGTTCAAACGGTGGTCTTCTGGTCGGCGCAGTAATGAACCAGAGGCCGGATCTGTTCGCGGCCGCCGTTCCGCAGGTCGGCGTGATGGACATGCTGCGGTTTCACACCTTCACGATCGGCTGGAACTGGATTGCCGACTATGGTTCGGTCGAGAACGCGGACGAGTTCAAGGCGCTCTACGCTTATTCACCGCTCCACAATCTCAGGCAGGGGACCCACTATCCGGCAACGCTCATCTCAACGGCGGATCACGACGACCGCGTGGTCCCGGCACACTCGTTCAAGTATGCCGCTGCGCTGCAGGCAAGCCAGTCTGGCGACGCTCCGGTGCTGATCCGAATCGACACCAGATCTGGCCATGGCGCCAGCAACACGAAGAAGGTCATCGAGACGGTTACCGACATCTATGCGTTCGTGATGTGGCACCTGGGGGTTCGGCCGGACTAGTTTCGTGGCACGAGACGGCGCAGTTCCTCGAACCAGTTCCGCACCAGCACGATCTGCGGACGGGAGGCCTCGTCGTCGACGTTTTCGAGCATCAGGAATCGTCCGTCGCGGGACACGTCCCATTGACGGGAGCCGCCCGGAACCTGGTAATAGCGACCAACGAACAGTTCGCGGCCGGCGCCAATCGTGAAGACCGGCGCCGTCTGGATGGCGCTCGCCATGAGCCCCCCGCCGCCCTCCTGGCTGCGACGATAGAAGAGCTCGCGGCCATCGCGGGACCACACGGGATCGCCTCCGCCCCCTGTCGAGACGATCTGCCGGCTGCCAAGCCCGGGAAACGCCTCGAGGTAGATCTCCCGCTGGCCGGTCTCGCTCGCCGCATAGGCGATCCGGCGTCCGTCGGGTGACACCGCCGCATCGGACTCGGACGCTTCGGTGTTCAAGACCGGCTGCCACTTCTGGCTTCCATCAGCGGTCACGCGACCGATGTCGAAGCTGCCCGCCCCAATCCTGTAGATGAATACAAGCTCACGACCGTCAACCGACCACGATTCCGGCGACAGCAGGGTGAGGTCTTTCGCCATGGCGGTGAGGATGGTCTGTTCGTCGCCGCGCCCGTCGGCGGATTTCGCGACGATCGATGGCGCACCGCCCTTGTTCGTCTCGAAGACGATACGACGACTGTCACGTGTCCAGGCCGGAAAGCGCTCGCGAGCCGGGTCGGTGGTGATGCGCTGCAACGTCCCGGGTCGCGCCAGCTCGGTCACCCAGATGTCTCCGTCGATGACCATCGCCACGCGCGTGCCATCGGGAGAGATGCGCGGATTCGTGTAGAGCCGTGGCGGCACGGCAATCGGTTCCTTGTGTCCGCTGCGATCGACCCATACGAGCGTACGCTGCGCGGCGGTGCTGGACCCCATGATGTAGGCGAGCGAGCCGTTCTCGGCAATCGAGTACTGCGCCACATCCGTTCGCGTGACCACGTTCTGCAGCACAGTCACGGGCGAACCGGACGTGACCCGTCGGTCAGCATCGAACGCCACCGCGTTGAGCGTGCCATCCGTCCCTCCGTACACGAGATGCCCGGTCGGCGAATAGGACGGATCGACACCCGGAATCTTGAGATCCGTGACAGCGCCGTCCGCCAGATTGACGACGGCCAGTCTCGGTCCCGAGGCATTTCCGATATTGAAGACGGCGGCGCGCCCCCCGGGCAGGACACTCGCGGCAAAATGCGCGGTATCACCCGACTTCGTATCGACGGTCGTCAGGGGCAGCGCTTTTCCCCCGTTCGGCGGCAGACGCATCAGCCCGCGCACTTGTGCCGGAGGTCCACTGAGGGTGAAGAGAATCGAACCATCGGGTGCCCAGCTGATTCCGACCGGCGTGGTCGGAAACTTTCCCAGCACCTGTGCCGCCCCGCCGGTCACCGGGACGCGTCGCAGCGAGTTGTCGACGACGTTGACGAATCCGATGGACTGACCGTCCGGAGAGAAGAACGGCAACGTGCCACCCCCTTCGGTGCCACGGAGGACAGTCGGTTCCAGGGCGTCCAGGTTGCGCACGTAGATCTGCAGGCTCTGTGGCGCCTGCCCGATGGCTGTGCCGTAGGCGATCATCGATCCGTCCGGCGAGATGGCGACCTCCGGAACGGAAACGGTGCCGGCGATGACCGGACGATCGGCAGGCGTGGGGATCATGAATCGCTCGACCGCCGCGACTGTCGGCGCGCGTTGCGACGCGCGCCAGGCGACAGCCCCGGCGACGGCACCCACGATCAACGCGGTGACAGTCGCCATGAGCAGCGGACGCCACCGTGTCGGGCGTGCGGACGCGTCGACTGCAGGGGCTGCTGTTTCGAAGGCGCCGTCGAGCGCCAGACGGACCGTCGACAAATCGCCCGGCCGCTGCCTCGGCTCCTTCTTCAGACAGAGCTCGATCGCACGAACGATACGAGGGGGCGTGTCCTTTGGCAGGCGGGACCAGTCAGGATCTCTCTCAATGACGCGGGCGAGCATCTGCGAGGCATCCTCACCCGGGAACGCGCGCGTTCCGGTCAGCATTTCGAACAACACCGCACCAAAGGCCCAGACGTCGGTACGTCGATCGACCGCGCGGCCCCTCGCCTGCTCCGGACTCATATATGCCGGCGTCCCGATGATCTGTCCCTCGATGGTCGTCGCGGGAATGGCCACTGTCGGTGCCAGCGTCATCGCCGAGGCGCCACCGACGGCAGCGGAGTCCATTGCCTTGGCGATACCGAAGTCGAGTACCTTGACGACGCCATCCGGACGGACCTTGATGTTTGCCGGCTTGAGATCGCGATAGATGATGCCGCGCTCGTGCGCAGCCTCGAGCGCCTCAGCGATCTGCCTGGCGACGGCGAGCGCCTGGTTCAGTGGCAGGGCGATTGAGTGGGCGCCGGGCCTCGCAATCGGTGCAAACTCAGGAGTCGCCCTGCCGTCAAGGATGTCCGCCAGCGTGTATCCCTCGACCAGCTCCATCACCAGTGCCTTGGAGCCGCCCGCGTCCTCGAAGCCGTAGATCGCAGCGATATTCGGATGACTCAGTGACGCGACGACCTCCGCCTCGCGCTGAAAACGCACCAGGCGCTCGGCGTCGGCAGCGAGGTCTGCCGGCAGGACTTTGATCGCGACCTCGCGTTTCAGACGGGTGTCGGTGGCTCGGTAAACCTCGCCCATGCCGCCGGCGCCAAGCTGTCCGGTGATCTGGTACTGCCCGATGCGGTCGCCCTGCGCCAGTGCCACGGCGGCGATTCTAATCCATCGATCGCGCCGCCGAGCCGCTGTTTACGGCAGATCGATGGCGGTGATGTCGGCGGTCACCTTCTTCTTGCTGCCGTCGAAGAACAGCGGTGTGATGTAAGTACCCAGCGTGTCGGGTCCCAGCGCCGACGGTGAGAAGATGAACACGTCTTCATCGGCCCCAGTCAGACCCGTGACGGCAAAGCTGCCACTCGTCGACAGGTAGAGGCGACCACTTCCATCGACGGCCACGGCATCAACGGCTTCGGCGCTGGTGGTCAGCTCGGCGTCGATGCCGTTGAAATACATCGCCCAGGTTCCGGATGTGGTTGGTCCCGTCGATGACGGGGTAAAGACGAGGAGATCCTGCCCCACGCCCGTGACGCCGGGCACGTCGACAATGCCCTTGGTCGAGATGATCAATCGTCCGTCGGCAAGCACGTCGAGACCATCGAGGTCCTCGTCACCGGTCGTCAATCCGACGTCACTGCCGTCGAAATACAGCGAGAAGCTTCCGGCCGTCGTTTCGCCGAGCGACGAGGCGGTAAAGAGCACGATGTCGGAATCATCAACGGTTCCCGAAATACCAGGCACGACGACCGGATCGACAAACGACAGCAGCAGCGTGTTGGGGCCGGTGACGGCCAGCGCATCGATCTTCGCCGCCTCGATTCCCACATCGGATCCGTCGAAGAACATGCTGAACGTGACGCCGTTGGTCGCAACGACGTCTTCGTCGTTGACGGTGATGTCGCCGACGAGCGCCGTGACGTCGATCGAGAAATACATGATGGTCGACGGCGCGGCGCCGACACTCACGGTCGATGTCGCCACCGGCGACACGCCGTCATCGTCCCAGACACGCAGCGCGACGATGTAGCTGCCGGCCGCGGGATACAGTCGCGTCACCGACGTACCGAAGGCGTCCACGTCGAAGGTGACGCCGTTGTAGTCGAAATCCCATTCGAAGACGAGCGGATCGGCCCCCGGATCACTACCGCTGCCCGTGAACTTGATCGGCCCGCCGACCACTCCCGCGTACGGGCCCTTCGCGTTCGCCTTCGGCAGCACATTGGTGATCGTGGCCGTCGTGGAGTCCTGCGCCGAGCCGCCGTCCTGGTCCAGTACGGTCACCGTGATAATGAACGCGCCATCGTTGGCGTAGATGTGTGACGCCGAGATGGCGTGGGTGCCTTCCGTCACCGTCGCCGCCTGGACCGGCGAACCGTCGCCCCAGTCGACCGCTGCGGTGTGGAAATCGCCGGCATCAACATCGGCAAACGTTGCTGCCACTGTCAGGCTCGATCCCTCCTTCGATGTCAGCGCCGGTCCCGCCTCGGCGGTAGGCGAGGAGTTCGGACGATCCGTCACCGTGATCGACGCCGTGCCACTGGCGGACGCGGCCACGGCGGTCATTACCGCGGTCGAACCGCCACCAACACCGGTCACGACACCGTTGGCGTCGACGGTTGCGGCGCCGGTATCGCTCGACCACCACGACAGGCCGCAGCCGGCGATGACGTTGCCGTCGCCGTCGCGCGCTTCCCCAGTCAACTGCACGATAGCGCCTTCCTCGATAGTGGCGTCCGCCGGCGTCACCGACACCGAGGCCGCGTCAACGCAGGCGTCGCCGCGCACGTCGAAGCCGGTAGTATGGATGGCAAGCCCGAGCTTGTTCGCAATGTCCGGCCACCGCACCATCTTGAAATCCACATCGTCGTGCTGGACCACGAGCAGACCTTCCGGATACAGCGGGCCGAGGTTCATGTTGATGACGTCGAGCCCATCCGTGTTGCGCGCCTTGCCGAACGGCCCGTCCGGAATCTGAAAGGTCCCGAGGAACTCGTTGGCACCCTCGCGCCGATAGACGTTGTAGCGATCGTTGCCCTGGCTCGAGGCGAGCAAATAGCCGAGCCCGTCACCTCGGTAATAGATCGCCAGGCCCTCGATATCGGCGGTGAGCCCGGTGAGCGATGCCACCAGATCGACGGTGATCCGATCGGTCGGGGAATCGCCCGGATCGGCGCCGTATTTGAAGATGCCGCGATCTTCCTCCGCGATATACAAGTCTCCCAGCTCATCGTCGGCAACCATACCCTCGGTCAACATCGTCACCGGCAGCTTGCGGACGAGGACCCCGCCGATTGTGCCGGCGCCCGTGTCGATGAACTCCCATTGTTCGATGTTGGTCGGTTTGGTCGTGTCCGATGACACGAAGCCGTAGAAGCGGCCGGTCGCGCGGCTGTGATACATCGCGAAGCCGTACACCTTCAGCGCCGACTGGATGGTGCCTACCTGTGTGAGCAGTCGAGTCGACGGATCGATCGTGTAGATATCGATCTGGTTCGTGTTGCGGTCGGTCGTCGCGACGATATCGACACTCTTGCCGTTCAGCGGGAACCCGTAGCGAAGATCGACGTTGTTATCCTGGCCGCCAGGCTCGAACTGAAGCTGAACGCCGCTGAGATCGAACACCCGCAACCCGCCGGCCACGTTCTTGTCGGTGCCGATGATGACGCTGAGACTCGGATCGGTCGGATGCACCCAGATCGCCGGGTCATCGGTCTGACCGCCGAGACTCGTCTTGCCCGCCGCAGGAACCAGCTGCAGGCCCGCTTTCGGAAAGGTCCCGCTTTCATCCTGCTCAGCCGGACCACCGACGACGGACAGCGATGCGACGGCAATGAAGGTGACAACGGCAATCGTTCGCAGCGCGAACGTCTGAGGTCCGACAAAGAGTGGTGTGATCAAGACGCTGCGAGCGTAAATCACACGTCTGTCAAGAAAACCGTCAAAACCCGGCGCGGACGCGCGACGCGATCATTTGTCGTCCACCGCGAACCGGCACGCGTGCAATTGTGAGACGCACGACCTTCGCGTGTCCTGTCCCGACCGGAGAGCGCAGGCCGGGTCCCTGCGTCTAGTGGAAGGCCAGCGATGACTGCGGTGCGGCGGTGTCCAGACGGATCCGTGCAGCGAACTGGTCGGCAAAGGTCCGCACGGCGTTCCAGTCGGTGTATTCGTAATCGCGACTCGTATCGACGTCACCGCCGGCACTCGCGACGATGCGCTTCATCAACCACCGGGTGAGCCGACCGTAGTGCGTATATGGCAGCGCACCGGGAAACGTGACGGAGATCGTCGGGCGCCAGCCAGTCGCCGTGAAGAATCGCGTTGCGATCGCGGCAACTTCAGCCTGCACGGCTGGCTCGTGTCGCAGCACGCTGAGACACACCGACACGAAGGCCGTCGGACGCGCGCTCAGAGGCGCCGCATACCGCCTCACCCACTGGCGCACCGGCTTCTGGAACGCACCGGCATGAACCGACGCGGCGACGATCACCGCGTCGTAGGCGTGTGGCGCTGGTGCGGTTGGACCGATTGACGCGATATCGACATCGATGTTGTGCGTGCGGAGCGTCTCGGCAACTGCACCAGCGATCTTCGCGGTGTGACCGTGCGTGGTGCCATAGAGGACGAGGATCTTCGGCATAGGCGCCTCCGTGACTCGATGGCGCAGAAACCTTGCCGCGGGCACGTTGCTGCGGAGCGCATCGCTGCATCTATCACCGGCGGTGGCGACCGGAAAAATCCCGCCGTCATCGAGAGAGTTCCCCACCAGCAACCAGCAACCAGCAACCAGCAACCAGCAACTGAGTACGTCGTGCCGATGTGTGAAAGGAGGCCGTCAAAAGCACCGCCGCGTCATTTGTGACGCTGCTCACACGACTGATCTAGGACGTCCGGCGCTATATTTTGCGCCCATATGCTGACCTGGGAAATGACGCCACTGCTGACATGTCCCAGCTGTCGCGGCTCGTTGAACGCGAGCGCCCAGCGACAAACCGCACTGGGACTTCTTGATGGCCTGCTCGAATGTCAGTCGGCACACTGCCGCTCGAGCTTCGTTGTGCGCGACGGCATTCCCGACCTGGTGCCCAAGCATCTCTTCGCCGAGTCGTCGTGGCAACACTGGCAGAACCATCTCGACGGCTTTCAGAAGCGGCGCGATCTCCGCATCGTCGAAGCCAAACGCCTGGCGAGTCGCCTCGTGCACAAGAAGAGAGGCGTACAGCAGGCGTTCAGTCGCTTCATGGCAATAACGCATGGACGGGTACTCGACGTGGGCTGCGGGCCCGGCAAGATGCGCTTCAGCCTGCCGCCCTCAGTGGAGTATTTCGGCATCGATCCGACACCGCTGCGCGAAGCGGCTGATTTTCCCTACGCGCGGGCGTTGGCCGAATACCTGCCGTTCAAGTCAGGCACGTTCACGGATGTGGTGGTGCTGTCGGCGCTCGATCACTTCCGCGACCTCGAACGCTTCTTCGACGAAACGGCTCGGGTCCTTGCTCCGGAAGGCAGGCTGCACATCGTCCAGACGATTCATCACTCGAATAATCCGATCAAGCAGACGGCCCACTGGGTGAAGGACGCGCTGGAGGATTACGCCACGAAAGAGGTCAAAGGCGACGCGCCCCATCACATGTGGGAGTGGAGACGATCGTCGATCCTCGACGCGGTGTCGCAATCATTTCAAGTGGTGGCCAAGACCGAGTATTCGCGCAGCTGGTACAGCCCCAACAAGCTGTTCCTGACACTGGCGCGCGGGCGCGCCTGAACGCGCGCCCCGCGTCTGCAGCCCGGCCCGGTGTACGATCCGCAGGTGAAGCGGATCGGATTTCTCTCATTCGGCCACTGGTCGTCGTCGCCTCAATCGCAGGTGCGCACCTCTGCCGACTCGCTGCTGCAATCGATTGAGCTGGCTGTCGCTGCCGAAGAACTGGGTGCCGACGGCGCCTACTTCCGCGTTCATCATTTCGCTCGTCAGCTGGGATCGCCGTTTCCGCTTCTCGCGGCGATCGGGGCGCGCACCAGCCGCATCGAGATTGGCACCGCCGTCATCGACATGCGCTACGAGAATCCACTCTACATGGCCGAAGATGCCGGCGCTGCCGACGTAATAGCCGGCGGGCGATTGCAACTCGGCATCAGCCGCGGATCGCCGGAACAGGTGATCGATGGCTGGCGGCACTTCGGGTATGCGCCTGCCGAGGGAGAGAGCGACGCCGACATGGCGCGCCGTCACGCCGAGGTCTTCCTCGAAGTCATCAAGGGTGAAGGCTTCGCGCGGCCAAATCCGCGGCCGATGTTTCCGAATCCGCCCGGCCTGTTGCGCGTCGAGCCGTTCTCCGCAGGATTGCGCGATCGCATCTGGTGGGGGTCGAGCTCCAATGCCACCTCGGAGTGGGCGGCGATGCTCGGGATGAACCTGCAGAGCTCGACCCTCAAGACAGATGAGAGTGGCGAACCGCTCCACGTTCAACAGCGGAAGCAGATCGAGACATACCGGCAGGCCTGGAAGAAGGCGGGGCATCGGCGCGAGCCGCGCGTCTCAGTCAGCCGCAGCATCTTCGCGATCGTCGACGACCGCGATCGGGCCTATTTCGGTCGCGACGGCGGCAGCCAGGACCATGTCGGCTACATCGACCCGCAGACGCGGGCCATCTTCGGACGCACGTATGCGGCCGAGCCCGAGGTGCTCGTCACACAGCTGGCCGGCGACGAAGCGATCGCCGCCGCCGACACGCTACTCCTCACCGTACCCAATCAGCTGGGCGTGGAGTACAACGCGCACGCCATCGAGAGCATTCTCAAATTCGTCGCGCCCGAGCTCGGCTGGCGGTGAGCGCAGACCCGGCGGCGCCACCTTACTCGCGCATGTGAGGACATCGCGCGTCCGCGGCGATTACTCGACGTGCGCTGGCTGGTCTAACGGGGGTGCAAGAAACCCGCTGACGGCGTAGGCTGGCACCGGCACCGGAAAACCGGCGTCACCGAACGTTTCGCGAATGACCCGGTTGGCGTCGAAGTAGACCTGCCAGTAGTGCTCGTTGCTGCAGAACGGCCGCACACACAGCTGCGGGCCGGCGGGCGTGAACTGCAGAATGTCCACCTGCGGCTCCGGCATCGTCAGCACGTTGGCGATGCGTGACAGCCGCTCATGGAGCAAGCGGATCGCCACGCGATGGTCGACGCTGTGGTTGATGGTGACGGTCAGATCGACCCGGCGGTAGGGATTGGCGGAATAGTTCTGGATCGTGTCCGAGAACACCTTGCTGTTGCCAACGATGGTCAACACGTTGTCAGGCGTGTTGATGGACGTGCCGAACAGGCCGATGCCGTCGACGGTTCCGGTGACGCCGCCGGCGGTGACAAAATCACCGACTCTGAACGGCCGCAGAAACACCAGGAACGCGCCGGCGGCAAAGTTCGCGAGAAGGCCTCCCCACGCCAACCCGACCGCCACACCGCTGGCGGCCAGCACCGCCGCAAAACTGGTCGTCTCGACGCCGCAGACACCGAGAATCGCTATTACCAGCAGGATGTTGAGCCCGATCTTGACGCCGGTCAGTACGTAACGTGTCAGCGTGGGATCAACCCGACGATTCGCCAGCGAGCGAGTGAGCACCCGGCCCGCCGCACCAATTGCGACCCGTCCGAGGATCCATAGCAATAACGCGCCGGCCAGACGCCACACCACCGACGCCAGAATGGCGAACGCGCTCGAGGCGAAAGCATTCACGTCCATTGCGCGCACCGGAGAGCTGCCATGGCAAGAGGCGAGATAGACACGAACGCTAGGGTCGCCGCAAAATCGCCGTCGCCCTATGCAATTCCGGCGATGCCATGCGCAGTTGAGTTCAGCCGCCAGACAGGCGCCTATGCTGACGCTACGGCGGCTACGGCGTGCACCGGCACCATGACTCGTAGGCACGTTCCCGAGGCGGGCGTCGCCTCGATCGCCAGAACTCCTCCGAACGACTCCACGCGTTCTCTCATGCTGATCAGTCCGATGCCCGGGCTCGACAGCCGATCCACATCGAAACCCTTCCCATCGTCAGTGATGGTGAGCGCAACGCTGCGAAGATCGCCCTTCAGCTCGACCGTGATGTGCTCCGCGTCGCTGTGTTTCAGAGCGTTCTGCAAGGCTTCCTGGGTAACTCGAAACAGGCACAGCGCGATGCGCTGGTCGATGTGCGGCGGCACGCTCTCGTGCCGGAAGCTGATAGCAAGATGCGCTGGTGACAGATCGCGCCGAAGCGTGTCGATCGCGCCCACGAGTCCGAGCAACCGCAGGCGCGATGGGTGCAGGCGATGCGACAGCTTGCGGACGCTTATCGAGATGCCTCGCGCGGTTTCCAGCGCTCGCGAGAACCGTTTCGCGCTGCGCAGCGGCAGGGGATCGCGGCGCAACCGATCGAGATCGATCGACAGAAGCGCGAGCTGTTGATTGATGTCGTCATGCAGCTCAGACGCGACGCGGGCACGCTCTGCCTCCTGTTCCCCGATCAACCGGCGCGTCAGCCGGCGGATCCGGTCGTAGCTCAGACGCAGATCGGCCTGGCTGGTTCGCAAGTCGCGCTCGCGCCCGCGCAATTCGAGTTCCACGCGCCGACGCTTCTCGCGTTGCACGAGGAGGCCGGCGATGAGGACCGCCTGCGCCAGCATCAGCATCATCGCGGTGACGATGTAGCGCTCGTATTGCTCCCACATGCCAGGCGGACGGAAGACAACACGCGTGCCGGCTGGCAGACGCGATGCGGGGAGTCGCCATCGCTGCAACTGTCGCCAGTCGACCTGATCGATGTCCGCGTCGAGAGACGAGATCGGGATCTTGTTCACCGGCTCGCCGCGAAGTACGCGCAGCGCGAGCGCAGCAATCCCCTTCATCTGATTTACCTGATCGCGGCGACGGCCGCCGACGATGCCGGCGTCTTCGACGCTGGTATCGGCCCAGCTGTAAGTCGGCGCGTTCGCCACGGCCGCGATCCGGGCAAGATAGGGCATCTGCTGAAAGATCTTGCCGGTACCGTCCTGCGTCACGACGGTGTAGAAGACCGCCGAGTGGGGCGGCAGCGCGCGCAGGCGCGCCTCGAGATCACTGGTGACCAATCCGGAGAAATAAGTGAACGCTATCCTTCCGTCGAAACGACGGAACTCGACTCTCGCCTGGTTCTCGAATGCACGGTCGGCGGCGGTGGCGCCGCTGACCACGTACACACGCTCGAGATCAGGCTGCAGCGCGAGCGCGAGATCAATTGAGGGGGCAAAGCGGAAAGGGTTGAGCAATCCGGTGGAATTTGCAATCGCGCTGTGAGGCGGGCTGATTGAGTAGAACACCGCAGGGGTACCGGTGAACAGTTCGTCTCTGTGCGAGACCATGAATTCCATGGCGGGGGTGGCCATCAGGAGCAGGAGATCGAGATGTCTTCCGGCGTACTTCCGACGCAGGAAGTCGACATAGACACGCCCGTACTGGGGCTGCGAGAACCTGTTGGCGTCGAGGTATTCGGTATAGAAGTTCACGCCGTGCTCGAGGCCGGCGGTCAGCAGCTTCGGAATTTCCCGCTCGGAGACGATGTAGAACTGCTCGTTCTGCCTGGTCGAGTTGAGAACGAGTACCTCCTTGGGGCGATCAGCGTCTTGCGCAGTCGCTGGAGACGCGGCACCCCACGCGCCTATCGCTGCCAGCACGGCTATCGGCCGAACGACACGCTTCGCGTTCAGCATACGATCCGGTCAGAACCCGGTTTCCACCGTTATTCGGAAAAACCGCGGCGTGAGGACGGTGTTGGCGCGAGGCCAGGGTGCGCTCTGCACGAAAGCATTGTTGTAGCTGAGCGCGGCGCTGGAATTCAGCGCGTTGTAGACGTCGAGCGCGGCTGTCGTGCTCGAGCGCCCGAACCGGAGCACCTTCGCCAGACGCAGGTCGACCTGATTGATGCGATCGCCATATCGCGTTCCCGGTTCGATCAGATTCACGGTCACGTTGGCGGCGTTTCCGGCCAGATCCCGGCCGAGCAACGGCGCGACCGCCGCATTCGGCACCGCGTAGCTGGCCGCCAGCATCGCTCCCGGCTTGCTCTGGATCGCAGCCGATAGCTGGACACCAAGCGCCGTCACGTCATATGACGCCAGCGCTCTGAACTGCGTCTGGACGCCGAACGCGACGTGGCAGTAGGGCGAGAGTGGGCTCACCGCCGTACTCGCCAGACCCACGCCAAACGGGCTCGCTCCGAACGTCGTCGTGTCGAGTTCCGGCAGACGGGCGCGCACCTCGCAGTTGTCGGCGACGGTCTGGCCCGTGCTCGTTCCGCCCATCATGATGACGCCGCCGGCGCGAAGATTGACCGTCGCGTCGATGCCGGTGAAGTACTGATACCAACGACCGTAATCGCGTGAACCGGTGATCAGGTTGCTGACCTGGCCGGCCTTGCCCGGCGCCACATCATAGAGACCCGAGACGGTGTAACCGCCGCCGCCTGGCAGACGTGCGTCCACAGGTGCGACCACGCTGAAGGGCGTCAGATCGGACGGGGCCACCGCCAGGTTGTCCGCAACGTTGAAGCCGCGGAACCAGCGACGGCTGTACGCCAGCGTTGCCGAGGCGCGTGGAAATAGTTGGCGCTGAACCGACACGTCGACCGTCCACTCCGATGGCCGCACGCCCCACCCGTTGAGAATTGCCGGATCGAAATTGTTGGTGAGCACGTTCCGCCCGAAGTTGGTGTTGGACACGACGCCGCACAGGTCGCCGCCGCTCGACCGCCTGTCCTGCGCATCGGGATTCATCAGATCGCAATCCGGCACAAGGTTGACGTTAGCGTCGTTCCACGCCCGTGTGACCCCAGACGTTCCCGTCCACGTGGTCGTCTGCGGCATCCGCATCGACGGATTGGTGGCGAGATAGATGTCCGATGTGCCGGCCCCGTCGAGGTAGCGGCCCAGATGGAACTTGAGCGCCGTCGTGCCGTCGCCAAACAGATCGTAGGCCGCGCCCATCCGCGGCGTGACGTCTGTGTAGCTATCGACGCCGGTCGTCTCAGGGATGATGATCGGCACCGGCAGGAATTTGGACGGACCTTCCTGCTGGCGCGGAAACCAGCTGCGGGCGCGATCGAACCGCACCGCGCCCTGAAGGGTGAGTCGGTCGCGCGTCCAGCGTTCCTGTGCGAATACGGCATCCCAGCCGGTGCGTGAATGGTTCACCCACGGCGAGATGGACTGCGTCAGCTGATTGGGCACGCCGTTGTTGAACCGATACGTCAGATTCTGAGTATTCGTCGTCCAGACGGCGTCCTGCGTCATCAGCGTGTGCTGATAGCCGACCTTGACGCTGTGCGAACCGGTCACGTATGACAGCGAGCCTTTCCACAGGTAGGAGCCGTTGTAGGCGTCGCTGAAGTCCTGGGAGCGATAGGCGAGCCCGGGAATGTTCCCATTCGCGGCGCACCCGCTCGCACACTGCTCGACGACGCGAATCAGGTCGCGGGTGGGATTCGGGTCGCGCTCGAAGTTACCCCAGCCGAAGTGCGCGCCGCCGTAGCCGGCGTCGACCAGTAGACGACTCGATAACGGCGCCGACCAGGTCGCCTGCGTGACGCGCATCGGACGTCCAAATACCCCGGCTGCCTCGGGTGACACGCGCGGAGGATCGATTCCGGCGGCCGTCGCGCCCGTGCAGGTCCGACACAGTGACTGCTCATCCCACAACAGGCTGATCTTGTTTCGCGGCGTCAGCTGCCACGTCACACGCGCGCTGGCATTCTCGAACAGTCGATCCGAGTACGCTCGCCGGCCGGGGTCCGGCGCGTACAACCACTTCGTCGGATCTCCCGCGTTCTGGTTGTAAAAGATGTTCGTGCTGTCGGTGGTGCTGCCACCGCGGTGGGCCGTCGCGAAATACCACAGACGATCGCGGGTGATCGGGCCGCCGATCGTTCCCGAGAGATCGTAGACCTTCCTGAGCGGGCTGGCGGCGGTGACGCCCTGTGCCTTCAACGCCGGCGTCAGGTTGGACGACTGCAGCCGCTCGCCGGTGCCACTGAAGAAGAGCGAGCCGTGCATCGAGTTGCCGCCGGTCTTCGGCACGAGGTTGACCGTGAGTCCGCCGGTTTCGTTCTCCCCGAGCCCACCCGCGGCGGCGAAGGTAACCTCCTCAGTCACTCCGGCGTCGACGACGAAACTGGTTGCCGAATTGCCTACCGAGGGACCGCCGATGGTGAACCCGTCGAGGGTCAGTCGTCCCTCGTTGCTGCGGCCACCATGAATGGGAAACGCCGTTGTCGTCGTCCCGGTCACGATGTCGTTGGTTCTCGACACGACACCGGGGATGAGGACGACGAGGGCGTTGTAGCTGCGAACGGTCGGCAGTGACTTGACCAGGTCGCTGTGCAGCGTGGTGGCCGACACGGCGCTCATGACATCGATGGCTGGAGTGGCGGCCGTGACGGTAATGGTTTCGGCGACAGCACCGATTTCGAGTTGTGCGTTGAGGGCGGACGTAAACGCACTGCTGACGCTGATCCCTTCGCGCATGTGCGGGCGGAATCCGTCGCGAGTGAAGGTCACGGTGTAGACACCGGGACGAAGATCCTCGATGCGGTACTGGCCGCGACCGTCGGTCACGACGGTGCGGACCTTTTCGATCAGCGCGGGACTCTCTGCCTGGACGGCCACATCGGACAGTGCGGCGCCGGACGCGTCACGTACGGTGCCGGCAATGGTCTGTGCACGGCCCGGGGCGGATGCGGCAAGCAATGCGAGAACGACAGCGAATGGGCGACACAAACGCGCAGATGGAGTGAGGCGCACGGCGATAAACCTCATCAGTCAGGAGTGCGGCCCGATTGTCGGGCGTGCACCGCGGGCGCGTCCATTTGGCAAAAGTACCGGTGACACCCCTGTCAGAACTGACAGGGGCCCCGGGCGCGGTCTTACCGAGTTGCCGCCGGAAACGACACCGCTGCCGGGTCTGCATAGCCGCATTGGTCTCATATCCCCGACAGTGACGCCATGGCAGCCGACACGCACAAGGAGGGTCCATGCCACAAGTCGCAGCACGTCGGGGGTTATTGGTAGCCGCGCTCGTTGGCGCGCTCGCCAGCGGGGCGGCGGCGCAGACGACCACCGCGACGCAGACCAAGGATTTCGAAGTCATTGCCGTGAACGGCAGCAACCTGGTTGTCCGTCTGCCCGAAGGGATGAGGGAAATGAACGTGCCCGACACGTTCAGATTCACCGTGAATGGCCAGGCGATGTCCGTCCACGAGCTTCAGCCGGGTATGAAGGGCACGGCCACCATTACCACGACCACCACGACCACCCCGGTCACCGTGACGGACGTGAAGAACGGCGAAGTGGTCATGACCGGTCCGGGCACCATCTATGTGCGTACCGGCGGCGATGTGAAGGCATTCAACGAGGCCGAGATTCAGAAGCGCGGCGTGAAGCTCACCAAGGACGGGCGACCGGCGCAGCTCTCGGACTTCCGATCCGGCGATCGCCTGTCGGCGGTCATTGTCACGTCGGGTCCGCCGCGCGTGGTGACGGAGCAGGAAGTCCGGGCGACGCTGGCTCGTTCCGCTCCGCCGACAGCCGCCGCACCGCCTTCGGTGCCTGCAGCACCGCCCCCGTCCCGCGCCCCTGCGCCAACACCGGCACGGGCGGCGGCCGCATCTCAGAATCCAGCGCCTGCTCCGCCCGCGCAGGCGCCGGCCGGAGGCAGCACGAGAACGTTGCCGCGCACCGCAACCGAACTGCCGCTCATCACGCTGACCGGCCTCGCCGCTCTCGGACTGGGCGTATTGGTATCCGTGCGTCGGCGACGATCCATGTGCTGACAGGGCCACCCGTCTCCGGCGTGTGGAGAACTGCGGAAGCCATCGTCTGGGTGACGGCGCTCGTGTGCCTGACGTACGCCTGCGTCAGGTACACGGAGCGCAGCGTCGGGTCTCGCAAGGCGATCGGCGAGTTCGCCGCGATGCGCTCCAGCGCGACCGATGGACGCGGCGCCGCTGCCGTCGACCTGTCGCTGTGGTCGCCGCAACGTCAGGACGCCTGGCGCCGGGCGCTGGCGTTGCCAGGTCCCGTCGTGCTCGCGATGCTACAAATTCCGCGCCTTCACCTGCACGTGCCGATTCTCGAAGGCACAGACGATGTGACGCTCGACCGCGGGGTGGGCCACATCGAGGACACCGCGGCGCCGGGCGAGGAGGGCAATAGCGGCATCGCCGGGCATCGTGACGGGTTCTTCAGAGGGCTGAAGGACACCGTCGTCGGCGACACGATCATCGTCGAGACCCTTCGCGACAGTCGGCACTACCAGATTCAGCGCATCTGGATCGTCGATCCGTCCGATGTGTGGGTGCTCGAGCCGACGCCCGCCGCGTCGCTGACGCTGGTGACGTGTTATCCGTTCTACTTCATCGGCTCAGCGCCGAAGCGGTTCATCGTGCGAGCCGTTCGCGTTGACAACGCCCACTCCCTCGCCGACTAGCGCGGTCGGCCCTACTCGGGAGGGACGGGGACGCGATAGATGTTGCGATGGCTCGTACCCCGCGTGAACGCATACTGACCGGGCAGCGGCCCCGGATACAGCAGGCCGCTCTCGGACGACAGGATCGGGAGACCCTTCAAATCAGTGTCGGTCTGAATCCCTCCGGACGGCCATTTCTTCAGCAGCTCATCGTCGAACGGCAGCACGATGGTGCGATTGCCGAACGGACGGACCCTGGTTCGGACGACCAGCCGCGTACCAGCCGCGATCCAATCGATTTCGCAGCCACGGCACATCGTCGTTGACGCGATACCGCTGGTTGAGACGACGACGCCGTCGCCGCTGTTGCCAACGGTCGCCGGTCGCCGAAGCGCCAGCCATCGACCGTCTGGAGAAGCACTGATGAACCCCTCGATCGGTGTGCTCACCACTTTGCGAAGCTCACCACTCTGCAGGTTCAGTTCGAACACGAAGCCCGACCCCGACTCGTCGCGCGCCCGCATGAACACCTGATCGGGTCGACCGAACCGTGGACTGTCCGCAACCATGGGGGCAAGCTGGCGAGGTTCCAGTTGATGATCGAGTCGCGCGAGCCAGACGTGCGACCGGTTGTCCTTGTCCAGCGCCTGAAAGACGACCTGCGTCTGGTCGGCAGACACGTCGTAGCTGGCGACGCTGAAGCCAGGCAGCACCGCCTCGCTCCGTCCGGTCTCGACGTCTGTTCGCCACAGCTCCCCGGCTTGTTCGCCCGGTCCCATCACGCGAGCGCCGCCGCGCCGCGTCAGATAAAAGAGGCTGCGGCCGTCAGCAGAGAACGGCTCGGCCACAGCGGATGGGAGCGTCGGCACGAACGCGTACCCCTCCCCCGATGCTGCCCGTTCGCCGGCACGATCGCGCAGCCACACAGCCTGCTGGCTGCCGCCGACCGACACGAGCAGTGACCTGCCGTCAGGAGACACGCTGACGCCTTCTTCTTCGTTGGAACCGTTGGTGATCTGCGCCGGTGGACCATCAGGAAACCTTTGCCGCCAGATATGAAAGGCGCCTGCGGTCAGCGACGAGGTATAGATCCACTTCCCGTCTGGAGACCACGCAGCGGAAATGCACTGGCCGTCAGGCCCGACTCTCTGGCCTGGCGATGATGCGTCGAACGGAACGACGCGGCAACGCTGCCAGGTGCCCTGCTCCATCTCGACGACGAGGACGTGGGAGCCATCGGGAGACAGATGCGACCAGTGCACCATCCCCTGCGGCTGTTCCGGGCTGTAGACCACGCGAAGGTCGTCACGGGTCTCGGTGGTGGAGACCACTCGCATATGCAGACCTCTCGTCGTCTCCGAGAACATGACGCGTCCGTTCGGGACCCAGGTCAGCGTCGCCGCGTTCTGCAGCCAGAGCCGGGCATCCCCGCCGAGCACCGGCACTGTCCACGTGTCCCACTTCGAGGGTGGGATGCCGACGGTGTAGGCGATCTTCGATCCGTCTGGCGAGAACACCGGATGCATCTTCGGGAAACCGTCGTGCGTCAACTGCACCGGCTCGCTATCAGGCAACGCCTTGACGAACACCTCGCCGCCACCGGTGAACCACGACGGTCCCTGAACGAACGTCATCAGGCGTCCATCGGCAGACAACGACGGTTGCGCCGCCGACGCCGGGAAATCGGTGACCTGTTCGAACGCGGCGATGGGCGCCGGCGGTGCCGCGGTTGTGCGCAACGATAACCATGTTGCCGTGGCGGCGGCCGCGACCAGCAGCACGGCGGCCGCGAGCTGGACGCCCGCACGCTGCCACAGTCGGACTGGGCGCGGAGCGTCGAGGTTTCGCGCGAGGATCCGCAGATCGGTCACGACCTCCGACGCCCTCTGGTAGCGTCGTGTGAGATCCCTTTCCAGCAAGCGCACGATGAGGCGATCGAGCCCGACCGGAATCGAGGGGTTGAGGCTTCGCGGTCGCGGCGGTGGCGTGTGAAGGATCGCGTCGATGATCAGTGTCGCGCTGCTTCCGTCGAACGCTCGCTTCCCGGTGGCCATCTCGTACAGGACGGCGCCAAGCGAGAACAGATCGGTTCGCGCGTCGAGCCGCTCGCCTTTTGCCTGCTCGGGTGACATATATGGGGCGGTGCCGAGAACGGTGCCTTCCCGGGTCCCCAGGGCGGTCGTCTGTGCCGTCTGGAGGACGTCGTCGTCCGCCGCCATCCGGGCAAGGCCAAAGTCGAGCACCTTGACGATTCCCGGCGGCGCGATCGCGACGTTCGCGGGCTTCAGGTCGCGATGAACGATGCCTCGGGCGTGCGCTGCATCGAGTGCCTCGGCCAGCTGTCGCGCGAAGGCAACGACGTCGTCTGTCGGCAGCCCTGTCGGGGCGTGCGTGAGTCGCTCGCCGAGGGTCATTCCCTCGACTAGCTCCATGACGAGCGCCGGACCCTCGACGGAGTCCTCGAGCCCGTGGAGCTGCGCGATGTTGGGATGGTTGAGCGCGGCGAGCAGTTTGGCTTCGCGATGAAATCTCAGCAGCCGTTCAGGATCGCTGTTGAAGATGTTCGGGAGGACCTTGATGGCGACGTCGCGATCGAGCCTGGTATCGCGCGCGCGGTAGACCTCTCCCATCCCGCCAGCCCCGAGCGGAGCGACTACCTCGTAGGGACCGATGCGCGTACCTGCGGCAAGGGCCAAGGAGGCGCCATCTTACCGCGTCAGCGACGCCACAATGAGGCCATCGGCTATATTGACCGGCAGGCCCACGACTGCGGGCGTACGTATGCTGTCGCTGATGCTGTCATTCATCCCGAGCGGAATCGGGTTCGTGATGTTCGTCTACGGCAAGAAGCAGGAACGGTGGCCCCATCTGGTCGCGGGACTCCTGCTGATGATCTATCCCTACTTCACGCCGACTCCGTCCGCGATGATCATTACCGGGGCGATCATCGGCCTCGGCTTCTGGTACGCGCTCGGTCACGAGTGGTAAAGGCGTCCGACTAAAGGCGCTGCATCCAGTTCTGCACCAGATACGCGGCCGTCGCGGCGTCGGTACGATCATCGAGCATGCGGACCTCCGAGGTGCGTAGAATGCCGTCGGCGTCGCGGCAATGAAGGCAAATGAGCGTGCCTTCGAGCGCGGCCGTGAGAGATGCGGTTTCGCTGCTGGCAGGGGCGACGGCGATGGTCACTTGCCCCGGCTGTTCAACGATAGTCAAGACCGCGCGCCCGGCGCCCGCGTTGTATGCATCGGCCAGCCGTCGTATTCCCGCCACGATAACCGCCCAGCGTCCCGTTGAGTCGGCGACCTGCCGCGCCGCGTCCTCCTCCTTCACCCTGGCATCATGAGCAGCCGCATCGTCACGGGTGTGGCGTGCTTCGCCCAGGCGCCTGGCCCAATCGAGGTCGAACGCGTGTGCGTGAGTGCCGTTGTTCCCGCCCATCGATGATTGAATCAACGACGAACCGGCTCGGTGCTCGCCGCCAGTGTGCGCTGCGCATCCCTCCAGAGGACGGTCGCGATCATCAGCGGCACCACGGTAAGCGTCACCAGTGCAAGCCAACCTGCTACTGTGGTCAGCCCGATCATTGGCGCCACGATGGCAATCGTCGCGACATAGAGGGTGGAAAGAGAGATCTGGAAACGGTGACTGTGCATGTCTCGAGGATAGACAGCGGCCGTCGATGCCGCTGTTCCATCCGGCACACTGGCGCGTTCATCGCCTTTACGGTCGGCGACGGGCACCGTTGGGTCTGTCTCCGAGTGAACATCGCGTTCGCCGGAGGCACCGTATAGTCGAAGCGTCTGCTCGTCAGCCTCGATGCGCACTGCGCACGTTGACGCAGATGCAACACTCCCGTTGTCACTCTGAGGTTTCCCCGATGTTGAAACGAACTGCGGCTGCCCTGCTGGCATCCGCCGCTCTCATTCCTGGCGTTGCCTTCTCCCAGACCCCGCAGAACCCGACCCAACAACAGGTGACGGGTCCGGAAAGTCCCGTCCCGCTGTTCCGAATCGCCGTGGTCGGCCGCCAGACCACCGCCATCAACTACCGTCCACGACGGGGTGATACCAAGGTCGATCTGCACGGCACGGCGCTGATGCCGCAGGCGCAGGGTGAAGCGAAGGTATCAGGCGAACAGGGATACATGAATGTCGAAGCGAAGTTCGACAAGTTCGTGGCTCCCTCGACGTTCGGGTCCGAGTACCTGACGTACGTCATGTGGGCCGTGACGCCAGAAGGGCGTGCGACCAATCTGGGAGAAGTCCAGATCAGTGGCAACGACGCCAAGATCAAGGTGACGACCGAGTTGCAGGCCTTTGGCCTGATCGTCACCGCAGAACCCTACTTTGCGGTCACCCAGCCAAGCGACGTCGTCGTCATGGAGAACGTGGTCCGACCAGGCACTGAGGGAAGCTTCGAGGTGATCCAGGCGCAGTACGAGTTACTCAAACGTGGCTCCTACCTGATGAGTCAAGACGCGTCGGCACTGAATCTGAAACCGCTCGAACCGGGTTCACCGCTGGACCTGGCTCAAGCGAGAAACGCCGTGGCACTGGCACGCGCGGCTGGTGCCGATCGTTTTGCTGAAGACACCTTCCGGAAGGCCGCGGGACTCCTGGCCACGGCTGAAGAAGCCAGAGAGAAAAAGCGAGGCGGCAATGCGGTGATGATGCCGGCGCGGCAGGCGGCGCAGACGGCGGAAGACGCGCGTCTGATTGGACTGCAACGCCAGGAAGAAGCATTCAACACGGCACAGAAGACCGCCGCGCTCGCTCGCGAGCAGAACGCCCTGAACCTCGCACAGGCTGAAGCGGCACGCGGCCGGCAGGCCGAGCTCGACGCTCAGACCGCGCGCAGTGCGCGCGACGCTGCAGAGCGTCAGACGCAGGCAGCGACCGCTGCACGCGCCGACGCAGAGGCCAATGGGCGAGCCGCCGCCGCGGGCCAGGCCGCAGCCGAGCGGGCCACGGCAACTGCTGATGCCGCACGTTCAGCCGCGGATGCGGCGCGAGTTCAAGCCGATGCGGCGCGAGTTCAGGCCGAAGCCGCGCAGCGCGCTGCCGAGGCGCAAACAATTGCGGCGCAGGGCGCAGCCGCGCAGTCGGAGCAGGACAAGACCGTTCTGCGGGAGCAGCTCCGGACGCAGTTGAACGTCATTCTCGAGACGCGCGAAACCGCTCGCGGCCTCATCGTCAACTTGTCGGACGTGTTGTTCGATACCGGGAGCTCGAACCTCAAACCGGGCGCACGTGAGAAGCTCGCGCGTGTATCCGGCATCCTCGTCTCACACAATGGCCTGCGACTCGAGGTCGAGGGTCACACCGACAACGTTGGAACCGACACGTACAATCAGGCGCTGTCGGAGCGCCGCGCTGAATCGGTTCGTGCATATCTCGTCGAACAGAAATTTTCGTCGACCTCGATCGAGGCCGCCGGCCTGGGCGAGGGTCACCCGGTCGCGACCAACGACACGGCGGCAGGCCGACAGCAGAATCGGCGCGTTGAGCTGGTGGTGTCCGGCGACATCATCGGCCGCCGCTGAGGCGGCCTTCGACTCGATCGTGACGCGAGAGGGCCGCGCACCAGTGGCGCGGCTCTCTCTGCAACGTGTGAGGTTCTCCATGAAATCCAAGGACGGCGGCAAGCGGGGCCAGAGCACGGACGCTGGTGGAAATCTCGGTAGCAAGGGCCAGAATTTTCGAGCTGGCGGCTCCGGGAGCACGGGTAAGCGCGGACCGTCCGTCGGCTCTCACAAGCCGGGCGGCGACGGTCCTGGAACGAAGAAGTTCAAACACGAGCACGACGACGACAAGCGGGGCAACAGATAGGGCGTCTCGGTGCGGCGACCGTCAGTTCGCCACTCGCACTATCAGTGGCGCGATCAGACGCGTTGTCATCTCGGTGCCGGCCGCAAGCCGCACTTCGGGACCACTCGTCGTCAGCACGACGCCCGTCCCGACGCCACCACCGATCGCGGCTCCCTCAGCCGCACCCTTCTTGCCACCAAGGATCGCTCCCACGGCGGCGCCAACCCCGGCGCCTACACCTATTTTTGCGGCGTCTTCACTCTTGGTGGCAGGGGCCGTCTGCGACATTCCCGACGTCTGCATCTCGTATTGCGTACTGCCGATATGCAACGCCGTGAACGCGAGCGAAACCTGCGCACGTCCCTTGACACGATCTGAGTCGTTGGCCGCGGTGACACGCCCGCTGACGTGAGCGCTGGTTGGCACGACGTTTTGACCGTTGATGATCACGGGCTGGGTCAGATCCGCCTTGATGACGTCTTCAACCTGGCTCGTGTCCGAGGCCACGCTACTGGTCAGCAGCAAATGCAGCACCGTACCAACTGGAAGAGTGACGCGCCGGAACGAGGGACCCGCTTCCGACGATGAAAGCTCTGCGTCGGAGTTCGACGTCCCGCACGATGCAGTGAGAAAAGCGGCCGTGAGCGCCGCAACCATCAATCGCCGTCGAACAGATTGTTTGTTCATTTGACCATCACCGTATCCGGTCTGGCGCGGACCGGCTGTTCCGGACGGCACACGGCGCCCCGGCAATAGGGGTCGTGTGCACTATGCAACAGTCCTCACGCTCGGGAAACGCTAGTATCGGGGGCAACGGGATCTCCTCCCGGTCGCCAGCTTAGGCTACGGTCGCTGACCGGCCTCGCAAGGCGCGCACGACCACTCCAGCGTGGCAGCGTTCCTCTTTTTGGCAAGCTGGTACGCGAACCCGTCCGGGGCTGGAGACAAACTGACCATGACGCCATCCACAATCGGCACGCGCACCTCGCTGGTCGATCGCGTTGGCGTCCGTGCTTTGGGTGTGCTCGAGTCGATCGGGGCGATCGCCACGTTTGGCGGCCGTGCCCTCATCGGCGCCGCGCGCCCTCCGTACGAGCTACGCGAAATCCTCAGGCATACCTACCAGTTCGGCTACCGCTCGGTCCCTCTACTCGTGACAGCGGGCATTGCTATCGGCGTCGTCCTCTCAATACACACACGCGCCACGCTCGAGCGCTTTGGCGCCGAGGCGATGATTCCCGCGGCCCTCGCCATCGCACTCATCCGCGAAACCGGGCCGCTCATCGCCGGCCTGCTGGTCGCCGGACGTGTGGGTGCCGGTATCGGCGCTGAGATCGGGGCCATGAAGGTCACCGAGCAAATCGATGCCCTCGAGGCCAACGCGGTCGATGCGTTCAAGTATCTGGCGGTCACCCGCATCGTCGCACTGATGATCGCGATGCCGCTCCTCACCGTTACGATAGATTTCGCCGGCATTCTCGGCGGGTATGTGGCCGAGGCCTCAGTATCGGGCATGTCGTGGCGGCTGTACTTCGAGCGCGCCTTCAGCTACATCACCTACGCCGACATCATCCTCGGCACGCTGAAGACGGTGGTGTTCGGATTTCTCATCGCCGTCGTATCCAGCTACCTCGGCTTCACGACCAACCGCGGCACAGAGGGCGTTGGCGAGGCGTCGACGCGCAGCGTCGTCATGGCGTCGGTGCTGATTATTCTGAGCGATGTGATCCTCGTGAAGCTGATCTTCTTCTTCTATCCCACGGTGTCGGGATGAACGCCGTGCGATTCGATCACGTCTCCAAGGCGTTCGGCATGCGGACCGTTCTCAATGACGTCTCCTTCGAGATTGCACAGGGCGAGGCCTTTTGCCTTCTCGGCCGCAGCGGCACCGGCAAGAGCGTCGCACTGCGCCACATCATCGGGCTGGTGAACGCGGACAGCGGCAAAGTGTTCGTCGAAGACCAGGACATCGCCGCCCTCGACCGACGGCAGCTCGCCGGCGTCCGCAAGCATATGGGCGTCCTGTTCCAGAATGCAGCGCTCTTCGACTCGATGTCGGTGGGAGACAACGTGTCCTTCCCGATGCATCGCCACACCGACTGGTCGGCCAGCGATATTCGAGACCGCGCCATCGCGAAGCTCACGGCTGTTGGCCTCGCCGACGACTACGACACCATGCCCTCGGATTTGTCGGGCGGCATGAAGAAGCGGGCGGCGCTGGCTCGGGCAATGGCGCTCGACCCGCCGATCCTGCTGGTCGACGAGCCGAGCGCTGGACTCGACCCGATCACCGCCGGCGAAATCGACGAACTGCTCGTCAAGACCAAACAGCATGGAACCACCCTCGTGGTGGTCACGCATCACATTCCAAGCGCACGCGCGATTGGCGACAAGTTCGCGGTGCTGGACGAGGGGCGCATGCTCGCAAGCGGCACGCTCGAGGCGCTCGATGCCAGCGACGAGCCGCTCGTCCAGGCATTCATGCGCGCACAGGGAGGCGGTTAGTGGCGACACCAACACGGTTGGCCGGCGTAGGCGTCTTCGTTCTGGGCGGTCTGCTGCTGTTTGCCGTCGGACTGTTCATGATCGGGGACCGGCAGATGGCCTTCTCGGACAAGGTCGTGGTCTATGCCGAGTTCAAGAAGATCACCGGGCTGCAGCCTGGCGCTATCGTGCGCGTCTCCGGCGCCAAGGCAGGATCGATCAGGCAGATTCTTCCGCCGGATAGGCCGAGTGGCAGGTTTCGCGTGGAGTTCGACATCATCGAGGACCTGCATCAATTGGTGCGGACCGACTCGCTGGCCACCATCGAGACTGAGGGGCTGGTCGGCGGCAATTATCTCGGCATCACTACCGGCTCCGACGCCGCTCGAATCGTGGCGCCGAATGCCACCATTGCCGGCAAAGAACCGTTTGATATCGCCGACCTCATGCAGCAGATGGGCGAGGCCGTCACCAAGGTCAACGCAACGGTCGACGACTTGAGAGATGACGCTCAGCGTGCAGTGGTCGGCGTCGCCGACACCGTCGTGACCGTCAATGCTCTGCTCACCGACATACGTCCGGACCTGACCAGGATGGCCACGTCAGGAGCGCTCATCAGCGCCAACACTGCGCGTTTGTCCGAGAGCGCCGCGCAGATTTCCGATGGGATCCGAACCGGTCACGGCACGATCGGCAAACTCGTCAACGATGAAGAGCTCTACAACCGAATCAGAACGATCGCCAGACAGACCGAGGAAGCCACAGCGAACGCGGGGCAGCTGGTTCAACAGGCGAGAAATACGCTCGAGGGACTCCAGTCGAAGGACGGTGCGGTTCAGGGGATGACTGCCAGCGTCAAGCAGACAATGGATGACGCGCGGGCGTCGATGGCCGGTTTTGCGGAAAATATGGAGGCGCTCAAGCACAACTTCCTGCTGCGGGGCTTCTTCAACCGGCGCGGCTACTTCGACCTCGCGCAGATCTCACCCGCCGAGTACCGACAAGGCGCGCTCACGAAGGACAGCGATCGGCGCGTGGTCCGCATCTGGCTCCGATCCAATGGCCTGTTCGAACCCGAGCCCGGTCCCGCCGCCAACGAACAACTCACCGACGAGGGCAAGGCGGCCGTCGCATCGGCAATCGCCCCCTACCTGCAGCACGCGGCCTCGGGGATCATCATGATTGAAGGCTACGCGCAAGCAGGTCCGCCCGAAGAACGGTATCTGCGATCGCGGATCCGCGCGTCGAGAGTACGCGACTACCTGATCAGCACGTTCAGTCTGGATCCGCAGGCTACGGGCGCGATGCCGCTCGGCGCCGAGTCGGCAGACAGTCCCGGGAAGCTGCCGTGGGACGGCGTGGCCGTCGCAATCATCCTGCCGAAGGACGCGCTTGCGCCTCAGGGGAGCGGGCGGTAGTTAGCGCCGCTTGATGACGCCCTGCGCGTAGCTGAGGGCGGCTGTTCACAAGGTGACAGCCGCTTCGCTGATCGAGGGTCTACACTCCAACGTATGAAAATCTGTCTATCACTGGCGCTCGCGATCGTGATTAGCCCCGGATACTTCCTTACGGCGCAGCAGAAAACCGTCCTCGCACCCACCGTACTCACGACTGGCCAGGTCTCGATGATCGGTTGCCTCATGCGCGAAGCCGACTTCCGCGCGCTGAAGAACAGCGGCGCGGGCGGCGTCCTTGGTACCGGCATCGGTAACTCGAACGAATATGTGCTCGTGCAGGCCAGACCCGTTGCCGCGACAGCGGGTGGAACCATCACGCCAGTCGCCGGCCGGGACTTCGGTCTCACCGGTTCACTCGAGAAAGAAATGTCGCGTGACGTCGGCCGGATGATCGAGGTGGTCGGCACGATCAAGGAAGACAGTGAACGTCTGCCGCAGTTGACGGCATCCCTGGCCCATGCCGTCGGAGATTTTTGTCCGGCATCCGTGAGGGGCACAACGACGACACCTCCTCGGTAGTGTCCTTTAGTCTTCTTCGCTACGCCCGTTTCCCTTCGCCGCTCCCGGCCAGGCGATCGTGAGCAGAAATGCGCTCTCTTCGAGCGCTTCGACGGCGTGAGCCACGCCGTGATCGAGTGCGACCAGGCCGTGAGACCGCAGGCTGAAGGTTCGTCCCGAGGCCTTGAGCTGAATGTGGCCGGAGAGTACCTGCACCGAAATGCGTCCTTCGGTCTTGTGCTCGGGAATGCGCGCGCCCTGCTTGAGCCCCATCAGCACGACTCGAAGGTCGTCGAACTTGAGCAGTGTCTTGGCGTTCCGCCCGGTGTTCCACGTCGTTTCTGCGTGCAGCTGATGGATTTCGGCGGACAGATCGAACTCAACGTACGGCGAAGCCATCAGCGTGGCGTGCGCCCGATGGTGAGACTCGTGTGGCAGATTATCGGACATCAGTGACTCCTTCGCCGCTGGGAGCGCCGCAGAGCAGCGTGACACAATAGCGGCCCGCCAGATGATCTCGCTCGGCACCGTGTTTCTATATCTCGAAGTGAACAGCCGCAAACAAAAACATCTGTCGTAATCGGATCGAGAGATTTCTGGAAAGCCATATCGGAGGACGACATGGGAAGAATATTTGCCACGACGCTGTGCGGATGGCTGGTATACGCGGCAGGCTCGGCCGTGGTCGCGGCTCCGCCACAGGGCCGGGCTGGCGAGAGCGATCCAGCGAAGGTGTGGATTCAGAACCGCGGCGCCAGCGAAGCCATCCCGGTGAGAATCGAGGCGGTCACACCAGTGCCAGTGCAGTGGGCCGGCATGCCGTCAGCTACCGTCACGGAGAGCGCGCCGGTC
>JADMIO011413710.1_pt1 | contig 33087 bp, 34 predicted proteins | sample 8958161 | NCBI WGS metagenome assembly JADMIO01 (sample SAMN16585339, study PRJNA669376) | soil metagenome | isolation source: Crop rotation soil | place: USA: Cullars Rotation, Alabama | collected 2011 | reverse complement strand
CCGCCATAATCGCGCAGCCCCGCCCCCCGGATCTCGGCGAGCATCGGCATCGGGGCGGGCGGCGGCGCGCGCTCGGCCTCCTGATAGCGTTTGAGGCCGGCCAGTGCGGCCTTCGTTCGGCCCGGATCTTCCGCAGTCTCGCTGCGCAGCATGGCGAGGAAGAGCGGGAGGGGGCGGGGCCGATGTTGCAGTGCGGCAAGCCTTGGTGCTAGGCTGGTTTCCTCATCCTTGAAGGAGCCTGTCATGGCGGCGTCTCGGTCCCCGGACGATGTGGTCATTATCAAGAAATATGCGAACCGGCGCCTCTACGACACCGAAAGTTCGACCTACATCACTTTGGAGCGCCTCGCCGAGATGGTGCGGCAGAAACGCGAGTTCCAGGTGGTGGACGCGAAGAGCGGCGAGGACATCACCCGCTCGGTGCTGACCCAGATCATCATGGACGAGGAAGCGCGCGGCTCGGAGATGCTGCCGGTCAACTTCCTCCGGCAGCTCATCTCCATGTACGGCGGGCAGATGCAGGCGGCGGTGCCGCAATTTCTGGAGGCCTCGCTCGACCAGTTCCAGCGCCACCAGAGTCAGCTGCGCGAGACCATGGCCGGCGCATTCGCCGCCAATCCGTTCGCGGAAATGGCGCGGCGCAACATGGAGATGTTCACCGCCGCCGCGACCGGCGGGCGCGCCAGGACGGAGGATGTGCCGACGGAGGCCGAAGCGCCGGCGACGGGCGACGACACCCGGTCCGAACTGGCCGGGCTCAAGGTCCAGCTCGCCGAGTTGCAGAAGAAGCTCGACAAGCTGAGCGGCTGAGCGTCCTCAGAAGCGGAAGATCAGCCGCGCCGAGAGGCGCCACTCGCTGAGGCTGACCCGGGTGACCCCCGGCGACGCGCCCGGATAGGCGTCGGTCGAGTTGAGGCTGATCGAGGCTGGCGACGTCCCGGCAGGGAAGGTGATCGTGCCGCCGGTGACCGTGGCCGTGCATGTCGTCGCGCCTGGAATGCAGGTGCCCAGGTCGATGGTCCGGCTGCCATAATCGTTGTAGCGCCCGTCGAGCCCGATGCTGATGTGGCTTGTGACCCGTCGCTCCCCGCCGAGGCCGGCGGTCCACCCGGTCAGCGTGCCGCGTACGGAGCTCGCGATCGTGATCGGGCCAAACGGTCCGGGCGCAAACGCGCTGGAGCCGGCCGAGGCGCCAGCGGGAGTCTGATAGCTGTCCTCGCCGAGCAGCCGAACGCGGGCACCTGCGATGCCGCCGGCCGCATAGATCATCGTCGATCCGAAGCCATAGCCGATGCGGCCCCGGACCGACCAATCCCGGGAAATCCTCGCGTCGCGCACGATCGTGATGTTGGCCGGTGGCTCCAAAGCCGTCGCCGGCTTCATCGTTGCAACGGTGACAGCGCCGGAGTCCCGGGGGCCATGGCCGTCGCCCTCAAGACCGAACAGCCAGCTGCCCGTCTGGAACTGGAAGCCGACGATGCCGCCATAGACGAAGCCAGTCCGACGGTCGGACGCGGAATAGGCGATCGTCGTCCCCGGCACGACGGTCAGCGGCTGGCTGCCCGGCGGGTTGACGTTGGTGAGCTGGAAGATCTCGTCATTGCCGCTGGCGTGAAGCTTGCCGCTCGACAGGCCGAGGTCCGCGCCCACATAGAAGCCCGACCAGCTGCCGGGATCGGCCGGTTGGGCCAGGGCGGATGTCGGCAAAGCGAGAGCGAGCGACGCGAGCGGCAGGCACCAGCGAGTCATCACATTTCTCCCCGTTCCCAAAGCATGTTAAGGATAAAGAGGGAGGCGCCCGCGAGTTATCGTCAAAGCGGGGCATATCGGGGCATTTCGGGTCATGGCGACGCTCGGCAACGGCGTGGGACGGCAGGGCCGGCTGAAAAGCTGGAAGGAAATCGCCGCCTTCTTCGGGGCCGACGAGCGCACCGTGAAACGCTGGGAAGGCAAGCGCGGGCTACCGGTGCGGCGCCTGCCCGGCAGTGCCCGGGCCACCGTCTATGCCGAGATCGCCGAGCTCGAACAGTGGCTGAAGGGCAATACGGTGCCGGCGTCCGCGCCGCGCCCGCTGGGCCGGCTATGGCTTGGCGCAGCAGCTTTGCTGGCGGCGGGCGGCGGGGCGACCTTATGGCTCAGCCGGAGTGGCGCGGTACCGACGCCGGCAGCGGTGCGTCACCAGCCCGCTGCCGCTGTCGCCGACCTCTATCTGCAGGGGCGCTACAATCTTGAACGGCGCTCGGCAGAGAGCCTGAATCGCGCGGCCCAATTGTTCGGCGAGGCGACCCGCCGCGACCCGGCCTACGCCGAGGCCTATGCGGGGCTGGCCGGCGCCAATCTGCTGCTCCGCGAATATGCGGGCTTGGCGGACGCCACCGCATATCCGCGCGCGCGGACGGCCGCCCGGCAGGCGCTGGCTTTGGACGGCCAGCTGGCTGATGCGCATGCCGCGCTCGCCTTCGTCACTTTCTATTATGATCAGGATTTCAACGCCGGCCTTGCCGGCTTCGAGCGGGCGGTGGCGCTCGAGCCGAACAACGCAACGGCACGGCATTGGTATGCCACCGCTTTGCTCCACGCCGACCGTATCCCCGACGCGCTCGGCCAGATCGACGCGGCGCAGCGGCTGGAGCCGCAATCCCAGTCGATCCTCGCCGACAAGGCGCTGATCCTCTTTCATGCCGGGCACACCGCGGAGTCGCTGACCCTGCTCCGCCAGCTGGAGGCGGCCGACCCGGACTATCTCTCGCCGCATTCCTATCTCGCCGAAATCAGCCTGATGCGCCGCGACTATCCGGCTTTCCTGCGCGAAGAGGGGACGGCGGCCCGGCTGGTCGGCGACCGGGAAAGGCAGGAGACCAATGCGGTGGCGGCGCGTGCCTATGCGCGGGGCGGCGCCGACGCGATGTTCGCGGCGATCATCGCGGGCCAGCGGAGACGTTATGCCGAGGGTCGCGAACATCCCTTCACCCTGGCCGGAACCTATGCGGCGGCCGGACGCGGGGACGAGGCGATGGCCACGCTTGCGGCCGCCCAGCGTGATCGCGACACCTATCTGGTCGGCGTCAGGATCGATCTCCGCCTCGACCGCCTGCGCGGCCGTCCGGACTTCGACCGGCTCGCGCGCACCATCGGCGGCGGCTGAGCTGCGACGAAAAATGCGAGACGGGTCTGGCGGACCCCGGCTCCGTCCCTAGATAGGCCGTTGGATCGAGGCGCTGCGGGAGCAGGCGGGATATTATGCAGAACTGGTTGTGGGGCGCGGACGGCGCGGCTTTGGCGCTGGTGCTGGTCGCCGGCGTCGCCGAGCACAGGCGGCACCATCGCCGGGACGTGAACGGCTATGGCTGGGTGCCGTGGCGCGGGCTGCAGGCGGCCGGGTTCTTCGCCCTGCTCGCCTTCACCGTGATCGCGCTGAAGACCTAGTGCGGCGCCGCCGTCGCGCGGCCGTCATTCTGGCCCTCGGTGACCAGCAGGCCCGGCGCAGGGGCGTTGCGCGCCGCGCCCTCGCGCTGCCATTCCTCGGCGGTCAGGCAGCGCCGCCGTGTGCGGATATGGCTGCCCAGCGTGCGCTGGCCGCCGCCGCGGCAGATGCGCTCGCCGCTCTGGCTGGACGAGTTGGACGAAGGCGTCGCCGGCGGCTCCGCGGCGAAGCCCAGCGCAACGGCGAAGAGGATGGCGTTGCCGAACATATCTGCCTCCGAACGCAGCCCACCGACGCGAAGGTGCGGGCGGTGCGAAGCGAAGTCAATGTCGGCGAACCCAAGTGCTGATGCCGCCGCCCGGGCGTTCGCCCGTGAGCCCGGACACGCGGCCGTCCCGTTTCACAATTTTCAGCTCCCGTCGCGTTCCCGTCAGCAGGTCGAAGGTGAACAAGGCGTCTTCCTGCGGATACCAGAATGGCTGCCAGGCGGCATAAGGCACCGGTGAAATCATCATGGGACCGGCGAGCGACGGAAGCCAAAGGTCTTCGCTGGTGGGTACGGGCTTGCCGTCCTGCCAGCTGAACCGTGCAACGACAGGGCCGCGGGCAAAGTCGAACCTGATGGTGGTCATGAAGGCCCTGCGGTCGAGGCGGAACGTGCCGAGCACTGTCGCCAGTTGCAGCCCTCCATGGGAAGCAAGCGCGTCGCGCCATTTGGTCAGGAACGTGCCGACCTCTGGCTGGTCGTCGAAGAAGCCCGCGAGCGCCGCCACATCCTCCTGCTGAAGCGCGCTTGCGAACAGCCGGGCCCGGTCGTTCAGCGACCTCGCTTCGCTGACCGCAGTCTCCCCTTGCCGCGCATTGAACAGATCGACGGCGTCCTGCCCGCTGGCCCCGACTTCCAGATAGCCGTGCGAGGCTCGCACGCCGATCATGCTGTGGTTGCCGACAAATATGCCTTCCGCCTTTCGCAAGTCCGCCGGGGCAACTGCCCCTCCGGCGGGGGGGAGCGGAATCGTTTCGCCGCGGATGATGCGGCGTATGTTCGCGACGACGAAATGTCGGCTGCTTGCGCCATTGAGCCGATTGTTCGCGAGCCATGAAATGGAAGTCCGTTGCGCCGGATAATAGCCGATCCAGCCGTTGAGGCCGCCAGGTGGCGAATCGGAGGCGTGGCCGTAAGAGCGTTCGCCCGAGTCGGTGATTTCGATCTCCCAGTCGAACCCCCGGGCAAAGCGCGGGTTGCGCCGGTACTGCGGTGATGTCGCACGCGCAACCGCGTCGGCGGGAATGACCGACCCGGACCGGAAGAAGCGCTCCCATCGATAAAGGTCGGCCGCCGTCCCGATCAGCCCGCCATTGCCCATGAGAATCCAGCCGGGTCCATTGGCCCTTCGCAATCTCTCCAGCGGTGAGCCGTGATCAACGGGATAGGTGTAAGTCTGCGCGACGAGTCCGGGATCCCAGTCCGGCAACGTGTAGCCCATGGTGGTCATGCCCGCCGGCAGGAACAGCCTTTCGCGCATGAAGGCTTCGTAGGGCTTTCCAGTCACCGTCTCGATGATCGCGGCCAGCATGCTGAAGCCTGCGTTGGAGTAATTGTAGGTCGTCCCGGGAGGGCCATCGAGGGTGCCGGAGAAAACGAGTCCGATCAGCTCCTCGCGCCCGACCGGATCGTAATCGTCCTGTGGAGGGTCAAGGATTCCGGAGGTGTGGGTCAGGAGGTGCTCGAGCCTTATCCCCTGCTTGTCAGCCGGCACATTCCGGAAGAAGCGCCCGATCGGATCGCTGACGGCCAGCTTTCCCTCGGACGCGAGCAAAAGAATGGCGCCGGCCGTCATCGTCTTCGTCGTCGAGCCGACATCGAAGAGCGTCCGTACGGTATTTGGCTCCCGATGGGCGAGGTTGGCAAAGCCATAGCCCTGGTGCAGCACGGGGATATCGTCGATGGCGACGAGCGCTGTGCCTGCGACTCCGAACGCGCTTGCGCGCGCCAGGTAATCGTGGAGGCGCATCCCGAGCGGACCGCTGATGGTCGCCGCGTCGAGGGAATTTCGGCGGTTCCTTCCCGCCGGCGGGACCGTCGCGCACGCGGAAAACCCGAAGGCGCAAGAGGCGCCCAACGAGGCGAGCAATGTGCGCCGCGAACAATGCCAATTCATAGCGCTCTCCGCCTTGCTCTCGCCTCCGCCTATCCCAGCCCAATTTCGGCTTCGGCGATGACCTCCCGCTCGTCCGCGCCTTCCGCGAACCAGCGTTCGACGAGCGGATGGCGAAGGAGTGCCGCGCCATATTCGGCAACCGGAGAGTCGAGCGTGACACCATAGGTCCGGAAACGCGAGGCCACCGGCGCGAACATGATGTCGCCGATTCCGAATTCGCCGACGAGCCAGGGCCCGTCCGCACCGAAGCGGCGGCGGCCCTCGCTCCAGACCTGCGCGATGCGGGCGATGTCCGCGTCGAGCGCCGCGGTGCGCGGGACGCGGCGATTCCGCGCCCGGGCGTTGTGCGGCATCTGCGCCCGGAGCGCCTGGAAGCCCGCATGCATCTCGGCGCAGGCGCTGCGAACGAAGGCCCGCTTTTCGGGCGCGCGCGGCCAGATAGCGGGGTGGCGGTCGGCGAGATGCAGGATGATCGCGAAGCTGTCCCAGATGCGAAGGTCGCCATCGACCAGTGCAGGGAGCAGGCCGTTCGGCGAAAAGGGAAGCACCGCCGCGCGGCTGGCAGGGAGATAGAGCGGGATCACGATCTCCTCGAAATCGAGGCCGAGCCAGCGCAGCAGCAGCCACGCGCGCATCGACCATGAGGAATAGGCTTTGTTGCCGATGACGAGAGTCAGCGCGCTCACGACTCCCTCCGTTCGGGCTTGGGCACCAGCTCGTTGAACTCGAGGACATTGCCGTCCGGATCGCGCAGGAAGCAGGTCAGGCGCCGCCCCCAGTCGACCGGGCCTTCGGTAATGCCGACATTGTGATGCTTCGCCCAGGCGAGCAGGCGGTCGAGCGACGGCACGATGAAGGCGCCATGCGTGTAGCCCGGCCATTTCACCGGCTCGTCGAGCAAGATGTTTCGCGCCCCCGCGCGCCGCTCGCCGTTGAAGATCAGATTGATGCGCGTGCCGTCCCGGGTGACAAGCTCGGCGACGCGCTCATCGGAAAACCCGCGATCGAGGATGAAGCCCAGCCGCTCGTAGAAGCGCATCGCCTGCGCGGCGTCGCTGACCCTGATCCCGACATGGTCGTAGCCGGTAATTCGCGGCGGCGCGTGGTTCGACATGCCGCAACCATGGCGGGACCGGCGAGGCGGCGAAAGCAGGTTTTCCTCACATAATAGTTGAAGGAATTTCAACTGGACGTAGGGATGTCGCTATGCCCGCCCGCCCGCCGTCGCTGCGCTCGATCACTGCCTTCGAGGCCGCCGCGCGGCATCAGAGCTTCACCAGGGCGGCCGCCGAGCTGAATCTGACGACGGGGGCGATCAGCCACGCGATCCGGGCGCTCGAGATCCGCCTCGACTGCCCTCTCTTCCATCGGTCTGGGCGCCGGGTATCGCTGACCGACGGGGGGCAGGCACTCGCCTCGCGCATTCGCCTGAGCGTTGCCCTGCTGGACGACGTCTTCGATCTGACGCCCTGGCTGCGGCGCGACCGGCTCGTCCTGACGACCCTGTCCTCGATAGCCGGGAGGATCCTGCTGCCGGCACTCCCGGATCTGAAGCGGGCAATGCCGGACGTGACCTTCGATCTGCGCTGCAGCAGCGCGCTGGCCGAGCTCGGCGAGGACGTCGACGTGGCCATTCGCTTTGGCCCGGGCGGATGGCATGGTCTGGAGACCCGCCATCTTGCCGACGAGCGGCTGTTTCCGGTCGCCAGTCCCCATTATCGCGGGGGCGCACTGCCGCAGGGCCTGGATGATCTGTCCGGTTGCGAGCTCATCCGTCACTCGGACAGCAACTGGCAGCTGTGGCTGAATCCGGTCGGGCTCGACTTCAAGAAGCTTCGTTCGACGCTGGCGATCGACGATGCGTCGCTCGTGCTGGATGTCGCGGCCGCCGGTCACGGGATCGCCCTGGCGCGGGCGCGACTGGTCCAGCCGGACCTCGACAGCGGCCGTCTCGTGCGTCTCTTCCGCCACGATGTCGCGGCGGAATATGCCTATTGGGCCGTGTGGAGCGGCAGCTCGCCGAAACGCGCGCTGATCGGGACCTTCGTCGAGCGGATAATGGCGGCCTTTGCCTGAGGCGTCGCCGACCCGCTTCTACAGGCAGGCCTCGAGATAGGGCTGGTCGAAGCCGAACATCTTCGCCTTTTCGAGCGTGTAGGGGCGCAGGCCCATCGAGCGATATTCGCCGATGATCTTCCCGTCCGGCGTCTCGTCCAGATATTCGAACTTGAACAATTCCTGGGTGACGATGACGTCGCCCTCCATGCCGATCACCTCGGTGATGTTGGTGCAGCGGCGCGAGCCGTCGCGCAGGCGCTTCACCTGGACGATCAGGTCGACCGAGTCCGCGATCTGGCGGCTGATCGCCTCTTTCGGCACCTTGATGTCCGACATCATCACCATGTTCTCCATACGCGCCAGGCATTCGCGCGGGGAGTTGGAGTGCAAGGTCGCCATCGAGCCGTCATGGCCGGTGTTCATCGCGGCAAGCAGGTCGAAACACTCCGCGCCGCGAATCTCGCCGAGGATGATCCGGTCGGGGCGCATACGCAGCGCGTTGATGACGAGGTCGCGGATGGTGATCGCGCCCTGGCCCTCGAGGTTGGGCGGGCGGGTTTCGAGCGGCAGCCAGTGCGGCTGCTGCAGGCGAAGCTCGGCCGCGTCCTCGATGGTGAGCACGCGCTCGCCCGGGTCGATCAGCTTCGACAAAGCGTTCAGCATCGTCGTCTTGCCGGAGCCGGTGCCGCCGGAGATGATGATGTTCATCCGGCTGGCGCCAGCGATCTTCAGCACTGTCGCCATCTTCTCGCTGAGCGAGCCCCAGCCCTTCATCATGTCGACCGTGATCGGCTTCTCGGAGAATTTACGGATCGAGATGGCAGTGCCGCGGAGCGACAGCGGCGGGATAATCACGTTGACGCGGCTGCCGTCCTGCAGGCGGGCGTCGGCGAGCGGCGTGGTCTGGTCGACGCGGCGGCCGACCTTGTTGACGATCCGCTGGGCGATCTGGAGCAGATGCTCCTCGTCGCGGAACTGGATCTGCGCGATCTCAAGCCGGCCCTTGCGCTCGATATAGGTCTGCTGCGGACCGTTCACCATGATGTCGCTGACATCCGGATCGTTGAGCAGCTCCTCGAGCGGGCCGAGGCCGAGCAATTCGTCGACCAGCACCTTCTCCAGCGCGAACTGCTCGCGCCGGTTGAGATTGATCTTCAGCTCGGTGAGCACCTCGCCGATGATCGGGCGGAATTCCTCGGCCAGCTCGTCCTTGGACAGGGTGGCGGCCGCTTCCGGATCGACGCGCTCCAGCAGGCGCGGCAGCACCTGCTCCTTGATCCGGTGAATCGAGGCCTCGAAGCCCTCGCTGCGCGAATTGGCCTGCTCACCGGATTGCGCCTGGCGGTCGGCGAGCCGGGCCATCGCATCGGCATGACCCTGCGGCAGCTGGGTGGTGATCGCGCCTTCGATGTCGAGCGCCTCGGGCTCGATCGGCGGGAACTGGGCGCCGCCGGCCTCTTCTTGCTTTTGCGGTACGGGGCCCGGGCCCTTCATCGGCTGGGCGGTGCCGAAGCTGGGCCGGCCGGCGGTGCCGCTGCGTCGTCCGAAAGCACTCATCTGGTCGTTTTATCCCGCGCTGTCTCTTCGGGCGTCCCCGGATCGCAGGGTGAATAAGAGTGAAACTTTGACAATTAGCTAATTGCGCCGGGGCTTGAGCGACGGTGGCGGGGCCGTAACGATCCGTTTTGAGGGGCCGCAAACGGGAATGGTCGGCGCTGGGTTGCAGCGGCCGGTCTGCACAGCAGATTCAGAAGTTGAGTGGCCGCCGTCAGGCGGTGCCGGGCTCGGCCTCCGCGCCCGCATTCTCGGCGAGGACGGTGAGACCCTTCTCGCTGACCTCGGCGAAGCCGCCCTGGACCGCGACCTTCTCCGGCTCGCCCGGCCAGGCGCGGTAGATGGCGATCTCGCCGTCGCGGAGCGTCGACATATAGGGCGCATGGCCCTCCATCACGCCGAAATCGCCCTCGCTGCCGGGGACGACCACCATCGCGACCTCCTCGGAGCGGAGCAGCTTCTCCGGTGTGACCAGCTCGAAGTGGAGGGCCATGGGCTTAGGCTTCCTGGGCCAGCTTCTCGGCCTTGGCGACCGCTTCCTCGATGCCGCCGACCATGTAAAAGGCCGCCTCGGGGAGATGGTCGTATTCGCCGTCCACGACCGCCTTGAACGAGCGGACCGTGTCCTCGATCTGCACGAACTTGCCGGAAATGCCGGTGAACACCTCGGCGACATGGAAGGGCTGGGAGAGGAAGCGCTGGATCTTGCGGGCGCGCGAGACGGTCAGCTTGTCCTCTTCCGAGAGCTCGTCCATGCCGAGAATGGCGATGATGTCCTGCAGCGACTTGTATTTCTGCAGGATCTCCTGGACGCGCCGCGCGGTGTCGTAATGCTCCTGGCCGACGGTGCGGGCATTGAGCACACGCGAGGTTGAGTCGAGCGGGTCGACGGCCGGGTAGATGCCCAGCTCCGAAATGGCGCGCGACAGCACGGTGGTGGCGTCGAGGTGGGCGAAGCTGGTCGCCGGGGCCGGGTCGGTCAGATCGTCCGCGGGCACGTAGATCGCCTGCACCGAGGTGATCGAGCCCTTGTTGGTCGAGGTGATCCGCTCCTGCAGCGCGCCCATGTCAGTGGCGAGGGTCGGCTGATAGCCCACCGCGGAGGGGATGCGGCCGAGCAAGGCCGAGACTTCCGAGCCCGCCTGGGTGAAGCGGAAGATGTTGTCGACGAAGAAGAGCACGTCCTGGCCCTCGACGTCGCGGAAATATTCCGCCTGGGTCAGACCCGAGAGGGCCACGCGGGCGCGGGCCCCCGGCGGCTCGTTCATCTGACCGAAGACCAAAGCCACCTTGGAGCCTTCCGGCGTCGGGTTGCCGTCGGCGTCCTTGGCGATGACGCCCGCCTCGAGGAATTCGTGATAGAGGTCGTTGCCCTCGCGGGTGCGCTCGCCGACGCCGGCGAACACCGAGGTGCCGCCATGGCCCTTGGCGATATTGTTGATCAGCTCCTGGATCAGCACGGTCTTGCCGACGCCCGCGCCGCCGAACAGGCCGATCTTGCCGCCCTTCGCATAAGGCGCGAGCAGGTCGATCACCTTGATGCCGGTGACGAGGATCGAGGTCTCGGTCGACTGGTCGACGAATTCGGGAGCCGGGGCGTGGATCGGGGCGGTGTCGGTGGCGCCGATCGGGCCGCGCTCGTCGATCGGCTCGCCGACCACGTTCATGATCCGGCCGAGCGTCTTCGGGCCGACCGGCACGCGGATCTGCGACCCGGTATCGGTCACCTCCTGGCCGCGGGTCAGACCCTCGGTCGAGTCCATCGCGATCGTGCGGACGGTGCTCTCGCCGAGATGCTGGGCGACCTCGAGGACGAGGCGGTTGCCGCCATTGTCTGTCTCCAGCGCCGAGAGGATCTCCGGCAGCTCGCTGTCGAAGGTCACGTCGACGACGGCGCCGATCACCTGGCTGATCCGGCCGACATTGTTGGTGGTGGCGGGCTTTGCGCTCGCCTTCCTGGAGGCCGATTTGGGCTCGAGCATGTTTCTTTCCTTGCCTTCTTTTTGTTTCTTACAGCGCCTCGGCGCCGGAGATGATCTCGATCAGCTCCTTGGTGATCGCGGCCTGGCGCGTGCGGTTATACTGGATGGTGAGCCGGTTGATCATGTCGCCGGCATTGCGGGTGGCGTTGTCCATCGCGGTCATCCGGCTGCCCTGCTCGGACGCCGCATTTTCCAGCAAGGCGCGGAAGATCTGCACGGCGACGTTGCGGGGGAGGAGCGCGGTCAGGATCTCGTCCTGGTCCGGCTCATATTCGACCGCGGCCGTGGAGCCGCCCTTCGTTTCGTCGGCCTCGACCGTCGGCACCGGGATGATCTGCTGGCCGACCGGCTCCTGGACGAGGGCCGACTGGAACTTGGCGTAGAAGAGGTGGACGACGTCGATGCCGTCGGTGAGATAGCGGTCGATCACGTCGGCCGCGATCTCCTGCGCGTCGGCGAAGCTCACCTGCTTGATCGTGCTGGTGTCGTGCTGGTGGATGATCTGCTTCGGGTAGAGGCGCTGGATCACCGCCCGGCCCTTGCGGCCGACCAGGTAGAAATAGACCTGCTTGCCCTCGGCGATCAAAGTCTCCGCCTTGCGGCGGGCGGCGCGGACGATGTTCGAATTGAAGCCGCCGGCAAGGCCGCGGTCCGAGGTGCAGACGATAAGCAGATGCGCCTGGTCCTTGCCGGTGCCGCCGAGCAATTTCGGGCTCTCCGGGCCGATCGCGACCCGCGAGACGACGCTTTTCACCACGCTTTCCATGCGCTCGGCATAAGGGCGCGCGGCCTCCGCGGCGGTCTGCGCCCGGCGCAGCTTGGCCGCGGCGACCATCTTCATCGCCTTGGTGATCTTCTGGGTCGACTTGACCGAGGTGATCCGGGTCTTGAGCGCCTTGAGGCTGGGCATTTTTCTCTTTCTCGTGTTCCTGCGAAGGCAGGAACCCAGTCCGGGCTCCTGCTTTCGCAGGAGCACAATTCAGTTACGCAAACGTCTTCACGAAATCGCCGATGATGGTCTTCAGCTGACCGGCGGTGTCGTCGTCGAGTGTCCTGGTGTCGCGGATCTTGCCGAGCACCGCCCCATGATCGGCGCGCATGTGCGCGAGCAGGGCGCTCTCGAAGCGGGTGACCGCGTCGGTCGGCACCGTGTCGAGGAAACCGTTCACGCCGGCGAAGATCGAAACGACCTGTTCCTCGACCGGCATCGGGCTGTACTGCGGCTGCTTCAGCAGCTCGGTCAGCCGGGCGCCGCGGTTCAGCAGGCGCTGGGTCGAGGCGTCGAGGTCCGAACCGAACTGGGCGAAGGCCGCCATCTCGCGATATTGGGCGAGCTCCAGCTTGATCGAGCCGGCGACCTTCTTCATCGCCTTGGTCTGCGCCGAGGAGCCGACGCGGCTCACCGACAGACCGACGTTGATCGCCGGGCGGATGCCCTGGAAGAAGAGTTCGGTCTCGAGGAAGATCTGGCCGTCGGTGATCGAGATCACGTTGGTCGGGATGTAGGCGGACACGTCGCCGGCCTGGGTCTCGATGATCGGCAGCGCGGTCAGCGAGCCGGCGCCATTGTCCTCGTTGAGCTTGGCGGCACGCTCCAGCAGGCGGCTGTGCAGGTAGAAGACGTCGCCCGGATAGGCCTCGCGGCCCGGCGGACGGCGGAGCAGCAGCGACATCTGGCGATAGGCGACGGCCTGCTTGGAGAGGTCGTCATAGACGATGACGGCGTGCATGCCGTTGTCGCGGAAATATTCGCCCATCGTGCAGCCGGTATAAGGCGCGAGGAACTGCAGCGGCGCCGGCTCCGAGGCGGTGGCGGCGACGACGATGGAATATTCCATCGCGCCATTCTCCTCGAGCGCGCGGACGATCTGCGCGACCGTCGAGCGCTTCTGGCCGACGGCGACGTAGATGCAGTAGAGCTTCTGGCTCTCGTCATCGCCCTGGTTGGCGGCCCGCTGGTTGATGAAGGTGTCGATCGCGACGGCGGTCTTGCCGGTCTGGCGGTCGCCGATGATCAGCTCGCGCTGGCCGCGGCCGACGGGGACGAGCGCGTCGAGCGCCTTGAGGCCGGTCTGGACCGGCTCGTGCACCGACTTGCGCGGGATGATGCCCGGGGCCTTGACCTCGACGCGGCGGCGCTCGGCGGCGTCGATCGGGCCCTTGCCGTCGATCGGGTTGCCGAGGCCGTCGACGACGCGGCCGAGCAGGCCCTTGCCGACGGGAACGTCCACGATCGTCTCGGTGCGGCGGACGGTTGAGCCCTCGCTGATCGTCTCGTCCGAGCCGAAGATCACGACGCCCACATTGTCGGCCTCGAGGTTCAGGGCCATGCCCTTGATGCCGCCGTCGAACTCGACCATCTCGCCGGCCTGGACATTGTCGAGGCCGTAAATGCGGGCGATGCCGTCGCCGACGCTCAGCACGGTGCCGACCTCCGAGACCTCGGCCTCGGTGCCGAAGCTGGCGATCTGGTCCTTGATGACCTTGGAAATTTCAGCGGCGCGGATGTCCATTTTCAGCCTTTCATCGCCTGTGCGAGATTGTTCAATTTGGTGCGGATGGAGCCGTCGATCATCTGGCTCTCGATCTTGACGACGAGCCCGCCAAGAATGGCGGGATCGACGCGAAGGTCGACGGCGATGTCGCGGCCCATGCGGGTGCGGAGATTCTGCCTGATCGCGTCCACCTGATCGTCATCGAGGCGGTGCGCGGAGGTCACCTCGGCGGTGATCTCACCCCGGTGGCGGGCGGCGAGCATGTTGAAGGCGCGGATCACGGCCGGCAGCTGGCCGAGCCGGCGATTCTTCGCGAGCACGCCGAGGAAATTGGCGGTGATCGTGTCGAGCCGCATCGCACCGGCGGCGGCCTCGACGGCGCGCACCGCCTCGTCGCGGCCGACCAGCGGGCTGGTGGTCAGCGCCCGGAAATCGTCCGATTCGGCAAGCGCCTGCGCGACGGCGGCAAGGTCCCCGCCCACCGCCTCCAGCTTCTGCTGCTCATTCGCCAGCTCGAACAGGGCAAGGGCATAGCGGCCCGATAAGCTTGCCTGAATGCCGCCGGAAATATCCACGCGCGTCGTAACTCCTGGATCGGATTTCGCCCTCTGCGATTTGACGAGCGCGCGAGGCGCTCCCGCAGGGTCGCGGGGGCCGTAGCAGGGGCTTTGCTGCGATGCAAGATGGCTATGGGGCGGCCGCAGGCACCGGCGTCGCCGCGCCGGCGATCATTTGCCAGCGGCCGGCGCGGCGGCGGAAGATGTGCATGTAGAAAGAGTCGCCGAGCAGGCGATGGTCCGGCGTCGAGAAGAGGCGGAGGCGGCCCTCGGCGATGACCAGATTACCCTCGCGGCGCGCGCTCAATATCTCGCTGTCGGCGCTGAAGGCACCCCCGGCCTTGCGGCGGAAGACGGCGAGCAGGGTGGCGCGGTCGACGCGGGCGCCGCCGGCGGCGATGCCGTGGAAATCCGGCGCGTAGAGCCGCTCCAGCGCGGCCATGTCCCCGGTGCGGATCGCGGCGTTCCTGCTGGTCTCCACCGCCTGCATCTCGGCTTGGAGCGAAGGCGCGGCCAGCGCCGCCAGCAAGAAAATGAGACCCATGATCCAGCCCCCAAACCGCGGTGTTCATGGATCCCGGATCAAGTCCGGGATGACGTTGTCACTTTGAAAGCAAGGACCGGGACGCAGCGTCTCCGCCTTTCCGACAAAAAGGGGTCAAATCTTCGAGGAAGGACAGGAAAATGGCATATCGAATCGAAGGGCTGGCGCCGGCGGCGTTCGAAAGCCTGTTCAGCATGATGGACGGCGAGCTCGCCGCGCGCGGGGCGATGCGGGTGACTGCGGATGCGCCCACCGGCTTTCCCTGCCGGGTGAGCCTGCAGGACGCAGCTCCCGGCGAGGAGCTGGTGCTGCTCAACCATGTCTCGCACGATGTCGACGGGCCGTTCCGCACCACCTACGCGATCTACGTGCGCAAGGATGCGGAGGCGCCGGCCAGCTTTACCGACGAGGCACCGCCCTATCTGGACAGCCGCACGCTCTCGCTGCGGGGCTTTGGCGCGGACGGGCTGCTGAAGGACGGTCTGCTCGCCATGCCCGGCGAGGCGGACGCGAAGATCCGGGCTTTGTTCGCGCGGACCGACATCGACACCATCCACGCGCATGCGGCCAGCTATGGCTGCTTCCTGGCGCGCATCGAAAGGAATTGACCATGGCGAGCCTTGCAACACTGCCGCGCGCGGTTAGATCGGTCCCCGTGAACGACACCCAGCCGATCACCGATGAGGAGGCCTGGGCCGCCTTCGAACGGCGCGACCGGACCTGGGACGGCCGCGTCCTGGGCGGCGTGAAGACCACCGGTATCTATTGCCGCCCGTCCTGCCCGGCGCGGCGGCCGAAGCGTGAGAATGTCGAATTCTTCACCAGCGCCGCCGCGGCCCGCGCGGCCGGGTACCGGGCGTGCCTGCGCTGCGAGCCGGACGAGGTGAATCGCGAGGAGGTGGCGCTTGACAAGGCCTTCCGCCTGCTCGCCGCAGCCGAGGAGGCGCCATCGCTGGAGGAGCTGGCCGGGGCGGTCGGCTATTCGCCGCATCATTTCCACCGGTTGTTCAAGCGCGCGACCGGGGTGACCCCGGCGGCCTATGCCCGGAACCTCAGGGCGAAGCGGGCCGAGGATGCCTTGGCCGGCGACGGCCGGATCACCGATGCGATCTACGATGCGGGCTATTCGGGGCCGGGCCGCTTCTACGCGGATGCGGAGAAGCGCCTCGGCATGACGCCGTCGGCCTGGCGCGACGGCGGCCGCGGCGCGGTGATCCGCTGGGCGACCGCGGAGACCGATCTCGGCACGATGCTGGTCGCGGCGACCGAGAAGGGCATTTGCCGGCTCTCCTTCGACGAGGATGAGAGCGTGCTGCAGCGGCGCTTTCCCAAGGCAGAGATCGCCCATGGCGGTCCGGATATGGCGGAGCTGGTCGAACGCACCGTCGCCGCAGTGAACGCGCCGGAGAAGCCGCACGATCTGCCGCTCGACGTCCACGGCACGGCCTTCCAAGAGGCGGTCTGGCGCGAGCTGACCCGGATCCCGCCCGGCGAGACGCGGACCTATGCGCAGATTGCGGCGGCGGTCGGACGGCCGGCGGCGGTGCGCGCGGCCGGAACGGCGAACGGCGACAATAATGTCGCCGTCCTCATCCCCTGCCACCGCGTGATCCGCACCGACGGCACGCTCGGGGGCTATGCCTATGGGCTCGACCGCAAGGCCGCCCTGCTGCGGCGCGAGAAAGCGGGCTAGCTCGGCCGCGCCGGCGCCGCCTGCCGCGCCCGGGCCTCGAGCCGGAGCAGCAGGGTCAGCGCGCTTTCGTGCCATGGCTGGCCGGCCGCGCGATCGCGCTGCTCGCGCTCCTCGCGGTCGCGCCGCTCGCTTGCGGTCTCGTTCGGACGGCGCGGCACCTGATAGGCGACGGGGCGGATGATCGCGATTGCCTCTGGGATCATGTTCCGCTGTTCATAATCCTTGGCCAGCAAATAGCGGATCTCGTCGTCGCTCGGCGCCAGCTCCATCGCCGTATAGAGCGCGTTCTGGGCGCCATCGGGCGGCGCCATGTTCTGCATCAGAAAGGTGCGATAATAAGCGGTGAGGATGACCGGATCCTGTCGAGCGGCGTTCACCGCCCGGGCGACCAGGTTCCGGCCCGCCTGCCATGCGGCCTGATCCCCGTTCCGCGCGGCCATCAGCAGGGCCAGCTGGCTCATGCCTTTGGTCATCAGCGCCCGCGGATGATTGGCCTGGAGGGCAAGCAGGCGGTCCGCCGCGGCGATCGCCTCGGCATAATTGCCGGCCAGATATTGCGTCTCCATCACCAGCCGGACGGCGTAGGGATCGTTGGGGAAGCGGGCGGCCCGCCCGCGCACCTCGTTGGCATATTCTGCGGCGTCGCGTTGCCGGTAGCCGCGGCTGACCTTGATCTCGTCCATGATCAGGGCCTGTTCGGCCGGGCCGAGCGTGCGGGTGGCGATCTGGCCGACGTCGATCGTGCGGAACGGCAGCCGGACGACGTTGAACCGGTTGGCGCCGGAATATTCGAACAGCTCGTTGTTGAACGCGTCCATGTCGGGGATCGCGCGGCGCGCCGCGTCGGCGAAATCGACGCCCTGGTTCACCAGCCGGAGATATTCGTTGATCTGGCGCTGGCGATCGGGGTGGTCGAACAGATAGCGGACCAGCAGCCAGCCTTCCGCGTAGAGCAGGAAGATGTTGTAGCCCGAGGCCTCCGAATAATTGTGCGCCGAGAGCAGGCGCTCGAGCGGCAGCCAGCCCAGCGCCCGAAAGGTCGAGAATCGATGATCGGCCGGGAGGCCGACCTCGACCACGTCGCCGGGCAGGATCCGTACCGAGCCCCAGAACTCCGCATAACCCTCGCTGTACCAGACCGGATAGGTGGCCGGAAAATACTCGAAGGTGAAATGGTGGGTATATTCGTGAAAGAGCACACTCTCCGGCGGGATATCATTATCCTCGCGGACGGTGCGGATGTCTGCGGACCCGGTCGTCCGATGCCGGGTGCCGACAAGCATCAGGCCGCGCGCGTCCGAGATATAGAAGCCGGCCGCACCGCCAATCAGCCGCGAGACTGCGGCGGTATCCGGCATCAGGAAGACACGGAGCTTCAGTGAGGGCACATCCGCCGGCACCGGGCGAATCCTGCGCAGGACATAGTCGAACCGCTCGAGCCGGCCGGCAAAGTCCCGCGCCTCCGCCTGGCTGCCCTCGCTGTAGACGATGAAATGCGTGCTGGTGGCTTCGTGCCATTCCGCCCGCGCGACGCCAGGCAGAAGCATGGCGGCTGCGAAAAAGAGCTTACGAATCATAGTGTCCCCCGGTTGCCGAGCATAAACCCCCCGCCCCGCGAGCGGCAATGGCCTCAGCGCGCGGCGCGCTGGTTCTCGCAGGCGTAGACCAGCCGCTCATTCGGCAACTGCGGCAGCATCGCGGCAACGTCGCGCTGCTGGTCCGCCAGGATCGTGCGCGCCTCGCTATCGGCGCTGCAGGCGCGGGGTTCGTTCGCCCGGCGCGCGGCGCGGACCCGGTCCATCACCGCATTGTCCAGCTGGTAGCGGGTGAGCACATATTCGCCGGTCGACGGCCGGAATTCGGAGACGGAAACCACCGGCTGCTCGTTCGAGATCAGGATCCGGCTCCAGACCTGGCCGTTCTGCGCATATTGGGTGCGGCCGTTGACGCAGCCGTTGGCGGTCCAGTCGAGCGGCACGTCGGCGCTCGAGCTGATCGTCAGGCGGCTTCGATTCTGCACCAGCCGGCAGACGTTCGCGCCGACGAAGCGGTCCCGCGCCGGCTGGGCCTCGTTCGCCTTCGCCTCCTCGATCGTGGAGAGGCTCGGCCGGGCGATGAAGGCGATGATCGCGAGGACCAGCATGCCGCCGCCGACCCCGCCCATGATCTTCGCCGGCCGCGGCCGGTTCTTGATGACCAGCAGGAAGCAGCCGCCGAAGCCGAGCAGGGAGAAAACCAGCAACAGCACGGACAAGGCGAGGCGGTTCTCCCGCATCTCGGTGATCTCGGCGACGCTGCGTTCACGGGTCTGCTGCGCCGCCCGCGCCGCGCTTTCGGCGGCCTGCGAGCGGGCGCGCTCCTCGGCGGCGGTTCGCTCCTCGTCCTCGCGCAGGCGGTCGGACATCGAGATGCAGGGCGTGGTCACCGACTGATAGGGCTGGTGCGCCTGGCCGAGAAAGGCGGTGAGCTCCCGGTTCGCGACCGCGAACGCGAAGGGCGCGTCACCGTCCTGGTTGCGGGTGATCAGGGTGTTGACGCCGAGCACCCGGCCGCACTGGTCGAGCAAGGGCCCGCCCGAATGACCGCGGGCGATGTTGGCGGTGTGCAGCAAAGTGGTGATGCCGTTGATCGGGCGGACGTTCGAAAAGATGCCGACGGAGCGGGTCGGCGGCAGCGGCTGGATATAGTCGTCGGCCGAGCGGGCGGTGGCGAGATCGACATTGCCGGGATAGCCCAAAGCGGCGATCGGGGCGCCGTCGTCCAGCGGGCCGACATAAAGCGGGATCGGTGGCAGGCGCGCATCCTCGACCTCGAGCAAGGCGAGGTCGCGGGCGGGATCGTAGGCGACGACGCGGGCGCGGCTCGCCTGCGCGCCCTGGGACGGCACCACGCCGATCGAGACGGTGCGGCCTGCCTCGGTCTGCTGCGCCTGGGCGACGACATGGGCGTTGGTGACCACCCGGTTCGGGGCCACCGCGAAGCCCGAGCCGTGGCCGAAGCCGGCCACCTCGCCTTCCTCTCCGAAGCTGATCACGACGACGCGCACGACCGAGCGGCCCGCGACCGAGATATCGTCCGCGCGCGCCGGCGCCGCCGGCAGCGACACTGCCAGCAAGGCGAAAAGGAAGAGGATGAATCTGCCCACGTGCACGGTCCGCATAGTCTCTATGGGAAGGGGCGGGGAGGTGGCAAGCGGGCCCGCATGCCCGGCCGCCTACAGAAAGGAATAGGGATCGACATCCACCGTCACGCGCGTGCTGTTTTTCCAGTGGAGGCCGCCGAGCCAGTCGCGGATGATGTCCTGCACCGGCACCGCGCGATGGGCGTGGACGAGCAGGCGGAAGCGGTGACGGCCGCGCAGCATGGCGAGCGGGGCGGGGGCGGGCCCGAACACGGCCATATTCTCATGGGCCGGTGCGGCGCGGCCGATCATGCGGGCTACTTCGTTCGCCTCCGCCTGGTTTTCGCTTGAGACGATGATCGCGGCGAGGCGGCCGAAGGGCGGCATGGCGGCGAGGCGCCGCGCCTCGGTCTCGGCGGCGTAGAAGCCTTCGGCGTCTCCGGAGACGAGGGCGCGCAGGACGGCAGCGTTGGGATCGTGCGTCTGGACGAGCACGCGGCCATGCTTGTCGCCCCGCCCGGCCCGGCCGGAGACCTGCTGGATCTGCTGGAAGGTGCGTTCCGCGGCGCGAAGATCGCCGCCGGCGAGGCCGAGATCCGCATCGACCACGCCGACCAGGGTAAGGTTCGGGAAATGATAGCCCTTGGTGACGAGCTGGGTGCCGATCACGATGTCGATCTCGCCTGCCTCCATCCGCGCGACGAACTCGGCCGCCTTGACCGGTGACCAGATCGTGTCGGAGGTGACGATCGCGGTGCGTGCGTCCGGAAAGAGCAGGGCGACTTCGTCGGCGATCCGCTCGACGCCCGGCCCGCAGGCGACCAGGGCATCCTCCTCCTTGCACTCCGGGCAGGTCTCGGGCGCCGGCATCATATGGCCGCAATGATGGCAGGCGAGGCGGCGGGTGAAGCGGTGCTCGACCATCCAGGCGGTGCAATTCGGGCATTGGAAGCGATAACCGCAGCGCCGGCAAAGGGTGAGCGGCGCATAGCCGCGGCGGTTGAGGAACAGGAGTGACTGCTCCCCGTTCGCCAGATTCTGCTCGAGCGCGTCGACCAGCTTCGGCGCCAGCCACCGGCCGCGCTCCGGCGGATCCTGCAGCAGATCGAGCGCGGCCATGTCGGGCAGGCGCGCGCCGCCGTAGCGCGCGGGAAGCTTCAGTTCCTTATAGGTGCCGATCTCCGCCATGTGCCGCGTCTCGATCGCGGGCGTCGCCGACGCGAGAATGACAGGGATCTCCTCCAGCTTGGCCCGCATCACCGCTACGTCGCGGGCATGATATTGGACGCCGTCCTCCTGCTTGAAGCTCGCCTCATGGGCCTCGTCGACGACGATCAGGCCGAGGTCGCGATAGGGCAGGAAGAGGGCCGAGCGAGCGCCGACCGTGACTCGCGCTTCGCCACTGGCGATCGCCCGCCAGGCGCGGCGGCGCTGGCTCTGGCGGAGGCCCGAATGCCAGGCGACCGGCTCGCAGCCGAAGCGGGCGGCGAAGCGCTTCAGGAAAGGTTCGGTCAGCGCGATCTCGGGGAGCAAGACGAGAGTCTGCCTCCCACGGCGGATCGCCTCGGCGATCGCCTCGAAATAGACCTCGGTCTTGCCGGAGCCGGTGACGCCGTCGAGCAGCCAGGGCGCGAATTCTCGAGCGTCGACCGCCTCCCGCAATTCCGCCGCCGCATCGGCCTGGGTTTCGTCCAGCGCGGGCGGCGCATGGTCGGGATCGGGCGCCGGATAAGGGTCGTCGATGCGCACCTCGACCGCCTCGATCGCGCCGCCTTTTACCAGGCCACGGATCACGCCGTCGGAGACGCCACCGAGAATGGCCAGCTCGCTGACCAGCCCCTGCCGCTCGCCGATCCGCTCCAGCGCCTGCGCGCGCTGCGGCGTCAGCCGGTCCGGCACCTGGCCGGTGGCGCGATATTCGGTGACCGACCGCGCCCCCTCCAGCGCTCCCGAGGAGGGCAGCGCCATGCGCAGCACCGCGGCGAGCGGCGAGAGGTAATAATCGGCGGTCCACTCGACGAGCCGGCGCAAAGGCGCGGCGATCGGCGGGATGTCGTAGACGTGGAGGAGGTTTCGCAGGCGGTTGTCGCCCACTTCCCCGGCGGGCAGCCGTTCCCGCTCCCAGACCACGCCGATCAGCTGGCGCGGCCCCAGTGGCGCGACCACGACCGAGCCTGGCTCGACATTCATGCCCTGCGGCACGCGATAGTCGAGCGGGCCCAGAGCCGAGTTCATCACGATCAGTCTGGCGCGGTTCATCTTGCCGGCTACATAGGGAGTGGCGGGCGCGCGAGGAAACCCTCCGGGGAGGCGGTGATGGCGCGCCTGCGAAAATCCCTGTGGACGATTGGCGCCATAATGGCGCTGCCGGCGCCTGCGGCCGCGACGGAAATCTGCACGGCGCTGGACCGCCTCGCCACGGCGGCGCACGAGCCGGAGCCATTCGCGTCAGTCGGACAGGCGCTCGCGAACGGCGAGGCGATCTTGCCGGGCTTCTCTGCTGCAGAATGCCGTGTCGCTTCTGGCGCGTTCTCTTGCCGGGCCACCGATTTCGCCATGACGCATTTCGCGCAGTGGCCCGACCCCTATCCTTGCGGCGGCCTCTCCGGGGCGGAGATTTCACGGGTCAGAACCGCGCCGGACTGGCACCACGCCTACTTCCGGTCCGGCCTGTATTTCACCTACGGGGTCAGTTGCGTGGGTTGCGCCGGCGGCGCGGTCAGCTCCTTCATGGCCATGCCTGGGGATCGCCCGAGACCCTTGGGCGAACCGGCACGACGCTGATCGCCATCCGGTGCCCGGCGCGCTAGATGCGGGTGATGGACGATGCGCAGGCGCAGCTGGACGGCTTCATCGACAAATATACGCCGGAGATGGCGGCGCTGACCCGCGCATTGCTGACACGGCTGAGGGCGCGCCTGCCGGGCGCGACGATCCTCGTCTACGACAATTACAACGCGCTCGCGATCGGCTTCGCAACGGGCGAGCGGGTGAAAGACGTGGTCCTGTCGCTCGCCGTCTATCCGCGCTGGGTCAGCCTGTTCTTCATGCAGGGGCGTTTTCTGGACGATCCCCACAGCCTGCTGAGGGGAAGCGGCAATCAGGTCCGGCACGTTCCGGCGGTCACCGAGGCGTCGTTCGACGATCCGCAGATCGGCGCCCTGATCGAACAGGCGCTGGACAAGGCAGACCGCCCGATCGATCCCTCCGGCGAGCAAGTGGTGATCATCAAGTCGGTGTCGCCGAGGCAGCGCCCCCGCCGGCCCGGAGGCTGACGACGCTATTCGCCCTCGCCGTGGCGGGCGACGTTGAACGACAGGGTGAAGGTCGCGACATGGTCCATCTGGTCGCGCCGGCCGTCGCGGCCGAAGCGATACTGGTTCAGATAGCCGACCTCGCCGCGCAGCTGGCCGCCAAGCGGGATCGACACGCCCAGGGCGTTGCGCATCCGCTCATAGCCGCTGCGCTGGCCCCAGGCGGTGGTGTTGAAGTTCAGGAAATGCTCCTGGGTCGCGAACAGCCTGAGGCCGTGATGGCCGAGCGGCGTGTCAAAGCCGAGCCGCGGCCGTAGCCGGAAGCCGATCTCCCCGCCGCTGCTGTTGAATCGCTGCTCGAAGCGCAGCCGTCCGCTGAAGCCCTTGCCGAGGGGTACCAGGATCATCTGGCGCAACCTTTCCTCGTTGGGCAGCCGGCCGTTGCGATCCCAGTCCTCGACATGCCGATAGCCCAGGGACAATTCGATGCCGCCCCGCGTCGTATGGGTGAACAGGGCGCCGATTTCCGTGTGGGAGAGGCCGTGGGCCCGGTCGCTGAACCGGACGATGCTCTCCATCGTCATCTTCTCCCGCCTGCCGATCGGCACAGAGCCGTTGACCTGCAGCCAGAGCTGCTCGTCCGTCTGCTGCGCCGCGGCCGGCGTCGCGGCGAGGAGCGCGGGGCAAGCGAGGAGGATGGAGCGCATCGGATTCCGGTGTTAGAGCCGCAGGAGACGGTCACGGCCGCTATCGCACCGTAACCCGATTGTCACATATTGTACCCGAGGGGCCCATGAAATTCTTCGCCGACACCGCCGACACCGCCGATATCCGCGACCTCGCCGAAACCGGCCTGCTGGACGGCGTCACCACCAATCCCTCCTTGATCCACAAGGCGGGCCGCGACTTCGTCGAGGTGGTGACCGAGATTGCCGGGATCGTCGACGGGCCGGTCTCCGCCGAAGTGGTCGCGCTCGACCATGCGGGAATGATGCGGGAGGCCGAGATATTGCGGAAGATCGCCGACAATATCGCGATCAAGGTGCCGCTGACCGTGGACGGCCTGAAGACCTGCAAGAAGCTGACCAGCGACGGCACCATGGTGAACGTCACGCTCTGCTTTTCGGCCAACCAGGCCCTTCTCGCGGCCAAGGCCGGCGCGAGCTTCATCTCGCCCTTCGTGGGCCGGCACGACGATGTCGGCTATCCTGGCATGGAGCTGATCGCCGACATCCGCATGATCTACGACAATTACGATTTCGGCACCGAGATCCTGGTCGCCTCTGTGCGTAATCCGATCCACGTCCACGAGGCCGCCAAGCTCGGCGCCGACGTGATGACCGCGCCGCCCGCGGTGATCCGCCAGCTGTTCAAGCATCCGCTGACCGAGAACGGCATCAAGGCCTTCCTCGCGGACTGGGAAAAGACGGGGCAGAAAATCGGCTGAGTGTGTCCCTATTGCGGGATCGGGGTGCGAAGGACCGCGTCCATCGCCGGATCGCGCCGGCCGCGATAATCGGCGAAGCTCGTCGGTGCATAGATGAGGGGCGCGATCCAGGTTCGCCGGTCCTGCGGCAGGCTGTTCTGATGATAGAGGTTCGAGACGCTGACCGTCAGCCGTGAATAGGGCAGGGTGATCTCCTCGTCCTCGCCGATGAAATTGGGGCTCGACCCGGTCGGCTCGCCGACGAAGACCGCCTCGGTGTAGCGGTCGAGCAACGTGGCGGCGGACTGGGCGGCCGAGAAGGTCTGCGGGCCGATCAACACCACGAGATGCCCCGGGCGGTTGATCCGCCTCAGACGAAGCAGTTCCGCCAGCACCGGCGTCATCAGCGCCTCGTTGCCGCCATTGTTATGTCTGAGATCGATCACCAGCCGCTCGACCCGGTTCTCGTCGATGAACGCCGCCAGCCGCGCCGCGAAGGCGGCGAGCGTCTCCGGCTGCTGGTCGCGGAGGGTGTTGAACGCCCAATAGACGGTGCGCTCCGCGGGCAGGTGTTGGAACCAGTAGTTGCGGCCCTGCTCGCGTTCTGAAAGCGGCGCCTCGCCGGAAAGCAGCGCGCTCAGCGTCACCCATCCCGGCGGCGCGGGCTTCATGTTCCATATGTCCGGCTGGGCGGTGTCGGCCGCCACCCGGCTCGTGCGCTCGCTGCCGTCGGGCATACGGAGTCGCAAAGTGGCGGCGTCGGGATGCTCGATCAGGGCGGCGGCGTGAAGCAGGGCCGTGTAGCGCAGCTGATTTCCCGCGAAGACCCTGGTCCAGCCGCTCGCATTGTCGCGGCTAACCGTGTCCTCGAGCGCGCGCAGCACCTCCGCCGCCGGCTTGTTGTCGAAGGCAAGCACCTGCGCACCCACCAGGTCCCGGTGCTGCGGCGCAGCGGCGGTGATGAAGACGCCGTCGGAAAAGGCGCGGAACTGAAGCGGCAGACTCATGGCCCATTCGGGAGTTGCGCCATGGCGAATGCCGCTATGGCCGTCGCCGATTTCGCGCATGATTCGCTGGAGCTCCAGCGCCATTCGCAGATCGGAACGTTGGGCCGCGTTTGCCACAAGCTCGTTGAATTGCTGCTGGAACCAGCTTCGGGGGCGAAGGCGGTAGGGCGCGTAGCCCACGCGGTCCATCTGCCAGAGCAGCACTTCGAGGTCGTGACGCCAGCCCTGGGTCCGGCTCATGTGGCTGACATCGACGGCGAGCGGGATCAGCCGCTGGAAACGGGGGTCGGAGCGGAGCGGCGCGATGTCAGGATCGCGCATCGCCGGTTCGAGATTGAGGAAGCCCATGGCCAGCGCGCGCTCCAGCCACGCGAAGGCGCGATCCTTCTCGCCGAGCTGCGCATAGGCGCAGGCGATATTATAGGCGTTGTTCCCGGGATTGCCGTAGCCGAGCTCGACCGCCCGTTCGAGCGGGGGGATGGCCGCGCGGTAATCGTGCAGGTTGAAATAGGCGGTGCCGAGGCGGCTCCAGTAGCGGCCGTCGGTCGGGTTCGCCCGGACGACCTGCTGCCAGAGCGGCACCGCGGCCGCCCAGTCCCGCGCGGCCGATCTGGCGTCGGCCTGCTCGACCAGCGGGATGAAGGCGAATGTCGACGCCGCAGCCGGCGCCGGGGGCTGAGCGTGGCCCACCCCCGCGCAGAGCGCAAATGCGGCCATCGGCAAGACCAGCTGCCGGTACCTCGACGAAGACATTGAAATCCCTCTTGTCATTTGAGCCCTCCCGGTAGATGTCGGGTGTATTAGCCGGATAGAGAGGTTGGGCCAGCGGTCATGCGTGAAGAGGTACTCCGCTTTCGTGAACGGGGCCTCGGCCCGGTACCGGCGGCTGCGGCTCGCTTCGCGCGAGCGCATCGGCCCACTTGGCTGCTGGCCGCCGGGGCCGCCATCCTGTTCGCGGGAGTCGGCGCATTCGAGACGGGGGAAGCGCCGCCGCTGACCCGCTACAGCTACTGGATCCTGTTGACCTTCGCGTGCGGCGCGCTCAGTGCCTGGACCCTCGACCGGCTCGATTCCGGCGCCCGCTCCCGCTCTTTGCGCCGACTCGGCTCCGTCCTCTTGCTGCTTGTCATGACGGGCCTGATGACCTTGCTCGTCTATGTGGCGGCTGGATTGGCGCTGGACGGCGCCTGGACTGCCGAGCGGCTGCCCCACCTCTGGCTCCAGGTCCTTCTCGTCGGTGGCTTTTTCTTTCCGTTGCAGCTGGCGCTCGAGGGGCGGCGGGAGGAGGAGGCGCCAGCGGCGCTGCCCGTCGGACCGTCGTCCCTGCGCGCCCGCCTTCCGGCGAGGTTACAGGAGGCCGAAATCCATGCGGTCGAAGCGGAGGATCATTATCTGCGCGTCCATACCAGCGCGGGATCGACGCTGATCCTGATGCGGCTGACCGATGCGGTCGCCGAGCTCGGGCAACTGGACGGCGCGCAGACTCACCGGTCCTGGTGGGTGGCGAGGGCTGCGATCATGGACGCGCGACCCTCGCGTGGCCGCGCGACGCTGACGCTGAAAAACGGACTTCAGGCCCCTGTGAGCCGGACCCATGCCCGGACTCTGCGGCGCAAGGGCTGGTATTGAGATGGGGCGATCCCCGTAACGAATCCAATCGCTTCTTAACCATATCCGTATTACCTTCTCAGCGATGGGACAGGTGATCAGCTTCGAGAATCACGCGCTCGCCAATTTGCGGGCGCGGGTCGCTGCGGCTGAAGAGGCCAATCAGGACCTGATCGCCTTCGCGCGCGGCCATAGCGGTGCGGTCGCCTCGATCCACGAAGCGGTGCTTGCCGCGGTCGAGACGGACGGGCTCGACCATCTGCTCCATGTCGTGACGCAGGAGTGGCCGCAAATCCTCGGCCTCGACGCGGTCGCCGTCGCTTTGGTCGCCGGCGATACCGGCGTGCGCGCCGATGCCTCCGGCCTGCAATTCGTGGACGCCAAGCTGATCGAGAAATCGATCAAGGGCTTTGACGGCGTGCTGCTGCGCGGCTGCGCGCGCGGCCATCCCTTGTTCGGCCCGGCCTGCGAGCTGATCCGGGCCGAGGCGCTGATCCGCCTGACCAGCGAGCCGCCATTGCCGAGCGGGCTGCTCGCCCTCGGCCAGCGCGGCCCGCAGAGCTTCGACACCCGCCACGGCTCGGAGCTGCTCATCTTCCTTGGCCGGGTGCTGACCCGCTGCATGGGCCGGTGGCTGATCCCCTAGACCCCGACGCCCACGCCGCCGCCCTGATCGCAGCGCGCTGGCACGACCATCTGACCCGCGAGCGCCGCCGTTCCGAGCATACGGTGCGCGCCTATGTCGCGACCGCGCACCGGCTGATCGGCTTTCTCGCCGGCCATCTGGGCGGTCCCGTGGACTCGGCGGCTTTGGCAGCACTTCGGCCGGCGGATCTGCGCGCCTATCTCGGCATGCGCCGCACCGGCGGGCTGGGCAATAACAGCGCGGCGCGGGAATTGTCGGCGGTCCGCGCCTTCCTCGCCTTCGCCGCCGCGGAGAGCGGACGCGAGGCGGCGCTGCCCCGGCTGAAGGGGCCGAAGAAGCCGCGCGCAGTGCCGCGCCCGATCTCGCCCGACGAGGCGGTGGCGCTGGCGGAGGAGGCGGCTGAGGATGCGGCCGGGCCCTGGCTCGCGGCCCGCGACCTCGCCGTGCTGACCCTGCTCTACGGCTCGGGCCTGCGCGTCGCCGAGGCGCTTGGCCTCACCGGCGCGGTCCTGCCGCTGGGTGAGGCGCTGCTGGTGACCGGCAAGCGCAACAAGACGCGGGTCGTGCCGCTGCTGCCATCGGTGAAGCAGGCAATCGAGGAGTATCTGAAGCTCTGCCCATGGTCGTCAGGACGCGACGAACCTCTGTTCCGGGGCGCTCGCGGCGGCCCCCTGCGCGGGGAGATCGTGCGGCGCGCGGTCCGCAAGGCCCGGCGTGCGCTCGGCCTGCCGGAGCGGACCACGCCGCATGCGCTGCGCCACAGCTTCGCCACCCATTTGCTCGGCCGCGGCGCGGACCTCCGGGCGCTGCAGGAATTGCTCGGTCATGCCAGTTTGAGCTCGACCCAGATCTACACCGCGGTGGATGCCGCGCATCTGCTGGACGTCTATCGCCACGCCCATCCGCGGGCCTAGGCAGGGGCCTAGCGCGTCCGCCGGCTCCAGGTGAGCTGGCGCCAGAGATACCAGAGGATCGCGAGCGCGACGACGATGGTGGTCAGCGGCGCGGCGACCTCCTCGATCCGCTCGAAATTGGCGCCAAGCGCATAGCCGCCGCCGCCAAGGGCCGCGCTCCAGATCGCGGTCCCGAGCGTCGACCAGAACAGGTAGCGCGCCACCGGCATGCGCAGGATGCCCGGCGGAATGGAGATGAAGGTCCTGAGCGCCGGGATCATCCGCCCGAAGAAGACGATGCCCGCGCCATGCCGCTCGAAATGACCCTGCACCTTCTCGACGTCGCGCCAGTCCATCGTGAGCCAGCGGCCATGCCGGTCGATGAACTTGCGGAAGCGCTGCGGGCTGATCGCGCGGGCGATCAGATACCAGAGGAAGTTGCCGAGCATCGACCCGGCGGTGGCGAAGATGATGACGCCGGCCAGCCCCAGCGGCCCCTGCGCGGCGCGCATCCCCGCCAGCGGCAGCACCACCTCCGACGGGATGGGCGGAAACATCGTCTCAAGCAGGGTCAACAGGAAGACGCCGGCATAGCCGCCCCAGTCGATCAGCTGGATCACCCAATCGTACACGTTACACGCCCCCGCCCGGTTCCGGTCGATACCGGAAGGTCCGCATATTCATCCGCGACGGCCCTGGCAAAGGAAAGTCTTGAATCCACGCCTTTCTTCCCTGCCTCGTCGCCAAGTGTATTAGGGTAATAACTCACTTGGCGACGGATGGCGTCGGGGTCAAGCGGGAAGCAAGGCCGGACGGAGACGAGCTCAGGCGTAGCTGACGATCTCGAACTCGATCCCGTCCCAGTCCATGAAATAGAAGCGCCGGCCGGGGTCGTAATCGCCATGGGAGAAGGGGAGGAGGCCGGCGGCGAGCACGCGCTGCTCGACCGCGTCGAGATCGTCCACCTGGATGCCGACATGGTTGAGCGGCACGCCTTTCTCCCAGCCGCGATCGCCCGCGCCCCCTTCCCGGGCCGCATCCGGCGACACCGGCTCGGCATAGACGGCAAGGTAGTTCCGGTCGTCGCCGACATGGATGACCCGGCCGCCGTCGCGGGCCGAGCCCTGCCAGCGGATGCGCCAGCCGAACAGGTCCTGCAGCAATTGCGCCGACCGCTCGGGCTGGCTGACGGTGACGTTCACGTGTTCGATGAAACCGGTGCGCATGACTTTTTCCTCTCGATTCGCGTCATGCTTGAGGCCTCTACAACCTCAAGCTAAGTTGAGGTCAAGCGTCAATCCGGAGAGGGAAATGAACCGTGGCAACGAGCTATTGGCGATCGGCGAGCTGGCCGCGCGGACCGGCCTAAGCGTCTCGGCGATCCGCTTCTACGAGGCGAAGGGGCTGGTGCAGGCGCTCCGCACGGGGGGCGGACAAAGGCGCTTCCTGCGCTCCGACATCCGCCGCCTGTCCTTCGCCCTGATCGCCCAGCAGATCGGCTGCACCCTGCCCGAGATCGCGGCCGAGCTGGCCAAATTGCCCCAGGGCCGCACGCCCACCCATGCGGACTGGCGCCGGATCAGCAACGGCTTCTCGAAGCTGCTCGACCGCCGGATCGCGGCGCTGCAGCGCATGCGCGACACGCTGGACGGCTGCATCGGCTGCGGCTGCCTCTCGCTGAAGCGCTGCGCCCTCTATAACCGCGACGACCGCGCGGCGCGGACCGGCACGGGGCCGCGTTACGCGTTGGGCGTGAAATGGAACTCGTTCACCTGACCTGGGCGCGGCTGAGCTTCCCCTCGATCGCCTCCCAGATCCGCGCCGGCGTGTCCGTCCCGTTGAACCGGTCGATGGCGACAATCCCGGTCGGCGAGGTAACGTTGATCTCGGTCAGCCATTCGCCGCCGATCACGTCGATGCCAACGAAAAGCAGGCCGCGCTTCTTCAACTCGGGGCGGAGCGCGGCGCATATTTCCTCTTCCCGCGCGGTCAGGTCCGTCTTCGCCGCCTTTCCGCCGACCGCCAGGTTGGAGCGAATCTCGCCTTCGCCGGGAATGCGGTTGACCGCGCCGACCACCTCGCCGTCGACCAGCACGATGCGCTTGTCCCCCTCGGCCACGCCGGGAAGGAAGGCCTGCAGCATGTGCGGCTCCCGGTAAGCCGTATTGAACACCTCGATCAGCGAGGCGAGGTTCTGGCCGTCGGGGCCGATCTTGAAGATCGCCTTGCCGCCATTGCCGTGCAGCGGCTTGACCACGATCTCCTTATGCTCGGCGAGGAACTTGCGGGCGACGCCGAGCGAGCGGGTGACCGCGGTGGCCGGCATGAAGCGCGCATAATCGAGCACCCAGACCTTCTCCGGCGCGTTGCGCACGCTGGCCGGATCGTTGACCACCAACGTCTCGCTTTGGATGCGCTCGAGCAAATGGGTGGCGGTGATGTAGCCGAGGTCGAAGGGCGGGTCCTGCCGCATCAGCACGACGTCTGCGTCGCGGCCGAGATCGAGGATTTCGGGCTCGCCGGCGCTGAAATGGTCGCCCGCGACGCGCTGCACGGTCACCGGCCGCGCCATGGTCCACAGCCGCCCGTCCGCCCAGCTCAGATCCTCGGCGGCATAGTGGAACAGCCGGTGCCCGCGCGCCTGTGCGCCAAGCATGATCGCGAAGCTGGAATCGCCCTCGATGTTGATCGATTCCAGCGGATCCATCTGGACGGCGACATTGAGGCTCATGCCGCCCCCTTAAGTGGGCGCGCTGCGTCTGTCACCCGTGCCAGACGTTGACCATGTGCCGCGGCCAGCGGCGAGGCACCATGAAGATCGCGTCGATCCGGGTCGTGTCTCCGGGCCGCGCGAAGCGGGGCGCCAGTGCCTCCGCCGCGCGGGCGACCCTGCGCAGGCGATAATCGTCGAGCGCGAGCGCCGCGTCCGCCGCCGTGGCCCTCGCCTTCACCTCGATGAAGGCGAGGACGCGGCCGCGCCGCGCGATCAGGTCGACCTCGCCGACCGGGGTGCGCGCGCGGGTGGCGAGGATGTGCCAGCCATGCAGCCTGAGCCACCAGGCCGCGAGCCGCTCGGCCCGCCGGCCGCCGCGCTCGGCCCGCTGACGCTTCACTTCAGCCGCTGCGCGCGCTCGTAGACGGCGCGCTTCGGCAGGCCGAGCCGGCCGGCGACCTCGGCGGCCGCGCGGGAGGGGGAAAGCGTGGCCATCGCGTCCCGGAGCGCGGCATCCACGTCCGCTTCGCTGGCCGCCTCGGCCTCGCCCGGCGGGCCGACGACGATCACGATCTCGCCCTTGGGCGGCGCCTCGGCGTAGCGGGCGGCCAGCGCCGGCAGGCTGCCGGTCACCGTCTCCTCGAACCTTTTGCTGATCTCCCGCGCCACCGCCGCCTCGCGGTCGCCGAGCCCGTCGTGCAAGGCCGCGAGGCTGGCGGCGAGGCGCGGGCCGCTCTCATAGAAAGCCAGCGTGCCCCTGAATGTCGCCGCTTCGGCGATCGCCGTCGCGCGGGGGCCGGCCTTGGCGGGCAGGAAGCCGAAGAAGGCGAAGCGGTCGGTTGGCAGGCCGGCCAGCGTCAGCGCCGAAATCACCGCGCTTGGGCCGGGGATCGTCGTCACCGTCACCCCGGCCGCGCGCGCGTCGCGGACCAATTTGTAGCCGGGGTCGGAGATGAGTGGCGTGCCGGCGTCAGAGACGAGGGCGATCGCCTCGCTCGCCATCCGGGCGATCAAGCCCGGTCTCACCCTGTCCGCATTGTGATCGTGATAGGGCTGCATCGGCCGCTTCACGCCGATATGCCGGAGCAGCCTGGCGGTGACCCGGCTGTCCTCCACCGCGATCAGGTCGGCGCGCGCCAGCGTCTCCGCGGCGCGCGGGCTGAGATCGGAGAGATTGCCGATCGGGGTCGCCACGATATAGAGGCCGGGTTCGAGCTTGCCGTTCATGGGGACCGAAATCATGGCATCGCTGACCCTCCGCCCGCAAGCCTGGCCCGAGCCAGGTCGAGGGGGCACCTCGCTCTTCCGCTGGCTCAGCCTCGCCTTGATGGCCGCGATCATCGCCGGCTGCGTGCCGCGCCCGCGGACGACGCCGCAGCTGCCGACCGAGCCGGTGCTGCGCCCGGAGGAGCCGCGGGTCAATCCGCGCCTGCCCGCCGACGAGACCCGCAACCGGGTCGCGGTGCTGGTGCCGCTGACCGGCCGCGACGCCGCGCTCGGCCAGTCGATCCTCAACGCCGCCAATCTCGCCCTGCTCGATTCCGGCGGCGAGCGGATCCGGATCACCGCCTATGACACCGCCGCCGCGGGCGGCGCGGTGCGCGCCGCGAACGACGCGATTACGGAGGGCAACGGCCTGATTCTCGGGCCCCTGCTCGCCGACGACGTCCGCGCGGTCGCGCCGGTCGCCCGGGAGAATGAGGTCCCGGTCATCGCCTTCTCCAACGACGTTTCGGTTGCCGGCGACGGCGTTTTCCTGATGGGCTTCACCCCCGGCCAGTCGATCACGCGGGTGGTGAATTTTGCGCGCGAACGCGGCGCGCAGCGCTTCGGCGCGCTCGTCCCGACCAACGTCTATGGCGAACGCGCGGCACGGGCGATGACCCAGGCGGTGGAAGGCGTCCGGGGCCGGCTCGTCGGCATCCAGACCTTCGATCCGAGCGCGGCCGG
>JADMIO010980245.1_pt1 | contig 33089 bp, 25 predicted proteins | sample 8958161 | NCBI WGS metagenome assembly JADMIO01 (sample SAMN16585339, study PRJNA669376) | soil metagenome | isolation source: Crop rotation soil | place: USA: Cullars Rotation, Alabama | collected 2011 | reverse complement strand
CGCGACTTCAAGTCACGTGAATTCCAAGCTTCGGATCCCACTGTGCTGGAAAGGATGTGCTCAGCGGTGTCGGCGGCGGTATCGCCATGGCATTATTCGTAAGTCGTCTCGACAGCAGGCTCTTGAGCACCAGTGGCCTGCTTCCAAGCATTCCCATCATCCTTTATTTCTACGCCGTCATTCAGCCTTTCTATCCATTACTGAATTGGACCTTTCCCGGACGCGCCGGACTTCCTCCACACGTGGATCTCTGGATCATGCAACTGGCATTTATGCTGAAAAGTGTGATGTACATTTACGTCACCGATCGCTTCCGGAAAGGACGGTTTCTTTTTTACATGATTCATGCCCGGCGTTTTTACGAAGACGTCGAAAGCAAGTGGAGACACTTTAAATCTATTTAGAACTCACTCCACGATCATGGACCATTTCCAATTTTCTGCACTTACAATCTCACAGAACATTTCCATCACTTTTTAAGTATTAGACAGACAGTCTTCCCAGGCGATCCACTACACACCTTTGTTCCGAAATATTCGGAATACCTGCCAGATTTTGGAGGAGAGGAGCACCACGATGAAGCTGAAACTGTTTGTCGTTGCCACACTGATGCTGCTGCCGGCATCCGCTGCCGTCATAGCGCAGCAGCCGGATGCTTCGCAGCGTTCGTACCAACAAGCGCGCCGCGTACTTGACGATGCCATTGCCGCGCATGGCGGACTCGAAGCGCTGCGCAGTATCAAAGATTTCACGCTCAAAGAAAAAGGCAAAGTCTACGCACGCTATCAGAGTCCCGGCACAGAGCCTCCGTACACTGCCGGCACTTCGGAAGAAACATTGATCGTCGATACTGATCGTGGATTAGTCTACGACGATTTGAAAACTGCGAATGCGGGTTTCAACAATTGGATCAAAACCGTCATCAAAGGTAAGGAGGGTCAGACGTACGACATGTGGTCCAGGACGGCCACGCCCATTCCCAACGCTGCAGTGAACAACTTCCAGCCACAAATGCGCCGTCTGCCTCCGATCGTTTTGCTCGAAGCATTGAGTCGCGCCGCAACTCTTCGTTACGTGGGTGAAGAAGAAATCAACGGCCGCAAGCAAAAGGTGATCAGCGTGCTTCGTCCGGACAATCAACAGTTGTCGCTTTCGTTTGACGCGCAAACGAACCTGCTGACGAAGTATGGTTACCTTTACGCCGATCCATTCGCGGGCGACTCCGAGATAGCACAAACTTATTCCAACTATCGCACGGTGGGAAAGTTGAAGCTGCCCGGCGCGCGCGTGCTGTACAACTCGGGAGGAGTCGTTCAGGAGGCGGAATACATTGACCTCCAGATCAACACCAAACCAGACGAGAGTGTGTTCCAGGGACCCGATGGTTTTGAAAAACTCGACGCGCCGCCTGCTACGCCGCCGCCGCCGGCCGTGAGTAAAGTCGCCGAAGATGTTTACGTGCTGAACGGACTGAATGGAGGCACGCATAACATGATGTTCGTGGCGTTCAACGATTACATCCTCGTGGTGGAAGCCCCCGAGAACATCATCTATGGCAACAACTCCGCGCAGGCATTGGCGAAGATCAAGGAAACGGTGCCGGGTAAACCGATCAAGTATCTCGTCCTGACGCATCACCATTCGGATCATACAGGTGGCTTTCGCGAATACGTTGCCGAAGGAGCGACGATTGTGACGACGCCCGGGAATAAGAGTTATTTTGAAAAGGCCGCCGCGCTTCAGTCGACGCTACTGCCGAAGTTGTCGCTGCCGGATAAGTTGAAGATCGAAGTCGTGGAGAACAAGAAGCGAGTTTTTCAGGACGACAAGCATGTGGTTGAATTATATGACATCGGTCCGAACCCGCATGCGAATGAGATGCTGGTGGTGTATTTGCCCAAAGAGAAAGTACTTTTTCAGGCGGACATGCTGAACCCGGCCGCGAATGGATCGATTCCGATCGCTCAGGACGCGACGGTTAGTTTCAGCGAGAAGCTGCAACAGTTGGGATTGCAGGTAGACAAGATTTACGGGGTACACGGGCGGCCGGCAACACCGGAAGAGTTGCGGACGTCAGTTGAGAGGCGACGTGCTTCAGAGTTGAAGTCCGACACGTCCGGCCCGAGGTAAAGCTTGAGCCACGGATAACACGGATTGATCCGTGGCTAAATTCTTTCGAGTTCCTGGAGTGTGTGATGGTAATCAGGATCGCGTTGGAGAGCGGCTTCGAAACTCTCCCGCGCGGCCCTGAGATTCCCTGACAATCTCAGGCACACACCGCGATTGTGATGAACGACTGCGCGCGTGTCGTCGAGTGATAACGCGACGTCGTAGAGTTTCAAGGCTTCTTCGTAACGGCCAACGTCCACCAGCACGTTGGCCCACTCGTTGTAAGCAGGCTCGTACTCCGGATCGAGCGCAACGGCAAAACTAAGCATGTGGATCGCATCATCGAAACGTCTCAGGTCGCGATAAACCAAACCCAGATTGTGCCAGTGCATCGGATTCCAGCAATCAAGCGCGACTGCCTGTCTGAACGATGCCGCTGCTTCATCAAACCGTCCTAACGTCCAGATGACTGCTCCCTGCCCTCGCCACGCATCCGCCTCGCCGTCATTCTTTGCCAACTCTTTGCTGAAGAATGCGAGCGCCTGCTCGAGTTTACCCTGGCGCCAGAGTTCAAATCCTCTACTGAGCTTGCGGCTTGCGGGACGCCAATCGTTCCAGTTCATTGTTCACTCGCAAGCCTGAAGCAACCAGCCAACATCAGGAGGGATTCACCCTCTGCCATGGGCGGGCGTACATGCGCCCGGCTGACGCCGTCGATGATCACGATCCGGTTTGTATGGGCCGTCACACTTGCTGCCAGCGGCGTGCGGCTGGAGTCGCCCTCAAACACATACAATCTCAACCCCGGGCTGGGACATTGCTCTCTGGGCCATTGCGCCTCCAGGTATATCAGCATAGCGATGCGACAATCGACGTACTTATCGCAATGTTCACCCATGAACGAGCCCGGCACGTCGTAGTATGTAAAACAACTCGCACTCCAGCTTGGCAGCAAAGACAGGTTCGTCACGTCGCGAAGCAAACGCTGCGTACTCGAACTCGCCAGCAGCTCACGCGCGGCTGGTCCAAGGTATCCCCGCATGTTGTCCTGATTGATCTCGGAAGGATTACTCTTCGATAACAAGTGCCACGCAGCCTGCGATCGCTGTTGTCGTGCTTCTTCACACAGTTCTCGCCAGCATTCAGTCGTCAATGCCGGCTCGCTGAGCACTGCCACCCCGCGCTCGACAAAACTCTCGCGCAGGTGAGCGACTCTTGTTCGATCCATGCAAAATGGATCGAAGCGATGAGTAGAACTTTTCATAAACTGAGGACTTCCCTCTCGAGCTCAGCAAAGAATTGTTCGCCCAGCGGAGTCGGACGGACAAACTCTTTCGCACGCTGCCACGCATCCGTAACCTTTGCTTTCTGCCTCTCGAAAAGCGCATCGGCGCGTTCGTTTCCACCCGACCATTTACTCACGCGTTGATAGTATCGAGCGACGTTCAGGAACGCGTGCACGCCAAGGATGAGACCCCACAGAGGCCGAGCATCCGGTCGCCAGGGTGAGTCGTGAAGTTTTTCAGGCTCGCGGTCCTCCCAGAGCGGATCAAACTGCCGCATCAGTTCTAACCGCACGTGGCTCGCTTCATGAACCAGCAGATCGCCGACACTGACATCGTCGCCGGCCGTCAGCGCAATCACACCTAAAAATTCTCGAGGACTGTGACTGCGCGTGTGATCACGTGGTTGCAGCAGCACTATGCCTTTAATCTGACGCACCAATGCCAGGTATGCGGCAGGCCAGACCTCTTGAAGAAAAGACAAGCCGCGCGCAAGTGTATTCATCGAGGCTGTGAGATCATGTCTTTCGCACAATTCCATGCTGGCTGTGAGTGCCGCGACTTCGGGTACGTCATTCAGGATTTGAAAACCGTGGATTTCAGGTATGGGACGGAAATGTCGATATGGATCTTCGCAAGACCAGTCGTCCACAAGGCTGCATTTGGGAATCGTCAAAGTGAACCCGTCCGTCCAGACGAGCTGGGTAGTAGTGTGTGTCTCAGTCACTGCTAAAGGACCGAGATCTGTTCGCACCAGGATGCGCAGGTGTGGCAACAGGAATTCCGTTGCTGCCGCAGAGAGTGGAAGCGGCTTGGCTGTCGTATCCGGCAAGCCAACCGCGTGTCGCACACAGGACACGGCGCGAGAGTCGCCATTGTGTTCCGCATCGAGATCGTAGGAAGCGAGTGGTGAGTCAAAGGCTCTCGCGAGTTGAAAACGATTCATCGTTTCGAGGGTTTGGGAAAGCCAAGCGAGATATTTATTTCCGCTCGTGCTTGCCGATGCGTGCTGTGCCGCACGTGCTAATTTCAGTCCCAGCAAAGGACGCAATTCATCCAGCGTGTCAGGCGCCGCAGCAGGCACGCATACTCCCAAAATCTCTTCCGGCACACAGCCTTGATCCATTTGTTCAATCAACTTGATGTGGCTTGAGCGCCAACGGCGCGATATATGAAAGCCAGGGGCAAGCGCAAAGCGTAGCGGAGCGCGTCGCCCCTGGTTGCAAACAAAAAATTCGATGACAAGGCCTGAAGGGCCGAAATACGTATTACGCCCTTTCAGGGCTGAGGGGTATGTTTTTGATTACGTTACCAGGGGCGACGCGCTTCGCGCTTGCCCCTGGCTGTCATATTCCGCGCCGTTGGCGCTGCGAACAGCAAAGTCATGGTCGAAGCGTATTCCTTCGCCGTTGAAATAGTTGCTTGAGTTCAGCGCATTGAACGCGGCGTCATCAAAAGACAGCCAGCGCATGAGATAAGGGTAGAGTGTCTTGTAGAAAGCACACTCAGGAGTCTTATGACGAACTGTGCCATAACGCTCCCATGCCTGTGCAGAGCAGCCTGACTGGCACAACTGTCTGTAATAACAAGTCGCGCAATCCTCGAGATGCTCGGGACGCCTGCCTCTGATTTGAATGATCGTGGGGTTTGAGCGGCCGGGAGAGGATAAGCTCGACACGCCGTCTTCAAAGATATTTCCCAGCTTTAATCCCGGCGACTGAGTTGCTCGCCCACACGGATAGATGTCGCCGCTGGCCGCCACAGACTGGAACGTATCTCCGGCACCACACTCGGCCCGCATGCATCGAGTACGTCGTTGTTTGCTCGTCAAAAACTCACACATCGTGTGGATGTTGTCTTCCAGCAGCAGGTAGCGACGACTCGTGATCAAGTGCATCAATTGCTGGAAGTAGTCGATCACTTCTGCCTGCGTCAATCCAATCGCATCCCAGTTCTGCCGGGCGTCGCCGAGATAAGCTACCGGGTTGAGCCTGAAGCCGTGAATACTATTGTCGAGCAGAAAGTCGACCAAATCTTCCGCCGAATCAACATTGCTGCGATTGAGCACCACGAGCGCGCCAAACGGCACGCCGTGTCTTTGCAGCAGGTCGATACCGCGGATGAGCATCGAGAACGATTCACCACCTTTGACTTGGGGGCGGCTCATGTTTTGCGAGGCCGGTTTCCCATCGACGGAAATACCGACACGTATGTCTTTCTCTTTGAGCCAACGGGCGCGCTCGTCAGTGATAAGCGTCGCGTTCGTCTGAATACTTAAAAACAGACGACGATCGCGGCGCAGTGGATGCGACTCAATGTAATCCGTGAGGCGCTGCATGAGAGAAAATTGCAGCATCGGCTCACCCCCTGCGTATTCGAAAGCAATCGTCTCTGCTTCTTCCATTGCGAACGCAAGGTCGACTGCTTTTTTCGCGATGTCCCAGTTCATCGCCGGCATTTTGTTGTTGGCGCCCGCAAGACAATACCCGCAAGCCAGATTGCAGCGTTCGGTCAGCAGTAACTCCACCAGATGACCTTCGGGATAATTCGGTGAATCGCGCACGATCCCCTGATCGACGGCACTCATTCCGTTGATCGTCAACAAGCCACGCCGGTAGAGAGTCGAGATAAATGAATCGGGCGGCGTAGCTGTATCCGTCGGCCAAATATCGCGCAGCGAACGAAGCGTGCGCTGGCGCATTTGTTTATAGAGATCCAGCTCGTGCTCGTTAAGAAATGCCCAACTCACCGTCTCGGGATCGATGGCCAACGTCTCTCTGTCGAGTTCGACGAGGTCTACTCCTGCATGATCGAAGACGCAGTCGTCGTTGAGAGTTACGGGGCCACAAGGGTCGTAGCGCTTCGCGTATGCAGACCCGATATATGCGGCTTCAGCTTGCTCGACGTTGGGGCGGCAAAAGAATTTCATACAACTTCTCCTGGGGCTCAATAGCGGGAACAGCAGGTGCAGGCTCACCAGCCTGTTGACTAAAATCGAGTAACCAGCCGGCAACGGGCGTGTCACCGATACCGATACGGTCGCCTTCGCTCGTGAGTGTGCCACTGCTACTGGCGAACAATTTCATCAGTTCGCCATCGGGTTCTGTGCTGACGATGGCGGCCGGATCAAAAGCCATTTTGGTGTGACCGTTATCCTGCTCGGCACGGCTGCCGGGAAAAAGAAAGACACCTGCTTGTTCGGTGTATAGGACCGGCACGCTCAAACGCTCCAGAACCCGAGTTTCTTCCGGCCAAAAAGTTTTCAAAACTCTGAGATTGCGACGCGCCAGTTGAACTGTCGCTGCACAATTCCAATCGCACGGAAAGTGTTGCGTTACGTCGAGACCGAAATAGCGCCCGAAGACGTTTGTTTCCCAGCCAAACGCTCCGATCCAGGCGCGTTTGGAATGTCGCAGCAACAAGTTGACGACTTCACCCTGGTGAATCTTCCGTGCTTCGGGCCAGAGACGTGCGAACGTCTTCACACAGCATTCCGGATAACCAAGCAGGTGGCCCAGAAATTCATCCCAGCCAAAGAGCAAACACAACCAGGCCAGTTGAACGCGTTCCGGCTCCCAACCCGCTACGAGAGTGCGCCACAATCCTGAACCGTTGACAGCGGGTCTCACGCCTGTAGCCAGATTTGAGTAACCGCCCTTCGACGATTCGCACGCGGGAACGAATTCATAAGGCGACAGGAGCGCAGTCATTCCCTCGCGGCGGAGCCGGACTGCGAGTCCTGCCATACTGGTTTCTGGTCCATGCTGAAGCAGGAGCGGTTTAGCCCGGACCATGGCCAGCTTGCTTTCAAAGCTGTCGGGCCAGTGGTCAGTTACTGCGTCCTCACATGAACCGAACAGTAACGCCTCGTCGAACATTGCCGAAACTTCATAGTGTCGAATCGGCAATTCCGGCGGGATGCGATGCTCCCAGCTCAAACCGGCTAACGCGAACGCCGATCTCGCTTCGTAGCGAAGCTGTCGCCGGAAAACCGGATCTGCGCAAGCGTTAGCCGTGAAGGACCAAAGGCGGTGCAGTATTTCAGCACGTTCCGGTTGCATTAACGCGTAATGCGAAAACCACGAACGATGATGTCGATGGGTCCGGTCGCGGGAATGTGCACCAGACTTCCATCCGGAAGTGAGACCTGAGCAAAGCGACTGGATAACTTCGGATCGAAGTTAGCGTGGCCGCCGCCATTCACAAATCCCGGCGGTCCGGAATTCACGTGCGACCGAGCAAGGTCGCCGCCGCTGCCTGCGAGTTTAGGATCAAAATTCGCATGGCCGCCGCCATTCACAAACCCCGGCGGTCCGGAATTCACGTGCGACCGGGCAAGCTCGCCGCCGGTGCCTGCGACTTTCGGGTCAAAATTAGCGTGGCCGCCCCCATTCACGAATCCCGGTGGTCCGGAATTGACGTGGACGCCCGCTTTTCCACCACTACTAATCCCACCCACCGCTTTGGTTACCTCTGATGCAATCAGTTGCGTCAGTTGTTCAATAGTTAGCGATGAGACGTTTTGTGCTTTGGCAGTAGTAGCGCTTGCCGTTGAGGCTTTTGCTTTCTTTGTCGATTTCGTTGTCGCCGGTTTCGGATCAGATGTCTTGTCAGCCATTGGACCTCCTGTCGATTGTCGGTTTACTGAATTGTTGTTGAAGTTTGTCGAAGATTGAGACTTACAACGTTAACTGCCCGGACAACACCCGCCATAAGGCGCGGTATCGTTTAACTGCGAGGTTTTGTTACGTGACGAGCTCATTGCTTGGAATCGCTAAGACGTTCGTTCACGTTGAGGCTTATGGGGGGTGAGTCTCACGAACGACGGACCTATTGAAAAGTGGCGCGGATTCTACTCCGCAGAACTGATCGGTGTCAATAAATTACTTGCGAACGATTAGACGTCTGAGATGAATAGTTTGATATGTAAGTGAAATAGGAGTAAAAAGAAGCACCTGCATTTCCCCCTCAAAATTTTATCGGATCTCACATTTCGACGGAGGAACAACTGAAATGCGAAAACAAGTATTACTACTGGGTTTTCTCGCGGCGGCTGCATTGTTCGGCGGACTGCCGGCGAAGTCGACGGCGGTTCAGACTGCCAACAACGTTTCGGTCTACGGGGCCTGGCATTGTGGGAGTGACTTTTGTTCGTGGGCCAGCGTTCGTAACATGACCGATTTCAATAACCGGAACCATTGGTTGATAGATCGAGGTGATGGCTCGCCGTCTGTAAACCTGGTCGTGCTAAGCTTCGTTGAGCCTTTGAAATTGCTCAACAAGACCAACGATGCCGGCACCTCGCAGGGCATCCCCGTCGGAATGAATCAGGCTGTCGTCGATTACTTCAAAACGCATGGCATCCGCGTGCAGTTGTCTATCGGTGGCATTACTTACGTCGACGCGTGGAATCAGGCACTGGCGACGAATCCGGTTCAGCTTGGGTTAAATGCAGCCGCAGTGGCCCAACAGATGGGCGTTGGCATCGAGATCGACTATGAAGAAAACACGAGTCCGAATCTCACCGGGCTACAAGCATTCATCAACGCTTATCGTTCGGTTCTGCCCTACGACGCTTCGGGAAATAATCAGGCAGCGCGGTTAACCATAGATCTCGCGTCGGGCGACCGCTGGTTGATCGCATTAACGCGCAAGGCAACTGCCGACTGGCTGAACACAACCACGCCGGTGCTGGACTACGCGAATGCAATGGTGCCTAGTAAACAACCTACGAGTGCGTCCGCGGCGCAAGCTGATTGGCAGGAACACATCGACGGCAAGCCACAGTTTGCTCCGCCGATCGTGCCGCTCGCGCCCGCGAAGTTCACAGGCTCACTGTACATCGTTACCGGCACAAGAGCCTGTCCCGAATGCATTAGTTTCAGTACTTCGCTGATTAACTCGACAGGAATGTATGTGCAGACCGTAGCGCCGAACGGCGCGGGTACGACTCATGGGATGCTGGGCTACATGTTCTGGGCAGCGGAGTGTCCCTCGTCACGGCGAGTTTGCACAGTACCTCCGAACTCATGCGAAGGTGGCGTAGGCGTCGGCGCAGACACCTACAACATCCCGATCCCGATGCCGCCACTGCGGCAGAATTAGAACGTACGCCACAAAAAGGCACAAAAAGCACAAAGCATCTGGTTGATGTTTTGTGCTTGTTGTGCCTTTTTGTGGCTGATCTTACTCGCCTTTGAAGACGCGCGGGTCGATGGGCTCGTTGAAGGCAAATTGCACGAAGTTGGTGGCCCACTCGAGCGTCTGCGTCCTGTTTGGCAGCTCGATGGTTAAATCAATGGTGTACTTGTGAGGGAGCATTAACTTGCCCGTTTGCTGAAAGTCGGAGAAATCTTCGACGAGTTTGTAGCGGGTATCACGCTGGCTCACTGAAGTTTCGGCGAGCGTGCCCTGACGGGCTGAGACAACATACTCATACTGGCTGCGAACGTGCTGAAATGTGTCGGCAGTGAAATACAGATTGATAATCAGATCGCCGGCGTTGTGCGGCATGTACTTTAACTTGTGAACCTGCTTGCCATTGATCTTGTCCATTCCCGAGTAGCTGAGCTTCGCGTCTCTATGATCGAGATTGAAAAGAGGCCACGCGGATGAGAGAACCCCACCCAGCAAGCCATGCTTCAACAATACCGGTTGTGAAGTCAGAAAATTTCCGAGCGGCGAGCGCCCGCCCTGAGTCAAAACTCCTACCACCAGGTTCTCGCCGTCGAATGATGCCTTCTCGTGCGGGTAATTGTTGGACTGAAAAATCATCGCCAAGAGGAACTTGTCTCCGTCTGAGGCAATTTGTGCCGGTCCTGACAACTCGACGGCACTATTCGTCAGTTGCAATCGAGCCTGGGTTGCGCCAGTGGCTACACGTGTGCGGGCTGAGGCGATGTCCTCTTTGGCACCGATCGAGGCTAAATGTTTTGTGACTACTTCGTCGGTCGATAATTTATCGGCAGAGCGGGAGTCAGCCGCCGTGGTAGAAATAACTATCGCCATACCACAAACGAGGAATAGTGAGCATATCGACAACAACCTGCGCTTATTCAAATCTATGTTCCTTTCGCTTGAAAGCTAACGCTTTTTATTTTCGCTGATGTACTGCTCCAGTTTTTTCCGGTCGGGATAATCAGGTTTCTTCTTGAGGAGCTCCTCGTATTCCACAACTGCTTTGTCTTTCAGTCCCGCTGCGTTGTAGAGCCAACCCAGATCGAGATGCGCCTCCAGCCGCCCGAGCTTAGCTGCTTCGTTTAAATAAGGAATCGCCCTGGATCCCTTTTTCAGATGCAAATAGGCCTCGCCCAAAAATAAGTTTGCATCGGGTGACTGCGGTTGCTGCTCGACGGCACGTGTCAGCAGATCGGCCGCTTCGTCATATTTCTTTTGTGTCAGTCGCAGCTTGCCGAGATCAAGTAATGCGAGCGCATAGGTCGGCTTCACCTGTACTGCGTTCGCATAAGCTTTCTCAGCGTCGTCAGCTTTTTCCTGGCTAAGATAGAGCGTCCCTAAAAGAGTCCATACCTGAAAATCGCTTTTGTCGTTTTCAACAATCTGGTTGAGTAACCTGATTGCGGTTGCATATTCCTTCTTCCCAACCGCTGACTGTGCTTTTTCGAACAACGACTTATTAGCCGATGAACGCTCATAGTAGTCAGCAGCAGAAATAATACCGGCGGTGTTTCTTCGTCCACCTGGGTTGTCTTTCCATTCGAACTCAAAGTCCTGGCGAATATCTGAGGAGTTGGTGGGGTTGATCATTAGACGCAGACGAGTGATTTCGCCGTCGTTAGCTTCAATGGCGAGGTCGTATTCTCCGGGTTGTAAGTTTGTGAATCGATAACGGCCTCGACTGCCGATCGTTTGACGGCCAACAATCTTGGTTGTTTGATCATACAAGACGATGGTAAGGCTCGAGGGCCCCGGCGTCTGTGCCTTACTATCATCAAGCTTCACATCGCCCCACAAGGTGTAGCCGCTCTGGCACATTGTCCGTGGCGCCAGCATTGCCATCGTCGCCAGCAACACGAATACGGGGATAAAGAATTTCATTTGAAGTTTCATGTGCGTCACGTCCTGACAGGCGCGCTTAGAGTGGTGATCTATTGTCGCTCAGGAATGAGTTGCCGTCCATAGAACATTCGCGAAGAAACAAAAATGGGCTCCCAGGTTGCGGGAGCCCATAACTCTTTGACGAGTAAAGTTGGTAATTTAGAAATCCCAGCGTAATCCAAATTGCATTACACGCGCGGTGCTTTGAACCGTCGTGATGTTGCCTAAGGTAGTGCCGCCAATGTCGATGCTCGTTGGTGGAGCAAAGACGTTGTGGTTGAACAGATTGTACGACTCCCAGCGGAGCTGAATGCGTTGACCTTCCCAGGGCAACCGGAAGTTCTTCAGCACGGCCGAATCAACTGTCCAGAACGGCGATGAGCGAAGAACGTTTCGATTACCAGCCTGACCGTGGCGCGGATACTGCGCTACGCCTTCTCCGGTCGTTGGATTATGGACTGCATTCGGATCCGCAAAGAACTGGATTCCACTCGGCGTGTCATGAATCGCAGCCTTAAGAACACTCAGGTCTCCGGAGAGCACCGCGGGAACACCGTTGGCGCCGTCGAAGATGAAGGTTCGTGGCCATGAAGACGTAGCCAGGCTGAATGGCAATCCGCTACGAGCGTTGAAAATACCGCTGATTTCCCAACCACCGACGATGGTATTCACCCAACCGGGTGCATTACCAAAGAGCATCCGGCCGCGACCGAACGGCAGCTCCCAGATTCCGTTGACGTTCATGATGTGACGAATGTCGAAATCTGAGTTACCGCGGCACACGCGCAGGTTAGTCGCATCGCAAATGAGACCGCCAGAGGTGGTCACGTTTGCAACGGTCGACTGGTTATCGATTGAGTGAGACCAGGTATAGTTCACGTCAAACTGGAAACCCTTCGAGAAGCGTTTACGCAGACTCAGCAACATGCCGTCGTAACTTGACGAGCCCTTGTTGGTGACGAAAGCGTTCGTGGCAAATTGCGAGCTTAGGCCAACGTTCGGACCGAGCAGACGATTTGCACGCAGGCTCTGAATGGTATCCGCAGTGTCGCCGATTGAGATCTCGAAGGCGTTAATAGCAGCCGCCACCGAGGTGCAGTTCGGACCCAGGCCAAGACCTGAGCACGGCACACCGAAGGTAGCGATGGAGTTAGCATTCATTTGGTTCTCGAACCACGGAATGGCCGTGATTGCGCCACCAGCGTTGATCTGATCCTGAAGCTTGTTCAAGGCAGCAAGCATGAACTGACCTGAAGCAGCATCTTTGAAGTCAACGATCTGACCGGCATCTGCCAGCACGAACAGTTGTCGTGCCTGACGGCCCACATACGAGGCTTCAAAAATGAAGTTGCCGGGTAGTTCACGCTGGAAACCAAACGTATACTGAATCGAATAAGGTATCCGGAAGTTGGGATCCACCGCATAGTTGGTGTTTCCAGCAATACTTCCGATTCCCTCTCCGTTCGATACTCGCGGCGTGAAAGGCACTGTTACCGCCGGAGCGACGTTTTGAACCGGTACAGCGTTGATGCTCGTGAAGCGTGGGAAGTTCTGTAGCGCAAGACGCCCGTTGCCGGCGGTGAAGTTGTTGGTTACGACCGTGTCGAAAATGTACGTGCTCTGATCTTGAAGGAACGTAATTGCACCGCCGGGCCGGTCATAAGTTACCGTGCCGCCGCCGCGAATTACAGTCTTGCGATCGCCGAGCAGTTTGCCAAACAAGCCACTCCTCGCAGAGGGATTCCAGGCAAAAGCCAGACGCGGTCCGAGGTTGTTGTATTCAGTCTTATAGAACGGTCTCGCGTTGTTCGCTTTACCGCCAAGGCTGTAGGTCAGGAATGGTTCAGAGGTTTTACTTGCGATTCCTGCTGCGGCGTTCTGCTGCCGCAGATTGAAGATGTTCTCGAAAGTCTGATCAATACCCTGAACGGACTGGATTCCCTTGGTTTCATACGGCGCTGGATAGATATGCCAACGAACTCCGTATGTTATGGTGAGATCGTTGCGAGCCTTCCAGTTATCACCCGCATACAACTCATATTCAACGTAACGCCAGTCGCGGAGTCTGCCCGTGCTGAGCGGCAGGGCTGTTCCCGCGGCGTTATAGTTGAAACGCGTTGACACTCCTGGAATAGTGCCCAGGACGAACGCGAGCGCTGAGTCATAGGCATTGCGCGCGGTGGTGTTGTTCAGGAGATTGGACGGACGAAGCGTAGCAGCAGCGGCACTGGTTCCAAGGCTGGAAGCAAAGTTGCCACCGAGTCCCACGGTCGGGAAGTTGAAATCGCTCGTCAGGTTAGTCCGCTGATTGATCGTCTTGAGCGAAGCACCGAACGATATGCCGTGTGATCCTCTGGTCCACACCACGTCGTCGCGATAAGTCCAGACAGGAACTTCGCGAGCTTGGGTGCTGAAGCCTGCAAATGGAGACGTCAGCGGCGTGAACGTGTATGACTGAGGCGAAGACGGGTGGAAATTGTTTGGAAAACCTAAGATCGATTTAGTCAAACCGACTGTGGCCGAATTCACGAAATTAGGAGTGATGGTCCAGTTATGGCCGACCGCGAACGCCCAGTCGCGAGTGGTAATCTGAGCGGTCTCAGGATCACCCGGAAACTGCGCGGCCACCGAGTTAACGGTGTCGGTCTGAACAGCGCTGATCTTGTTCATGCGAAGAAACAGACGTTGGACGTTTGTGATATTCAAATCAACCCGGCCTGTATAGGTATTGTCCGCGCGTTTTGACGGCGCGTTAAATCGGAATCCGCCGGTGTTGACGCCATTGCCGAGTGTGAGATCGTTAGGAAGTGGATAGCGCTGATTAACGAAGCTCAATAGCGCCTGGTTTCCGCCGATCGCTAACGGATCGACCGCCGCAATTTGTGCCGGCGTAAAAAACGAGATGCACTGCGGAGTAGTGTTAAGCCGCGAATTGGCGTTGCATCCCGGATTGTTATTTATATAGGCGATGCTGCCATTGCGAAGGTGCGGCAGAGGAACTGTACGGGTGTAGGAGATGCCTTGCGCATCGCGTCGACCCTCATAGTCAAAGAAGAAAAACAGTTTGTCCTTGCCGCTGAAGATGGTCGGACCACCTTCACCAAAATGCGGGAAGTACACCGGTCCGCCGATGCTGCCGCCAAATTGATTACGCGTAAGCTGCGGTCTGGGTGTTCCGGTTCGATTGTTAAAGAAGCTATTCGCAGCCGTGGCAGCAGTGCGATTGAACTCGCGCAGAGAGCCGTGGAAATCGTTCGTACCGCTCTTGGTAATGAGCTCGATTTGTCCGCCGCTGCTGCGGCCTTCTGATGCGGCCGGATTCGCGGTTACGGTGCGAAATTCCTGGATGGCGTCGATGGGGGCGTTGCCCGTGGTCGCAAACGCCTGGCCTGTGGCCTGATCGTTCGCGTCAATTCCGTCGACAGTGATGTTGCCCTGGTCCGCACGAGAGCCGGTCACTGAGCCGACTCTGTTAGTCGCGCCAGTACCGACGTTATTTCCGATAACGCCCGGCTGTAAGCCAATCAGTGCGGCTGGGGACGCGCGAAATTGAATCGGAAGCTCTTTCAAACGACGCTCCTCAATAACGTTTCCGATGCTGGCATCGGTCGTATTCAGGGTAGCGCCGGTAGCTTCAGTTGTTACCACAACACTGGTGGACACCTGTCCAACTGTCAATTGCGCGTTGTGAGTTTCGGTGTTTCCTACACCGAGGGCGATATTCGCGAGTTCGAGAGTCTCAAACCCGGTGGCAGTAAATGTAAGCTTGTACCCCTGCCCTGGTGGCACTTGCGCAAACTGATAAACGCCCTGATCGTTCGTCGTAGTCGTTCTTTCTTGCGAAGTCTTGGTGTCGATCAGCTTCACAGTCGCACCTGCGACAACCGCGCCTGTAGGATCCGTGACGGTCCCAGTGACGGCGGAGGTCGAAGCTGTCGTCTGTGCAAAACATACGACCGGCAAGAGCAGTAAGAATACGGTGACGATCAGTGACGATGTTACTTTCGTCATTTTCGTAAGTCTCCTAATTCTGTTTTGGTTGACAGGCGCGACGCCTGTAAACCGAGTTGATGCCGTTCTGGAAGCCAGTTTTGACTGGAAGACAGTCGTACTCTTAAGTGAGGACGCACGCCCTACAGGATCTATTTTTTTGGATTATCCGATGGCTTCCTCTTTCGCTCATTCAGTTAGGGCTGAACGAAGCGAAGTCAGAAGTGCAAAGATTGTGCCCCGAGATCCGAAAGGCTGAAGGCTTTTGTAATTCGAAATTCTTGGGTATGGCGTGTTGAGAAATTCGGATTGTTTACCGAGGACATGAATTTTGTCGAAGAAACCGCCGCCGGTTCGTTACCGAAACGCCAAACCTCGCCCACAACAGAATGTACGAAACTTCGGAGGTTTTGAGCTTCGCCCGACTCCCGTTAATTACTGATTCCGCTCCGCCAGGAGCGGCATGTAATTGAGAACACCAAAGCGTCTATAAACATGGGGCTTCTCCGGAGCACTTAGCTGAGAAATCAACGCGCAGATTTGAAATACTTGAAAGCGAGTTGTAACGGTCAGCACGCTCGCGGTGTGATTCTCTTTGCTAACCGAGTCCTACCACTCGGCTTTCAAACCGATCCTATCAAACACGCACATGCACATATTCAGTGTGCAAAATAAATTTCAAATTGCATGTGACGTTTTGCTGAAACCGACCACACGTATATGGATCATCTTCGTCAAGTTTATGACGCGTGCCGGTCCAAACGTTCCAGGAAGGTTTGTAAGTAAGAAGCGGCCAGCATCGATCACAACCTGATCGCAGTTGCGCAAAACTCGTTCCGAGCAGGGTGTGACGCGATCGGCTTCGATCACGTTACGAATCGTGCCCTGTATGACAGGTTGAGACCAAAACACGACTCGTAACCTGAACAGGCTGACCTGATCGCAGTTGCGCAAGTCAAGACTGATGCTGTGCAGGTCATGTAGTCATCAGGGCTCAACTTGCAAACACTTATTCAAGACAGTGCGGGAATTCAGGCTGATGTGTTTCGAAGAGAACAAGTTGTACAGCGCTCATAACGAATCATGTTTGCGGCAAAACGTATCCCGCTTTGCTGAAAACAAGTTGTGCAGCGGTGAGATCAGGTCAGGTCGGAGTGCAAAGCAAACGTGCGGGAACGAAAACATGTCCGCACGAGCTAAAGGCATTAATTGTTTTTTATATGCGTAACACGCGCCGACAGAAACACGTCTTCGTTGCTCAAAATCTTGTTACAAAACCTTCTGAGAGGAGAAAAACTATGTCAAAGATCAAACTAAACTTACGAATACCAATCCCGGAGAAGCTTCAAAGATGCCGGCAAATAATTGTCGCCATCACGAACAATCCCGACTTTGTCACACCGCATCCGCCGCTGGCAGACATTACTACAGCTCTTGCCAGCCTTGACGAAAACTACAAGGCGCATCAACTCAACCGGGCCGAGACGAGGGCAAAAGCGAGTGCTGTGGACGATGCAGAGCGTGTAGTTGACCAGCTCATGCGGCAACTCATCGCGTATGTTGAGAGCATTGCCGGCGTGGACGAGACCATAATTGCCCGCGCCGGGATGGAAACGAAAGCGCCACGGTCCACCTCAGCCCTGTTATTAGCGCCGGAGTCTCTCAGCGCCACCAGTGGTAATCATGACGGCGAGATCAATCTCACGTGGAAGAAAGTCCAGAACGCGAGAGGCTACATCATTCACTCCAGCCCCGATCCGCCGACGGCGCAAAGTTGGAGTCACGCAGAAGCAGCAACGGCCACCTTCAAAACACTTCAAAATCTAACGAGTGGCAAGAAGTACTGGTTTCGGGTGGCCGCAATTGGTTCTTTGGGCCAAAGCGGCTGGAGTGAACCCGCGACCAGAATTGCGCCGTAATTAATGCTGCGACGCCGCTGAGCCATTTTCTCTCTCCTGCGTTTCTCTATGTATCTCGGCAATCTTTGCGTTGAAATAGCGTTAACGCGACGAACGCCGAGATACATAGAGGGCGCAGATAAATTTACTCAAATCTCTACTCAATATGAAATGTGTACTTTTGTCGTGTACTTTTCTCATTGACTCAAACGCGTAACGGCATTATTCTACGCCTCCCCAAACATCACTGTTTGATTGCTAGCGGGTGAAACGACTAACCCGCCGGGCTGAACTCCCTCAAGCTCAAGGAGACTGCGAGATGTCTCATCGTCCCATCTCTATCCTGGTCGAGAATATTCTCGGCTCACTCTCAACGCATTCCTTCTACGGAGATCATCATGGCAGAAGATAGAGTGAAAATACTTGAAGAGCGATTGACTCGATTGGAAGCTGCATTGTTGCAGCGGCCGGGTGGCATACCAGGCGGCGGGATCGTCGATCCGGCGGCCTTTGCATTCCAGGCCAGGCAGATGCCATCCCCGGTTGTCGATCCTGCCCCCTGGCCCTACTGGGGTGGGTATTGGCCACGTCCACATTGGCCCACACCGGTAGTCGACCCTGGACCGTTCCCACATCCAGTAGTCGATCCGGCACCGTGGGGTCATATAGCTGATCCGCCGGCCTTTGCCCAATCTGCTGCCGCTACACTCGGAGGACGAATCGGGAGAATTGCCGATCCTCCCCCAACTGACTTCAGCAGGTTTACCGCGTCACAACTCGAAAGCGTTCTTCATAGCATCAACGCCGAAAAGGCGCGGCTCGATTCTATGCAGGAACTGGTTCAGAAACATTTAGACGCAACCAAGCAAAAAGGCTAGGCGCGAGCCATCGCCCGAGGTTTCATCAGCAGCATTGTCCGGCTTGAACGGAGGTGTAGAAGTGCGACAACTGCCATCCCTGCCAATGCAAATACCCGCGTGCGGTCCCACCGGTCGCCCGCAAAGAGTGTTACTGATCGGTTTTCAGGACCAGGACAATCTCGGCCTGCGCTACCTGATGTCAACGGTGAACGCCTCGGGCCACGAGGCGCTCATCATGACTTATCGATCCGATCCCAATCAGATTCTCAAACGCATCCGCGCCGATAAACCCGACGTGGTCGGGTTCTCACTCATCTTTCAATACATGGCGCCCGACTTCGGCCACGTCATCGAATCCCTGCGCGAGGCAGGAGCAACAACTCCGCATTTCACGATGGGCGGTCACTACGCCAGTTTTGAACCGGCTGAGATTCTCAAACGCATACCGGGTCTCGACTCCGTAGTGCGATTCGATGGTGAGATGACTCTCGTCAACTTACTGAATTGTCTTAGCACGGGTTCGGAGTGGCGCGGCTTGCCCGGTATCGCATTTCGTCAAGACGACGGAGCGATCAACGTCGCGCCACTCGCGAAAGTGGTTGAAGACCTTGACCTGCTGCCCTGGCCGGATCGCCAATCGATCGATTACGAAGGACATCCCATGCCGACTGCTTCGATTCTCGGCAGCCGTGGCTGCCCGTGGGATTGTTCCTTCTGCAGCATTCGACCGTTTTACGAAGAGCAGGGTGGTCCGTTGCGGCGGCTGCGCTCGCCGAGAGCCGTCGTCGACGAGATGCTCGACCTCCACCGCAATCGCGGCGTTCCGATCTTTTTATTTCAGGACGACGACTTCCTCGCCGGCGGAAGGAAGGCAAAGCAATGGGCGATGGAGATCGCAGACCTGATTGCGAACGAGGGACTCGCAGGGGAGATCGCGTTCAAGATCAGTTGTCGCTCCGATGAGATTCATGAAGACGTGATCGAGCGCCTGATGGCGGGCGGACTGACGCACGTCTATATGGGAGTGGAGTCGGGCGATGAAGAAGGTCTGATTAATATGAGCAAGCGGCTCAAACCGGAAGCACATTTGCGAGCGGGCCGCATCTTGAAGAAGTTTGGACTATCGTTCGATTTCGGTTTCATGCTGGTGGATCCGTATTCGACGTTCCGCAGCATCCGGCAGAACGTAGCGTTTCTCGAGGAGTTTATCGGCGACGGCTGGACAGTCGCACCGTTTTGCAGAATGTTGCCTTATGCGGGTACGCCAATCAAACGAAAGCTTGAGGCCGAAGGGCGACTGCTCGGTACGTCATTCGATCCCGATTACAACTTTCTCGATCCGAAGCTCGATCTGTTCTACGACTGGATGGTCAAGACATTCTACGAGCGAAACTTTACTAACCAGGGTCTGTGCCACATTCTGCGTGGTTTGCTGTTTGAGGCGCACCTTAGGTTGCGTGCTCCTAATCCGGTGTCTGAAGCGCAAAAGAATTACCTTCAATATCTCACCTCGATTTGTAATCGTGTTGCTTGCTATACACTGCGATGTGCAGTGGATCATATCGAGGCAACGCCGTTGTCCGAGCTCAAGCGGGATTCGGGTTATCTCGACCGTCTGACTGAACACGAAAAGAAGGAAGAGGCGAACCTGATTACGCAGGTGTGTAACTACTACAATTGGATACATCAGGATCACAGTCCGATACCTGGTCCTGCCGGCGGGTTTGAAAAAACGTGGACCTTCTACGAAGGCGACCGTGAGGCAGCCGGCGTTGGCGCCGCGTAAAGAGACAAATCGCAATGGACGTTGTTCTAGTCTCGATGCCGTTTGCTGAGGTCCAGCGACCGTCGATAGCGCTAGGTCTGCTGCACGCATCACTCGCCAATACCGACATCGAAAGTGAGGTTGTCTACGCAAACTTCGGGCTGGCCGAAAGGATCGGTCTCGTCGCGTATCAGGCAATGCAATCAGTGCCTACCGATCACCTGCTCGGTGAATGGTGTTTCGCAAGCAGACTATTCCCCAACAGCGAAAACGATGAAGAGTACCTGAACCTCGTGCTCGAAGTCCGGTGCAATGGTTTCCCTTCCGAAATCGAAGAGCGGAAAGCTCAGATGCGATGGGTGCGCCGGCAATGCGTCGCATACATCGACCGTCTGGCAGAAACCATCGTAGCGCGCAAACCAAAGATTGTTGGTTGTAGCTCCGTCTTCCAGCAACACTGCGCGTCGCTGGCATTGCTCAAACAAGTTCGTGAGCTGAGTCCCGAAATCATATTGATGATCGGCGGTGCAAACGTCGAAGGCGAAATGGGAGTGCAAACGCTGAAGTCGTTTCCCTGGGTAGACTGCGTTGTCTCGGGTGAAGCCGATGCACTCTTCCCTGATCTTTGTCGCGTGCTACTCGACCACGGTTCGAAAGTTGATCCGGCCCTGCTGCCTGCCGGCGCGATCTCGCAACGCAGTTTAAGGAGCACGCTTCCGATCGCGTCACAGCCGGAGTTGAACGCACCACGGTCGTTGATAGCTGACATGGATTCCCTGCCTCTTCCGGATTACAGCCACTACTTCGAGGCGTTAAAGAAGTCGAGTTTATCCAACCTGATCGAGCCGGGACTGCTTGCAGAAAGTTCTCGCGGCTGCTGGTGGGGCGAGAAGTTTCACTGCACCTTCTGTGGACTGAACGGCGCGGGCATGAAATACCGGATGAAATCAGCGGAACGCGTTATCGACGAGTTGTCGAAACTAAAGACACTTTACGGAATCGGGAACATCCAATTTGTCGACAACATCCTCGACATGTCGTTCTTCAAGACAGTCCTACCAAAGCTCGCCGAATCGGAGGAGAAGTACTCGCTGTTCTATGAGACCAAGGCCAATCTAAAACGCGAACAGGTGGAACTGCTCGCACGCGCGGGTGTGCGCTGGATTCAACCCGGTATCGAGAGTCTCGACGATAAGGCGCTGGCACTGATCGCCAAGGGAACTTCCACGCTCATGAACTTGCAGCTCCTGAAGTGGTCATTAGAGTTTGGCATCGACGTGTCGTGGAACCTGCTTTGTGGAATTCCGGGCGAGTCAGATAGCTGGTACGCCGAAATGGCAGAGTGGTTGCCGGCCATCTTTCACCTGCAACCACCGACGGGAGTGATTCGAGTTCGTTACGATCGCTTCAGCCCGTATCACATGCGACCGCAGGATTTTGATCTCACGCTCAAGCCGAGCCGGACGTATCCATACGTGTATCCCTTGCCTGAGGAGTCGTTGATGCGGCTGGCCTACTCCTTTGAGGACAGCAAGCGTCCGGGACGTATGCATCGCGGCTTGTCGGACGAGCCTGGGCAAAGACGATTACGGGAGGTTGTCAGCCATTGGAATAATATCTGGCAGCAATCGCGCCCCGTGCTGCAAGTTTATGACGATGGTCGCCGGTTACATTTCTTAGACACCCGTCCCAGCGCTGCTCGTAGATCATGGACCGCGGAAGGCTTGGAAGCAGACGTCTATCGCCTGTGCGACACTGCGCAAACGACTGCCGCATTGAGCTCACAGCTAAAGACGGACATCGAGCCCGCAATCACCAGCCTGCTGGAAACAAAAGTCCTGCTGTCATTGAATAACAAGCTGCTCGCGCTTGCCGTCATATCCTGTTAGTCCTGAAAATCCTGAAATCCTGTCTCACGTTTTGCCATATCAATTAAGTAGTGGACATGATTTCAGGATTTGCAGGATTAACACGACACCGCAACCTTTTCGCGTCGCCGGTGCATCGGAAACCCGGCCAGTTCCTGCCCTCTCCCGCTTGCAAAAGCATTCGAGTCTTGCTAAACCGTCAACGGATTGCCCCAAGGGAGAAGGATTATGAAAAAAACATTCCCACTTCTGCTCTCCATTTTACTGCTGGTTTCGATTTCGTCCCCTTTACTTGCCGATACCATTCGCCTCAAAGACGGCAGTGTGATCCGCGGCCAGGTGATCGGATTTAAGGACCAGCAATTCACGATTCTGATCGGTGGAAACGCGAAAGGGAGGCGCGGGCAGACCACTGTCTACGTTGAAGATGTTGAGTCGATCGACTTCGACTCAACGGGCGGCAACACGAGTAGCACAAGCACCGTTACCGACGATAGCAGCGCCCGAAACAACGTACCCGTCATGCGACCGTCGGCGCCGAGCAGTCAGCCCGATAATACAACGTCAGATCGACCCGTCAACACCACACCCGCTTCGTCTTCAACTCCGACTTTCTTTACCATTAAAGTCGCGGTCAGGGCTGACAACGCCAATAACGGCTGGACGAACAGCGGCCTGGTCGTGCGCAAAGGACAACGCCTTCGGATCAGTGCTTCGGGCCGTGTTTCACTCGGACGAGGACGTTTTTCAACGCCCGGCGGCTTAACTAACATCAACGATCCAGACAAGCTGATGCGCAACGAAGCTACCGGCGCTCTCATTGCCGTGATTGGCGACGACAACGACGACTTCATTCTGATCGGGCCGCGTCGAGAGTTTGTCGCGCAACGAGATGGGGTGCTGTTTCTGGGGGTAAATGAGGGCGATTTGACCGATAATACGGGCAGTTACGATATTGTCATCGAGGCAGAAGCCAGCGGCCGTTAAAGTGGTAAACGCGCGTCAACGCTCCCGCATCACACGACGGAACCTCGGAGATGGATTATTCTGACTGGAGCCTTGCGAACGTGCGAGGCCATCCTTCCTTGTTTATGTTCTTCGGGAGTCGAAATTATGAGATTTAATCGTTCATACCCGCTTTTTGCTGTCGCGCTCTCGTTAATGCTGCTCGGCGCCAACGTGAATACAGGGTGGTCGCAGTCCAGACGTCAGCCACCCAGTTCCAACGAAAAGAAAAACAAACGGCCCGGCGAGACAAAGCCAGGCGAGCCTGGCCAGGAGCCACTTCCCAAAGATCTCGAGCCAGCTAAACCACAGGACCTCGAAAAGGTCAGCATCTCAACACAGATCGTCAACGTCGATGCCGTCGTCTATCACAAAAAGAGCGGCCAGATCGTTACCGATCTGAAGAAGGCAAACTTCGCCATCTTTGATAACGGCCAGCAGCAAACGATCACCAACTTTTCGACGCCTGAAGCGCCGATTACAGTCGCGATGGTCGTTGAATACAGCAAGTGGTCGGAACTGTTCGGCCTGTACGGAAGCAGAGGATATGAGCCCGGCACGTACGAAGTCATTCGTCCCACGGCGATGTTTCTGTCGCAGTTCATCAAGCCACCGGACGATTACGTTTCCGTCGTTGCATTCGACATTCGGCCAACTCCGTTGACAGACTTCACCAACGATCCGGCACGGCTGCAGCAGGTCATTAATTTATTGCTGAGAAACCAGCCGGCGTTTCGGGAGACAAACCTGTTTGACGCGTTGAAGTTTGTGCTGGTGGGTGGCCGAGGCGATTCAGTCGTGCTGGAAGACTCGAAGTCTGAGAAGTCAGACTATGCCGGTCTCGTTTCTGTCCAGGGACGGCGCCGGGCCGTGATCCTGGTAGCCTCCGGCATCGACACGTTCAGCAAGATCAACTATAGCGATGCGCGCAAGGTGTTACAGAACTCGGGTGTCCCCGTTTACATCATCGGCACTGCCAACATGTTCAAGAAAATGTACGGCGATAATTTGCCGGCCACCGATGGGCTAACCGGAATGCCAGGGCGTATGAGCTGGCTGCAAGCCGATAACACACTGCAAACCTTCGCGAAGGAAACGGGTGGTGCCTATTTTCCGGTGACGTTCGAAGGAGAGTTGCCGAAGGTGCTGAGCAGCATCAATGCGCTGCTGCGTAGTCAGTACAGTCTCGCTTTCAACCCGGGTGACGTGCGTGACGGCAAACAGCACAAGCTGCAAGTGAAGGTCGATGTTGATGGTGACGGGACGTTCGATGACAAAGAGTACGTCGTCCAGGCTCGCCAGTATTACAATTCGCCTAAGCCGGAGACCGCTGCTAAACAGTAGTAGTTTCAGCCGCAGATTATCCGTGTAATCTGCGGCTAATTAACTCCCGTAAATCCGCAACCGAAATTCATCATTGAACGAAACGATCTCCGCCTTCCGGTTCGAGAATCGTTTCGCTTCCTGCAACAGCGCGGGCAATCCCTGAAGGGTGAGTCTGAGTCCGTAAGCAGGGTTGGTCAGCACTGCGGCCAGGCGCGGATTCAAACGCTGCGGCATCCCGTACCGAATCGCTTTCTGTGCCACCGGCGAGAAGCCGGCACTGCGCCGCGAATTCACAAATTCCAGCGAGTGATCGAATACGTTCAGCCGGCTCGGCAGATCTCTGAGAGCGAGATCTCTGTGCGCCAGCATATTGGTAATCGCCTCGGCTACCACGCCGCGGTGATAACTGGAACGCGCCGGCACCGGTGACTCGTCACCACTTTGAGTAAAACTCTTCGGACGCACTTCAGAGAGATCACAATAGCGGCGCAGAAAGCGTGTCAATCCCTCGTAAAGCGACAGCAAATTACCCGACAACTTCACCCGCTCGACGACGGGAGACTGTAACGAGTCGCCGGAAAAGCGAGTGGCAGTGACGGAAGCGCGTGGCACCAACTCCGTCACTCGCTCATCACGTCCAAACAACAACAATCCAGCTACAGTCGGAACGATCTCGTGGCCATCGTTTGTTGCCAACAGCAAGTCGCGCTCGAGTACATCGGCGGTCGGATAACCAACCACAGTCGCTTCTTCAAAAGCTCCGCCTTCAAACTCGCGCAGGTAGCTCCACAGATGAGCTTCGTCGACGTCTTCAATAGTTGCGCCAAGTGCCGGGACGTCTTCATAACGAAGCGGACGAGCTTCGTCGAGCAGCGACGAGATCTCCTCACGCGAAGCTTCACGCTTCTCCGCGCCTATACGCAGGTAGAAGCGTCCGTCGCGAGTTCGATAAGGACGTCGTTTGCTTTCGATATCGAGCGCGACGATGCGCCGTCCATTGTCGAGAGCTACTCGATCGATGTATGGGACGAGCGGCGGCTGGATCTCCTCGCGACAGATGCGCACCAGTTCATCCTGAACTCTTTCCGGATCTTCCACACCCTCAACGCGCAACTGATCGTTAACTCCAAACACGATGACGCCGCCGCCAGTGTTGGCCAGAGCAACAATTTCCTGGGCGATCTTCTCAGTGTTGGAGAGTTTTACTTTGAGCTCGAGAAAGGTGTCTTCACCGCCGCGGATAAGCCGGAGTAACTCGGTTCTGGATGTTTGCGGTGCAGGGGTGGAAAGGATGTATTCCTGAAAGGAACGCTCCGTGGTTGGTTCGTGCCGCTGGTTGCTGCGAAATCGTCTACGAGCCATTTGTGTATTGACGGGGCTCTAAACCCGCCCGGATGCTCAGCAGCATCGCTGGAATTAGATTCAAAGTACCGGACCACTAGTGTAACACAGCCAAAGATCTGTGTAATCCTTGGCTGTTTTTACTCGTCAGACGGCTCGCGCACGGCTTCGAGAATGTCGATCTCGCGCCTCGCTAATGAACGACCGTGAAAGTTAAGCACTAAGAAATAAAACCCAACCGACAGCACAGCCAGCCCGAGCAGCGCCAGGTATTCATTGACGAGACTGCGAGTGAAATAACCGACCAACGTCGCCAATAACGGAGGCGTACCCAGCACGATGATCATCGGAATGAGCAGCAGTCCCGCGACGCCTGAGACGTTCAAACGTTTCCCGAACCGCAGGCGTTTTGGAAAACGAATCGACAGCCAGTTACCGATAGTGGAGCTGATTGCCGCGAAGATCACGAAGCTCAAAGCAATAAACAAAACAGTCGATGTGGTCAGGTCACCAAAGACGATCGTGTTGAGAGTGAGGAGGATGGTTGCAAAGATAAATGCGAGGCTGGTAATCGCGATGTTTTTGCCAAGCAGGATCTTTCGCCGATCGACTGGCGACAGGATGAGCGTGCGCATTCCGCCTTCTTCGAAAGCGAAGTGATTGCACGAAAGACCCGCCAGGATCAGAAAGACGTAAAGCACACCGGCGGTCGCAATCAACCCCGAACCGTAGGTGAGAAAGATAGTGGGAGGGCCAGTTCTCGCCATTCGCCAACGTTGCGCATTCACTGCGCGAATGACTATCAGGATCAACGGCATCAGCGCCATCATTCGGATCTGTGCGTTCCGCATCGCGTAGCGCGCTTCTTTTTCGACGATGGCCGAGAGCTGAGACGAGATGAATGGCAGTTGCCAGCCCGTGTAACCCGCGCCAGTCTCGGTTGCAACGGCGGCCTTCCGCTTTCGTCGTCCTTCCATGCCGAGTGCCGCACGACGAGCAATCCAGTAAGTCGCAACGATCAAAGCGACCGCATACACGCTCAAAGTAAGAAATGCGCTTACGTAAACAGATAGGTCGTTGGCGTGGTTGCCAACTAACAGAACCGCTGCGGCTCCTGGTGGCGTCCAGCGCAACGATTGAAACCACTCGGCATGTTTGAAGAGTACCGGCGCGATCTGCCCGGCGACAGCGGCGCTCAGGCCTGCCACTGCGCCGATCAGCGCTATGATCGTTTCACCTCGTGCACGCTTGCGACGAAGCAGCGAGCCGATGATCGTCGACAGCCATTTCGAGAGTGCGACGCCAAACAAGGTTGCGGGAATGGCTGCGATTAGAGCCGTGGTGAGATTGCCCGTGCCCAATCCTGCACCGATGCTGATCGCGAGGATTGCCGGTACGGCGAACACAGAGTGCAGTGTCGTGAATTCGCTGATGAAGTCGACTGCAAACAGCTTGCGAAGAGTGATCGGATACATCAACAGCTTGCCCGCGTCGAATTGCTTGCTGCCGCCGATACTCAAAGGCACAGTGGCCCACATCAGGTAGATGAGCCCGAATATGGAAAAGAATATGAATTCGGCTGAAGCTGATGCGGAAGTATCGCGCGTGGCTGATCGGCGAAACGCGCTTCCGAGGGCATCCGGCTGGCTCAAAGCGTACGCTGCGAGGCCGAGAGCCAACGCGACCACGAGGGCGAAGAACAGCGCGACGAGCATGCCGAGGATCGAGGCGATACGATTAATGACGGCCTTCGAGGAACGAAGCGAGTTGCGCAAGAGACGCCACTTGAGCCAGATTAAGGTGAAAAGCTGGGACATCGTCTAATGATCCAGAACGCTTACGTCGGACTCGGCTCCAATCTCGGCGATCGCGCCGGGTACTTGTTGCTCGCTGTGCGTGGAATGCTCGACGCCGGCATGGATGTTATTCGACTGTCGAGCATTTACGAAACCGAGCCGGTCGAGTATGAGAACCAGCCGGCGTTTTTGAACATGGTGGCGGAGCTGCGTGGCTCGACACTGGCGAAGCCTGAACAGACGCTGGCGCGGCTCTTGCGGATTGAGTATGCGCTGGGGCGGACGCGAGATGTGCGCATGGGTCCGCGCACGATCGACCTCGATCTATTGATATTTAAAGACGAGCACCTGGATTCGGAGTTTCTGACGCTCCCGCATCCACGGATGGCTGCGCGTCGTTTTGTACTCGTTCCACTCGCCGAACTTATACCGAATCTGATTCATCCGGTCGCCGGGAAATCGATCCGTGAGTTGTTGGCACAAACCAAAGACCAGTCGAGTGTTGTGCGTTGGCAGCCGCATTCGTAGACAGGATTACATGATTTTCAGGATTGACAGGATTTATCTTGTTAATCCTGTAAATCCTGAAATCCTGTCTAAACTTTCCCGCATCAATGCGCGCTTTTCCCCTCCCGACGTTTCCCGTTATAATGCTCCCACTTGTTATCAAGCCCGCGACATTTCCAAACTCCTCGTTTCACTGGCAATCAAATTGCCCACACATCGTGGTGTAAAGAGAGCTGAAAAATGCCGTATCTGAAACCTGAAAGACCTGAAAAGGTCAGTGCACCGTCTTTGCGATCAAGTAAACAACGTGGCGAACGCCTGGTTTGTCTGACAGCGTACGATTACCCGACCGCTCGCCTGGTTGACGAAGCCGGCATCGACGTCATTCTCGTGGGCGATAGCCTCGGCAATGTCGTCCTCGGTTATGGCAACACTGTGCCGGTCACACTCGAGGAAATCCTGATTCATTTGAAAGCTGTTCGACGAGCTGTGCAGCGCGCGTTGTTAGTCGCAGACATGCCTTATGGAACTTTCCATACGGGCGATGACGATACCGTCAGAAACGCACTGAGACTGGTGAAGGAAGGCGGGGCTGAAGCAATCAAGCTCGAAGGCGGGCACAAACGCGTGCACCTCGTGAAGCGTCTCGTCGACGAGGAGATCAGCGTCATGGGCCACATCGGGCTCACGCCACAATCGATCAACCAGCTCGGCGCTTATCGCGTGCAGGGTAAAACGGCGAAAGCAGCACAGCAGTTGCTCGACGATGCGAAGGCAATGGAAGACGCAGGCGCGTTTGCAGTCGTGCTGGAAGTGGTACCTCGCGAGATTGCCCGGATGATCACTGAAAGCATCAGCATTCCGACGATCGGCATCGGCGCTGGTGTTCACTGCGATATTCAGGTACTGGTCCTGCATGACATGCTTGGCCTCTCGTTCGGGAAGCAGGCTCGTTTCGTTCGGCCGTACGCAAACCTGCGCGAGGTGATTACTGATGCAGTCAGCAGGTATGCTGACGACGTGAGAAATGGCACTTATCCATCCGAAGCAGAGTCGTATGCCCTGCCCGCAGAAACTGCCGAGGAGCTGGATATCGAAATCCCATCGAGAGACTCAAAGGCCGAGAAGTCTTAATCCCAAACCTCAACTATGGAGATTATCAACCGCCGTCAGCGCATGAGTTCCGTCGCGCGCAAAATCCGTCGTGAACAGGATAAGACTGTGGGACTGGTTCCGACGATGGGCGCTCTGCATGAAGGCCATCTCAGTCTTGTTCGCGAAGCGAGACGAATGTGCGACGTCGTCGTCGTGACGGTTTTCGTTAACCCCGCCCAGTTTGGACCGGGTGAAGATTACGCGCACTATCCGCGTGACCTGACTAAAGACACGGCGCTCTTGACCGATTACAATGTCGATTACATCTTCGCGCCGACGGTCGAGGAGATTTACCCCAAAGGTTTTTCGACTTACGTGAACGTCGAGGGTCTCTCCGAACAACTCGAAGGCGCATCGCGGCCCGGTCACTTTCGCGGCGTGGCAACTGTAGTCACGATCCTGCTCAACACCGTCCGTCCTGACTTTGCTTTCTTCGGACAAAAAGATGCTCAGCAGGCGCTCGTGATTCGTCGTCTCGTGAAGGATCTTGCGTTTGATACGGAGATCGTCGTCTTGCCGATTGTTCGTGAAGATTCAGGCCTCGCGATTTCGTCTCGCAATCTATACCTGACTCCCGACGAGCAGAAGTCGGCGACTATACTTCACAAGGCGCTGCGCCAGGCCAAGCAGGCGTACAAGGACGGAGAGCGCAACGCGGGCCGTCTGGTGGATCTGATACGCACGACGGTCGACTCGGAGCCGCGCGCGCGTCTCGATTACGTCAGCGTCGCTGATGCAGAGACACTTGAAAAGTTGGAACGGCTGGATGAGCGGCCGACACTCATTGCCCTCGCGGCGTACGTCGGCAAGACAAGGTTGATCGATAATGTGATTTTGAATAAGGTGAAGAAGAAAGACGTTGCCGCTCCACAGTAAGAAGCACATTCATTTCACACTCAACGGCGAACACACCGAGGTCGCCTTCGCACCGCACAAGACGTTGCTCGAAGTTTTGCGTGAGGATCTGAATCTCACCGGAACCAAGCATGGCTGTGAACTGGGCGAGTGTGGGACGTGTGCCGTGCTTGTCGATGGACGTTCGATTCTTTCCTGCCTCATGCTTGGTCTCGAGGCCGAAGGCCGGGAAGTAAAGACGATCGAGGGGATGGCGAATGGCGCGGAGCTACATCCGCTGCAACAGACGTTCGCGGACCTCGGCGCGGCGCAGTGTGGTTACTGTTCGCCGGGGTTTCTGCTGGTAGCGGAGGAGTTGTTAAAGAAGTCGCCGGACCCGACGCGTTCTGAGATTCAGGAAGCGCTGTCGGGCAATCTGTGTCGTTGCACCGGATATATTAAGATTTACGAGGCGGTTGAATTGGCGGCCGCACGAATCCGCGGCGATAATCTGTGAAATCTGTGGATAAAAACTTCAACGTAATTGGTAAGCCGTTTCGAAAGGTCGACGCACGTGCGAAATGTGTCGGGCAGACGAAGTTCGCCGACGATATCGTTTTGCCGCGCATGTTGTTCTGCAAGATCCTGCGCTCGCATCATCCGCATGCGTTAATAAAGAACATCGACGTTTCGAAAGCTTTGGCGATGCCGGGTGTTTTCGCGGTCGTCACCGGTAAGGACTTCCCGATTCCGTACGGCATCCTGCCTGTCAGCCAGGACGAGCATGCGCTCTGCATCGATAAGGTGCGGTTCATCGGCGATCCGGTCGCGGCTGTTGCCGCAATCGATGAAGACGTCGCGTTCGACGCCATGAACCTGATCGAAGTCGAATACGAGCCGCTCGACCAGATCTCTTCGATTGATGATGCGGTGCTGATTGATGAGCCGCGTATTCACGATTATGGCGATGGCGGCAATGTTCATAAGAAGGTCTCGCTCGAGTTTGGCAACGTCGAAGAGGGATTCGCAGAGGCCGATCTTGTTCGCGAAGACACCTTCTTTTATGAAGGCAACACGCACCTGCCTCTCGAGCAGCACGCCGCTGTCGCTCACTTCGATTCAGACGGAAAGATCACGCTCTGGAGCTCGACTCAAACTCCGCATTACGTTCATCGTGCGCTCGCGAAAGTTCTCGGGCTGCCTGCCAGTCACATTCGCGTGATCGCAACGCCGAATGGCGGTGGCTTCGGCGGCAAGAGTGACCCGTTCAATCACGAAGTGGTCGTTTGCAAGCTCGCGATGATCACCGGTCGTCCGGTGAAGGTGACTTTGACGCGCGAAGAAGTTTTTTACTGCCACCGTGGCCGGCATCCGGTGTTGATGAAAGTAAAGACAGGAGTGAAGAACGACGGTGCGATCACTGCGATGCACTTTCAATCATTTCTCGACGGTGGCGCATACGGCAGTTATGGAGTTGCCAGTACGTTCTACACCGGAGCGCTCCAGACAGTCACGTATGAAGTGCCGCGCTACAAGTTTCAGGGACTGCGAGCTTTTACAAACAAGCCGCCATGTGGTCCGAAGCGCGGGCACGGCACGCCGCAACCGCGCTATGCATTGGAAGTTCACATCGACAAGATCGCGGAACAACTCGCGCTCGATCCGATCGAGATTCGTCGCCGGCATCTCGTCGCACCGAATTCTGTGACCGCCAATTACCTGCGCATCGGCAGCATGGGATTGGGCGCGTGCATCGATAAGGTTGTCGAAGGCTCGCGCTGGCACGAGCGCTTCTCATGGGATCAGAACAATCGCAAGCTGCCGTTCGGAAAAGGCATCGGCATCGCTTGTAGCTCCTACATCTGCGGGGCGGGGCTGCCGATCTACTGGAACAACATGCCGCAATCCGGTGTGCAGCTTCGTCTGGACCGGCAGGGTGGCGTGTGTGTGATGTGCGGGTCGACCGACATCGGACAGGGATCCGATTCGATTCTGGCGTACATCGTCGCCGAGGTTTTGGGAATTGATCCTTTCGATATTCGAGTGGTTACTGCTGATACGGATCTGACGCCGGTGGATCTTGGCAGTTATTCGAGTCGTGTAACGCTGATGACGGGGAACGCTGCGATCCAGGCAGCGGAGAGCGCGCGTGAGCTTTTGGTGATGGCCGTCGCGGAGAAGCTCGGCGTTCCGATTGAGAACCTCTCGCTCGCCGAGCGACGTGTGTTTGATGTCGAGAACCCGGAAGTTGGCGTGTCGTTTGCGGAAGCGATCGTGCTGGCAGAGTCGAAGTTTGGAACGATTGGCACAGTTGGTTCTTACACACCGCCGCGCTCGCCGGGTAAGTACAAAGGCTCGGGTGTGGGACCGTCACCAGCGTACAGTTACTCCGCTGCCGTGGCTGAGGTCGACGTTAATCCTGATACGGGGATCGTAGTGGTGGAGCGTATCTGGATCGCACATGACATCGGTCGCTCGATTAATCCGATGCTCGTGATCGGGCAGGTTGAGGGCAGTGTTTACATGGGTCTCGGCGAGATCCTGATGGAAGAGATGGTGTATCGCGAGAATCGCAACCTCGTGCACAAGTTTCCGTCGATGCTGGAATATAAGAGTCCGACGACGATGGAGATGTGCGACGTGGTGACTTATCTGATTGAAGATCCGGATCCGAATGGACCGTTTGGAGCGAAGGAAGTTGGACAGGGGCCACTGTTGCCCGTGCCGCCCGCGGTTGCTAATGCCGTCTACAACGCTGTTGGCGTTCGGATTGACGAAGTGCCGATCACACCTGAGAAAGTGTTGCGCGCGTTGAAAGACAAAGCACGCGGCCGCACCGGACGCTTCGGTCCCGCCGCCGTGCCATCCGTAACCTGGCCCGACCCACTGCGCGTCCTGACACCAGCCGAAGGTGGCGACGGCAGCGAGATGCCACACGTCGCCGTGCATTCGTGATAGTAACGAACTAAACTAAAGTTTAAATTGCTCGGACTCAATCCTCACTATGAGATTCGAATGGGACGCTAATAAAGCGTTAATAAATGTCATTAAGCACAAGATCAGCTTCAGAGAAGCGACGGAAGCATTTTTTGATCCAAATGCGCTTGAAGGTTACGATCGGTTCCATTCAACCAATGAGACACGATTTTCTCTAATCGGGTTCTCAACTCGACGATTGTTGTTTATCGTGTATACAGTGCGGTCAACGAATATAGTCCGACTTATTTCAGCGCGGAAAGCCTTTCCAGCACATTGGGATCCTAAGCTTAGAATTCCACGTGGACAAGTTGTCGC
>JADMIO011227225.1_pt1 | contig 33092 bp, 34 predicted proteins | sample 8958161 | NCBI WGS metagenome assembly JADMIO01 (sample SAMN16585339, study PRJNA669376) | soil metagenome | isolation source: Crop rotation soil | place: USA: Cullars Rotation, Alabama | collected 2011 | reverse complement strand
CGCGACAACTTGTCCACGTGGAATTCTAAGCTTAGGATCCCAATGTGCTGGAAAGCGATGGCGAAGAGGCTCTCATCCTCGCCGAAGAAGCGAAACCCGATCTGGTCGTTCTGGATTGGATGCTTCCCGAGCTTTCCGGAATTGAAGTTGCCCGGCGGCTGCGCGCGCGTGGTCAATCGCGCAACGTTCCCATCGTGATGTTGACGGCGCGCGGCGAGGAAACGGATCGCATTCGTGGCCTCGACACAGGAGTCGACGACTACATCGTCAAGCCGTTTTCCATGGCGGAGCTGCTGGCGCGCCTGCGTGCTGTGATGCGCCGTGCGCGGCCGACGCTGGTGGAAGAACTGCTGAAGCTCGGCGACATCAGCGTCGACCGTGCCACGCATCGCGTGAAGCGGGGTGCCCGCGACATCCATCTCGGCCCAACCGAGTACAAGCTCCTCGATCATCTGATGCGTCACCCCGGCCGCGTATTCTCGCGCGAGCAGCTGCTGGACGCGGTGTGGGGTTCCGACGTTTACGTCGAGGCACGTACGGTCGACGTCCATGTCGGCCGCCTGCGCAAGGCTATAAACGAAGGCACCGAACGCGACCCCATTCGCACGGTACGTTCGGCGGGTTACAGCTTTGACGAGACGTTCGCTGCATAGCAGCAAGCGCAGCGGCCCCATTACCGCCACATATACGCTCAAGCTTGGACCGCTTTCCGCTGCCGTACGTTTTTGCGGTGGGCTGAAAGGATTTCGTGCGCGCCCCGCGCGCGGAATGGGCCGACCCAGGGAGTTCACATCATGACGCTAGCGAAACTGAAGACGCATTATCTGGCCGTGGCGGCTGCGGGCGCGCTCGGCCTTTTCCTCGCGGCATCGCCGGCGAGCGCCGCGAGCGACGACGAATATGTCGACGATCCCGCCTATGCCGAGCAGTCCGACGGCACGGCCCTCGACGAGGAATATGCCGACCCCAACGACGCTGCGATGGACGAAGACGAAGACATGGACGAGACGGCCGTCGACGAATCCGACGCCGACGACACCGAGGTCGCGGATGCGGACACCGAAGTGGTTGTCAGCGCGCCGCGCGTGCGCGAGCAGCGTGACGGAACGTTGCGGCCGGGCCGCATGGTCGCGTCGCGTTCGGTAGGCTTTTCCGATCTCGACCTGCGTTCGCGGGATGGCGCTCATGAACTGAGGAACCGCGTGCGCGAAGCCGCCGACGACATTTGCGGTGGCCTGAGCGACTCTTACCCGGCCGATGCGGGCGACTATGGCACCTGCTATCGCGAAGCCGTGCGCAACGGCCTGGTGCGCGCCAACGCCGCTATCGTCGACGCGCGGCACTACGCCTATCGCCGCTAAATTCAACTGCACGAATCGAGCGAGCCGGCGCGCGAGCGCCGGCTCTTTTCGTATCTACGGCCAAGCTCGCGCGGAACCCGTTAATGCCGCCGTCCGTTCTCGTTCATGAAAGACATGCCCGCGCTGTTTCGCGCGGCGGCGGTTTGAGAACGGAGCTTCACGATGCGCGAGATCCTTGAATCCAAATATCTTTGGGGGCTCATCGGGGCGACCGCACTCACGCTTGTCTTCGCTGTGAAGCCTGCGAACGCGCTTGGCAACGAGGATGGCTCCTATTCCGGGGACAACGGCACGGCCATCGTTTCCGACACCGAGGTTCTCGTGACCGCGCCGCGCGTCCGCATGCGCGGCGATTATGGCGCCCCCCTTCGCGACGTCGCACTGTCGCGCGAAGTCAGCTTTGCAGACCTCGACCTGACGACGGCCGACGGTGCCGCCATTCTCGAAACACGCATTCGCCAGACCGCGCGCAGTCTGTGCCGGCAGCTCGACGTGATGCATCCCGTGAAGGCCGACAACAGTCCACCCTGCTATCAGACTGCGGTGGAAGGCGCGATGATGCAGGCGGCGGCGATCGTGGCCGATGCGCGTGGTATGTCTGACGAAGATGCCCGCGAAGTGGACGACGAAGAATAAGGAACGCCGACGCCGTTACGGCAATCCCCTCTCCTTCGGGAGAGGGGATTTTTTTGCGATCCGGCGAACTAGTGCGCGCTGCCGGCGCGGCGGTCGCGGCGAAGCTGCTGCGGCTGGTACGCCTTCCGAGCATGCGCGTCGCAGTACGGTGATCCCGACTTCGGCTTCTGACCGCAGAAATGGAACTCGCCTTCCGCAGGATCGCCGATGGGCCAGCGGCACATGCGGTCGTTGATCGTCAGCACAGTCGCGAATTTGCCGTCGTCGAGCACCAGCGGATCCTGCTCGATGATCTCGGGCTCGGGCGCAGCGACGCGCACGGTGCGGTGCGTCACGGTCGTCCGCGGGCGTTCGGCGCGGGCAGGACCGGCCCGTCCTGCGAGACCCAACCGGTGCACCTTGCCGATAACGGCATTCCGGGTGACGCCGCCAAGCACGCGCGCGATCTGGCTGGCCGACAGGCCTTCGGTCCAAAGCTGCTTCAATTGCTCGACGCGTTCTTCCGTCCAACCCATGTCGCCGTCTCCTGCGGCCAGTCCTCGCTAGATACAGTATCTGACAGTCGGCGCAGCACAAGGACTGGCACCGCCACGCTAGTCCTTGTCCACAACATGGAATCACCGCCAAACCGCCTTGGACGGCCCGGAATGGGGCTGATATGACCCGCGCATCCGCCCCGAGGATCCGCTCATGATCGCGCCTGTCTACCCGACTTACGCCCGTGCCGACGTCGCGTTCACGCGTGGCGAGGGCCCCTATCTCTTCGACGAGAGGGGCGAGCGCTATCTCGATTTCGGCGCGGGCGTCGCGGTGAATTCGCTGGGCCATGCGCATCCGCATCTCGTCGATGCATTGCGCGAGCAGGCCGGCAAGGTGTGGCACACGTCGAACCTGTTCCGCATGCCGGGGCAGGAGAGACTGGCTCAGCGCCTGATCGACGCGACGTTTGCGGACACTGTCTTCTTCTGCAACTCCGGCGCCGAAGCCGTGGAGTGCGCGGTGAAGACCGCGCGCAAATATCATTCGGCCAACGGCCAGCCCGAACGCTTTCGCGTCATCACGTTCGAAGGCGCGTTCCACGGCCGCACGCTGGCGATGATCGCGGCGGGTGGCGGGAAGAAGCTGGTCGATGGTTTCGGACCCAAGGTCGACGGTTTCGATCAGGTGCCATTCGGCGATATCGACGCAGTGATCAAGGCGGCAGGTCCCTCGACCGCCGCGATCCTCATCGAACCCATCCAGGGTGAAGTCGGAATTCGTCCCGCGCCTGCCGCGTTTCTGAAGCGGCTGCGCGAATTCTGCGACGCGCACGGGATGCTGCTGATCTTCGACGAGGTGCAGACGGGCATCGGCCGCACGGGTCAGTTGTTCTCGTATATGCGCGCGGGCGTGACGCCGGACATCATGGCGATCGCCAAGGGCATCGGCGGCGGCTTTCCGTTGGGTGCGTGCCTTGCAAGCGAAAAGGCCGCGAAGGGCATGACGGCGGGTTCGCACGGTTCGACGTTCGGCGGCAATCCGCTGGCGACGGCAGTGGGCAACGCCGTGCTCGATATCGTGCTGGCGCCGGGATTCCTCGAACACGTGCGCCGCATGAGCAGCGAATTCCAGCAGAAGCTGGCGATGCTGCTCGCCGAGCATCCGAATGTGATCGCGGAAGTGCGTGGCGACGGATTGATGCTGGGTCTCAAGCTGAATGTGCCGTCCGCAGCGTTTCTGGAACGCGCGCGCGCGAACCGGTTGATCCTGATCAGCGCCAACGAAAACGCTGTGCGCATTCTTCCGCCGCTCAACATCGACGAGACCCATCTGCGCGAGGCGGCGGAAAAGCTCAGCCAGACCTGCGACAGCTTCGAGGCCGAAAGGAAAGCGGTGTGAAGCCGCGGCACTTTCTCGATCTGACGGATTTCGACACCGCGACACTGAATTCCATCATCGCCGCCGCGCGTGCCCGCAAGGTCGGGCGAGGCGCGCGGCCTAAGGTCGCCGCGGATGACGATGCGCCGCTGAAGGACCGGATGCTGGCGCTGATCTTCGACAAGCCGTCGACGCGCACGCGCGTGTCGTTCGATCTGGCGATGCAGCAGCTCGGGGGCCGCACGATGATGCTGACCGGCGCCGAGATGCAGCTTGGGCGCGGCGAGACCATCGGCGACACGGCGCGCGTGATGTCCCGCTATGTCGACGGCATCGTGATCCGCACGCTGGACCACGAGATGCTGCTGGAACTGGCGCGACATTCCACGGTGCCGGTGATCAACGGCCTGACAAAGGTTTCGCATCCGTGTCAGCTGATGGCCGACGTGATGACCTTCGAAGAGAAACGCGGGCCGATCGCGGGACGCACAGTGGTGTGGACCGGCGACGCCAACAACGTGATGACGTCGTGGATCCACGCCGCGGTGAAATTTCAGTTCACCCTGCGCGTGGCGACGCCGCCGGAACTGATGCCGCGGGAGGCACTCAGGCACTGGGCGCGCTCCAACGGCGATGTGAGCTTTGTGGCCGATCCCGAGGCCGCCGCCGACGGCGCCGATCTCGTCGTCACGGACTGCTGGGTGTCGATGGGTGACGAGGAAGAGGAAACCAAGCGGCACAATGTCCTGAAGCGCTACCAGGTAAACGCGCGACTGATGTCGGGCGCCAACAAGGATGCGCTGTTCATGCACTGCCTACCCGCGCACCGCGGCGAAGAAGTAACCGACGACGTAATCGACGGTCCGCATTCGGTGGTGTGGGACGAGGCCGAGAACCGCCTGCATGCGCAGAAGGCGATCCTCGCGTGGTGCATGACGTGAACGAGGCGTACCGTCCCGCGCCCGCCACCGATTTCGTGCTGGGCTTCGATCTGCCCGCGCTCAGCCTGCGCGGCAGGATCACGCGCCTCGACCGCGTGGCCACCCGCGCTTTCGCGAGCCATCCCCTGCCTGAGCCAGCGGAACGCGCCCTCGGTGAAGCGATGGCCGCGTGCACGCTTCTGGGTTCGTCGCTGAAGTTCGCGCCGCGGGTGAGCCTGCAGACGAAAAGCAACGGCCCGCTCGGACTGATGGTCGCCGATTACTTTTCGGGCGGCGGCGTACGCGGCTATGCGCGGGTGGATCAGAACGCTTTCGCGGCGTTGCCATCCAATCCCGACTTCGCGGCACTCGCGGGCGACGGACACCTGGCGATCACTATCGAACAACGCTCCGACGCAACGTCGTATCAGGGCGTCGTCGCGCTGTCCGACAAGTGCATGGCGCATTCCCTCGAGGTCTATTTCGATCAGTCCGAGCAGTTGCCGACGGTGCTTCGGCTCGCGGCCGGCCCGGTCTATCGCGGCGGCGAGCATGGCTGGGCCGCGGGCGGCATCATGATCCAGGCCGTGCCGCCCGAAGGCGGCGGCGCCACGCACGACATCGCCGCGAGCGACGACTGGCAGCGCGTGCTTCTGTTTCTGCGATCGCTTGAAGACTACGAACTGCTGGACAGCGCCATCGCCGCCGAAACAGTGCTGCTGCGGCTGTTCCACGACGACGATGTGCGGGTGCACGCCGCGCAGGCGCTGCACTTCCAGTGCACGTGCAGTCAGGAGCGAATTGAAAGCATCCTGCGCGCCTACAAACGCGACGAGCTTGCCGACATGGCCGACGCGGACGACGTCGTGCGGTCCCGCTGCGAATTCTGCGGCGAGGAGTATGCGTTTCCGTTGGCCGAGGTCGCCGCCGGCTGATCAGGCCGACGCGGCCGTCGCCACGCGGCGCAGGAATTCCGTACACTGACGAAGTTGGTCCAGCGCCACGAACTCATCCGGCTTGTGCGCCTGTTCGATGGAACCGGGGCCGCAGATGACGGCAGGGATTCCCGCTTGCTGAAATAGCCCGGCCTCGGTGCCGTACGATACCGCGTGCACATCGTTCGCGCCGGTCAGCCGTTGCGCCAGTTGCACCGCGGGCGACTCCGGATCGTGCCGCAAGCCGGGATAGATGCCGTGCACATGCATGGCGAAACCGGCACCGGGCGAAGCCGTACGGTAGCGCGGCGCGATCTTACTCTCGGCGTGGTCGTGCGCCCTCGCCACCACTGCAGCGCCGTCGCGGTCGGGCAGCCAGCGGCACTCCCAGGTGATGTGCGCCTCGCGCGCGAGAATGTTCACGGCCGTGCCGCCGTGGATCATATTGGCCTGCACGGTGGTGCAGGGCGGATCGAAGCGGTCATCGCTGTCCTGAGCGAGTTCGTGTCCGAGATCACGCAGATAGGCGATGAATTCGCCCGCCATCATCACGGCATTTGCGCCTTTGTGCGGCGCGCTGGAATGGTGCTCGAGGCCGGTGACGATGGTTTCGATCGACGAGCCGCCTTTGTGCGCGCCGACGACGCGCATTTCGGTGGGTTCACCGATGATGGCGAGCGCGGGTTTGATCCCGGCCTTTGCCACGTCTTCGATCAGACGGCCGACACCGGCGCAGCCGACCTCCTCGTCATACGAAAACGCAAAGTGCAGCGGCCGCTTCAGGTTCAACCGCGCGAACTCCGGCACCAGCGCCAGACACGCGCCGACGAATCCCTTCATGTCGCAGGCACCGCGTCCGTACAGAAGGCCATCGCGTACCTCGGCCTGCAACGGGTCGCTGGACCACGGTTGCCCATCGACGGGCACGACGTCCGTGTGGCCCGACAGCACATAGCCACCGTTGCCCTCCGGCCCCAACGTCGCAAACAAATTCGCCTTCTGTCCCGTCTCGTCGTGCGTCAGCCGCACGCGTCCGCCGGCGCGTTCGAAAATCTGCTGCGCAAACTCGATCAGCTCAAGATTGGAATTGCGGCTGGTCGTGTCGAACGCGATCAGCCGTTGCACCATCGCGAGGACGGCGTCGCTCACGGCTCAGGAATCCATCGACGAAACCGGGTTGCCGATGATGGTGAGGAATTCGCGTCGCGTCAGCGGGTTCTTGCGGAACTCACCCAGCATGGTCGACGTCACCATGGTTACGCCCGGCTTGTGAACGCCGCGCGTGGTCATGCACTGGTGCGTCGCCTCGATCACCACCGCCACGCCCTTGGGCTCCAGCACCTTCTTTATCGTGTTGGCGATCTGCGCATTCAGCTTTTCCTGCACCTGGAGCCGGCGCGCATAGGCTTCGACTACGCGCGCGAGTTTCGAAATGCCAACGACCTTCTTGTTCGGCAGATAGCCGACATGCACGCGGCCAATGATCGGCGCCAGGTGATGTTCGCAGTGAGATTCGAAACGGATGTCGCGCAGCACGACCATTTCGTCGTAGCCCTCGACCTCCTCAAAGGTGCGCAGCATGTAGGCTTCGGGGTCTTCCTTGTAACCCGAGAACCAGTCCTCGAACGCGCGCGCGACGCGCGCCGGCGTGTCGCGCAAACCCTCGCGCGTGGGATCGTCGCCGGCCCAGCGCAACAGCGTACGGATGGCCTCTTCGGCCTGCGCGCGCGTCGGCGTCGCGCGCGATACATTGCGCGGCTTCGACACTGTCAGTTGCCGTTTATCCCCATTCGCCATTTGGAAATGCTCCGTCCGCCAGATGGATATACATGGGAATGATCGGCGCCGGGTACAAGTTCCCGCTTAGTGGAGGCGGCGTTCCGCGAAAGGGCTCTCCAGCGAGAACAGCGGAATCTTGATGTCGAATTCGTCGCCGCCGGCGCCCTTCATGCGGTAGGTGCCGGTCATGAAACCCGACGGCGTGTCCAGCGGCACGCCGCTCGAATATTCGTGCTTGCGGCCGGGCAGGATCACCGGCTGCTGTCCGATGACACCCGGACCTTCCACCTCACGCACGCGACCGCGCGCATCCGTGATGTGCCAATGGCGAGTGAGAAGTTGCACCGACTCACGGCCGCGGTTCTCGATGGTGATGTGGTAAGCCCACAGATAGCGACTCTCGTTCGGATCTGACTGGTCGCCCAGGAACGTCGGCGTCACCGCAACGCGGATGCTGCGTGTTGTCTCTTCGAACATTCATCAATCCCGCGGTTCGACGGCGATCTCGGTCTTCACCGAATTGGCGATGAAGCACTCTTCATGACTGAGATGATGCATCTCGTCGAGTTGTTCGCGCGATATGGTTACCCCATCGGCGAAGCGGATACGCGGACGCAATGTCACATGGCTGACCCACAGCTTGCCCCTGTCGTTCTTGGTCATCTGGCCGACCGCGTCGTCTTCGTATGATTCGACCGTGAGCCGCTTGCGCGCAGCGATCGCGAGGAACGTCAGCATATGGCAGCTGGACAGCGACCCCACCAGCGCCTCTTCGGGATCGATGCGCTCCCCGTCGCCCTTGTATTCTGGCGCCGCTGACACCTCGATGACGGTGCGCTCGCCAACGCGCCAGACGTGATTGCGGTTGTATGAGGCGTAGGTGAAATCTGCGCTCTCCCGTTTCCACGCGGCTGTCACGCGATATTCGGACATCACACTTCCTTCAAAGCCTGAATCAAATCGTCGCACAGATCTTCGGTGTCTTCGAGCCCGACGGCAATGCGCAACAGGCCGTCGGTCACGCCAAGCTCCGCGCGCGCGTCCAGAGTGAGACGCTGGTGTGTCGTCGTCGCGGGGTGCGTGATCAGGCTCTTGGCGTCGCCGAGATTGTTCGAGATGTCGATCAGCTTCAGCGCGCGCAATAGCGCAAACGCCGAATCCTTGCCGCCGACGTCGAACGCGACAACCCCGCCGCCGCCGGACATCTGCTTGCGGGCAAGCTCGTGCTGGGGATGATCCTTGCGGAAAGGGTAGCGTACGCGCGTGACCTTGCGTTCGTTGGCGAGGCATTCGGCGATGCGCTCGGCATTGGCGCAGTGCTCACGCATCCTCAGTTCCAGCGTTTCCAGGCTCTTCAGGTGGACCCACGCATTGAACGGGCTCATCGCGGGGCCCGTGTTGCGCAGGAACACCTGCAGATGATCGTTCAAGAACGCTTCATCGCAGAGGATTATTCCACCCAGCGCTCTCCCCTGACCGTCGATGTACTTGGTCGAGGAATGCACCACGATGTCGGCGCCGAATTTCATCGGCTGCTGCAGGGAAGGCGAGGCGAATGCGTTGTCCACCACAAGCCGCGCACCTGCATCGTGCGCGATCCCGGCGACGGCATGCAGGTCGACAATATCGAGCTGCGGATTGGACGGCGTCTCTACGAAACAAAGTCTCGTGTTGGGCTTCATCGCCGCGCGCCACTGATCGAGGTCGCTGCCGTCGACCAGCGTGACCGCGATGCTCCAGCGCGTGAGGTACTCCTCCATGACGAAGCGGATGGCGCCGAACAGCGCCTTCGCCGCCACCACATGATCACCCGCGCGCAGGCAACATAGGAACGTCGCCATGACCGCGGCCATGCCGCTCGCCGTCGCACGGCCCACGGGCGCGCCTTCGAGCAACGCCATGCGTTCCTCGAACATGGCGACGGTGGGATTGGCGTAGCGCGTATAGGTGTAGCCGGGCGCGCCCTTGAATCGCTCTTCCGGTTCTTCCGGCCCCTCATACGCGTAGCCCGACGTCAGGAACAACGCCTCGCTAGTCTCCTGGAACGGCGTGCGCATCTGGCCACCACGCACGGCAAGCGTGCGCGGACGCCAGCCCTTGGGATTCTTGTGCGTCGCCATTGCGCGGATGCGATAGGGTTGATGCGTTGTTGGGTCAAGGCGCGCCTTGCGCAGCGCTCGCAGGCGTTTCACGCTGCACAAACGTAGATTTGGGACCGACGATGCCCACCTTGATGTTGCTGCGCCACGCGAAGTCGGATTGGCCCAAGTCCGATAGTGGGCCGAAGCTCGAGGATCACGACCGGCCGCTCTCCGAGCGCGGTCGCAGCGACGCGCCGCGCATGGGCAAGTTTATCCGCGCGAAGAAATACGAGCCGGCACTGGTCATCTGTTCGACGTCGACGCGCACGCGCCAAACGTGGGACCTTGTGGGCCCCGAACTGAAAACCGAACCGAAGGTGCAGTTCGAGCGCGCGGTCTATCTGGCGCCGGTGCAGACCCTGTTGTCGATCATACGGGCGGCACCGGTGGTTTCGTCGCTCATGCTGATCGGGCACAATCCCGGCATGGAGAGTCTCGCGCGCACATTGGCCGCGCCCCCAAAGGGCGGCAAAGAACGTGAACGGCTGGAAGACATGGCGAAGAAGTATCCTACCTGCACGCTCGCGGTGCTGGAGTTCGAAGGCAGTTGGCGCGACGTGCGGCCGGCCGCGGGCCGGTTGGTGGAGTTTATGCGGCCGAAACAGCTCGAGGCTTGAAGTGGCCGAGTCCGAAGTCCTCCTTCGCCAGCGCGCCGCCACAGGCGACGTCGCCGCGCTGACGGAACTTGGCAAGCGCCTTCTCATCGGCGATGGGATGCAGCAATCGCCGCAGGAAGGTATCGCCATGATCCGCCGCGCGGCCGCCCAAAACGGTGGCGAGGCTGCGGCACAGCTGGCGCTGTTCGCAGCGTGGGGCGTGATGCGGCAGCGCAATCTCGACGAGGCGTTCGACCTGCTGCGCTACGCCGCCGATCGCGGCTGGGTGCCGGCGCAGAAGGAGCTGCAATTTCTCGCACGCCAGAGTGGGACCGATTGGCGTGCGTTGCGCGGCGCAATCGACCCTGCGGCTTGGATCAAGGCGCCGGACGCACGCACCGCGTCCGAGTCGCCGCGCATCCGCGTCTTCGAAAAATTCTGCACGCCGGACGAGTGCGACTGGCTGATCGAACGCGCACGGCACAATCTGAGGCGCGCACAGGTCTATCGCCGCGATGCTGCCGGACACACGGTTTCGGAAAGCCGCACCAACACGGAAGCCGACTTCACCGTGAACAATGCTGACCTTGTGCTCAACCTCGTGCGTGACCGCATTGCGGCGGCCACTGGCATGGCGACGAATTTTTTCGAGATCACGAAGCTTCTGCACTACGATCCGGGTCAGCAGTTCCATCTGCACGGAGACTTCCAGGAATTGAACACGCCGGCGCTCCAGCGCGAGGTCGAGCAGTACGGCCAGCGCGCGATCACGTTCCTTGTCTATCTCAACGACGATTTCGAAGGCGGCGAAACCGACTTTCCCAAGGTGCCGTTCCGCTACAAGGGCGCCAAGGGCGATGCGCTGATGTTCACGAACATCGATGCCTCCGGCGGGCCCGATTATCGCACGCTCCACGCCGGCCTGCCGCCGACAAGCGGAGTCAAATGGCTGCTGTCTCAGTGGATACGGAACAAGCCGCTCAGTCCCGGCTGATGGTGCGAGCCCGTGTCGGAGCGTCACCGACAACCAGCGCATCCCAGCCGTAGGCGACTTCGGGCACCGGCGACCCCATCATCGCGGTCCTGCGTTCTCCGACGAGCTTTCCGCCCATCGCCTCGTAGAAATAGCGCGCGGGGTTCTTCGCGTGCGCCCAGATCATGCAGCTCTGGTGTCCCTTGTGCGCGAGCGCCATGAAGGCGCCGGCGAGCAATGCGCGTCCGACGCCACGGCCGGTCAGGTAGGGGTGCACGTACAAAGTATAGATCTCGGCGTCGAAGCCGAGACCGGCATCGCGGCCGCGTCCAAGGCTCGTCATGCCCAGCACGCTGCCGCGCGCATCCTCGGCGACCAGCACGCTCTCGCGTGCCGCGATCGAGATGGCATTGCGCCACCGTGCGGTCTGGCCGGCCACCGTCATCGACATCAGAAGGCGCGTCGGCAGGATGCCGGGATAGGTGTCGCGCCACGATTCTACATAGATGCGCGCCACCGCTTCGGCATCGGCAGGACGCGCTTTACGGATCGTGATGGTGCCGCCCATGACGCAAGGGTGAACCGGGTTTTGCGCGCGCGCAAGCACATTGAGCAGTTGACATATCCACGCGAACCCTTCGAACGCACGCGCGGATGAACGCGGAATGAATGGTGCGGTGTCCAGGTGCGACATTCGATTTGTGAACGTCGATTTGTGACGGCTGATGTGCGACGGCTGACGCACGCGGCGTCCAAAGATCACACCGTCGTCCGAATTCCGTGCTGCGACGCACATGGCGCTTCGCGATGGCGGCAAATCACGTTACACTCTTGCTAATAGCCGCGCGGCTGATGAGCGGGGAAGCGGCACACTGCAACACGGGAAGTGGAGGGGAAGCCGCGCGCGGGTGCGGTTGGCTCGGCGTCATTGCCGCGGTCGCGAAATATCGTTCGCCGCCGGGAACAGAGTGGTTAAGCATTGGTTCACATGAGTTTGAGAAACTGGAGGAGAGCTAGGAGCAGTCGGACAGGTTTCGGCCACGCATTCGACAAGAATTGCGCTTGTGATGCGAACGAACCGGTCAGAAGGAGCGGTGAAGTATGAGTGATCTCGACGTCTTCGATCTGTTCAACCGCGCGTACTCGCGCGAGCAGCTCGAAACCATGAGCCTGCGTGATTGGCTCCTGGCCGCTCGTGACGACAAGATGCTCTATGCCTCGCCCGCCGAACGGATGATCGCGGCGATCGGCGAAGCCGAATTGATCGACACCGCGCACGATCCGCGCCTGGGCCGAATCTTCTTCAACCGCACGATCAAGCGCTACCGCGCCTTCGACGGTTTCTTCGGAATGGAAGACACGATCGAGCGCATCGTCGGTTACTTCAAGCACGCGGCGCAGGGTTTGGAAGAGAAGCGCCAGATCCTCTACCTGCTGGGCCCCGTCGGCGGCGGCAAGTCTTCGCTTGCAGAGCGGCTGAAGTCGCTGATGGAGTTGCATCCCATCTATGTGCTGAAGGCCGGCAACACGCTGAGCCCGGTGTTCGAGAGCCCGCTCGGTCTGTTCCGCTCGGATGATCTCGCGGCGCTGTTGCAGGATAAATACGGCATCGAGCGTCATCGCCTGACGAATCTGATGAGCCCGTGGGCCATCAAGCGGCTGGACGAATTCGGAGGCGACATCTCGAAGTTCGAGGTCGCACGCATCTATCCGTCGAAGCTGCGCCAGGTCGGTATCGCCAAAACCGAACCCGGCGATGAGAACAACCAGGATATCTCCTCGCTCACCGGCAAGGTCGACATCCGCAAGCTGGAACATTTCAGCCAGAACGACCCGGACGCGTACGCGTTCTCGGGCGGCCTGTGCCGCGCGAACCAGGGCCTTCTCGAATTCGTCGAGATGTTCAAGGCGCCGATCAAGGTCCTGCATCCGCTGCTCACCGCGACGCAGGAAGGCAACTACATAGGCACCGAGACGCTGGGTCCCATTCCGTTCAACGGCGTGATCCTCGCGCACTCAAACGAAGCCGAGTGGCAGGTGTTCAAGGCCAACAAGAACAACGAGGCGTTCCTCGACCGCATCTGCGTCGTCACCGTGCCTTATTGCCTGCGCGTGACCGAAGAGACGCGCATCTACAAGAAGCTGCTCAGCGAATCCGAACTCGGCGACGCGACCTATGCGCCCGAGACGCTGGAGATGCTGGCCAAGTTCTGTGTCATGACGCGCCTAAAGGAACACGAGAATTCGAATCTCTACTCCAAGATGCGTGTCTATGATGGCGAGAAGCTGAAGGATACCGATCCGAAGGCCAAGACGCAGCAGGAATACAAGGACGCGGCCGGCGTCGACGAAGGCATGACCGGCATCTCCACGCGCTTTGCCTACAAGGCGCTGGCCGAGGCGTTCAATTATGATGTGAACGAGATCACCGCCGACCCCGTGCATCTGATGTATGTGGTCGAGCAGCAGATCCGGCGTGAACAGTTCCCGGAAGACACCGAGAAGAAGTATCTCGAGTTCATCAAGGCCGATCTGGCGCCGCGTTATGCCGAGTTCATCGGCAAGGAAGTCCAGAAGGCCTATCTCGAATCTTACGGCGAATACGGCCAGAACCTGTTCGACCGCTACATCGCGTATGCCGATGCGTGGATCGAAGACCAGGACTATAAGGATGCAGACACCGGGCAGCTGCTCGACCGCGGCGCCTTGGACGGCGAGCTTTCCAAGATCGAAAAGCCGGCCGGCATCGCGAACCCCAAGGACTTCCGCAACGAAGTCGTGAAGTTCGCGTTGCGCTACCGTGCCCAGCACGACGGCAAGAACCCGGCGTGGACGGCCTACGAAAAAATCCGCAACGTGATTGAGAAGCGGATGTTCACCCAGGTCGAAGACCTGCTGCCGGTTATCAGCTTTGAGTCGAAGAAGGATTCCGACACGCAGACCAAGCACAATGAGTTCGTGAAGCGCATGCTGGCGCGAGGTTACACGCAACGGCAGGTGCGGCGGCTCGTCGAGTGGTATATGCGCGTCAACAAGGCGGGCTAGGGCGCCGTAGAAGGGTGCCATGACCTACTTCATCGACCGGCGGCTGAATCCGAAAGGCAAGAGCCTCGCCAATCGTCAGCGGTTCATCCGCAGGGCGCGGGCGCAGATCCGCGAGGCGGTGCAGAAGTCGCTGAAGGACTCCGGCGTCGCCGACGTCGCCAAGGATCGCAAGATCCGTATCTCGTCGCAGGGCACGCGCGAGCCCAAGTTCCGGCTCGACCCGAAAAAGGGCGGCGAGCGCGATTTCGTTCTGCCGGGCAATAAGGAGTTCACGCCGGGCGATCAGATCAAGAAGCCGAAGTCGGGCGAAGGCGGACAAGGCAAAGAAGCTTCCGACTCCGGCGAGGGTGAGGACGATTTCGAGTTCACACTGCACCAGGACGAGATCCTCGACATTTTCTTCGAAGACCTGGAACTGCCCAACCTCGTGCGCACATCGCTGACCGAGGTACCCGCACAACACTATCGCCGCGCCGGCATTACGACGGCTGGTTCGCCGACGCAGATCAATCTCTTGCGCACGATGCGCAATTCGTTCGGCCGCAGGCTCGCGTTCAAGAGGCCGAGCATGGCCGCGGTCGCTGCGCTGGAAAAGGAAATCGCCGAGATCGAGGCCAAAGGCGGCGAGGGCGCCGTCGAACGGCTCGCGGAACTGAAGGCAGAACTCGAACAAACCAACAAGCGCCGCAAATGGATCCCCTACGTCGATCCGCTGGACGTGCGCTACAACGCCTACACCGAACAGCCCGTGCCGACTTCGCAGGCGGTGATGTTCTGTCTGATGGATGTGTCCGGTTCGATGGGCGAGCGCGAGAAAGACCTCGCCAAGCGGTTCTTTGTGCTGCTGCACCTGTTCCTGAAGCGGCGCTACGAGAAAGTCGACATCGTCTTCATCCGCCATACGCACGACGCGCAGGAAGTTGACGAGAATACCTTCTTCTATTCGCGCCAGTCGGGAGGCACCATCGTGTCGACCGCACTCGACAAGATGATCGAGATTCAGCGCGAGCGCTACACGACCGCCGACTGGAATATCTACGCGGCGCAGGCCTCCGATGGATACACGCAGTCGGGCGATGCGAAGCGCTGCGTCGAGATCCTCAACGCGGACCTCATGCCGCTGTGCCAGTACTACGCATATATCGAGATTCTCGACGAGCGCGAGATGGAAGTGTTCGCCTCGGAAGAGGCCGGCGCCGAACTCTGGCGCGCATACCGCACGGTTGCTTCAGCCTGGGACAATTTCGCCACCAAACGCATCGCCAAGCCCGCCGATATCTTCCCCGTGTTCCGCGAACTGTTCAAGAAGCAGGAGGCGGGGTCGTGACCACCCGTTCTCCATGGCCGGGCTTGACCCGGCCACCCAGCGGCGAGCGTCTGCGAGCCAATGACTTCTTTGCGCGCATTGACACGCGCGCACTGGGTGGCCGCCTCAAGGGCGGCCATGGAGAGGGGGTCTCATGACCGTCCCGCTTTTCAACGAATCCGAATGGACATTCGGCGCGCTCGACCGTGCCTTCAAGGCCGTCGAGGAAATCGCCTTGGGAGAAATGGGCCTCGAGGTCTTCCCCAACCAGATCGAGATTATCTCCACCGAGCAGATGCTTGACGCCTATTCCGCGCTCGGCATGCCGCTGATGTATTCGCACTGGTCGTTCGGCAAGCTGTTCGCGCGCGAAGAGGCGCTCTACAAGCACGGCTTCCAGGGCCTCGCCTACGAGATGGTGATCAATTCCGATCCCTGCATCTCGTACCTGCTCGAGGAAAATTCCATGACGATGCAGACCATCGTCATGGCGCACGCCTGTTTTGGCCACAACCACTTCTTCCGGAACAACTACCTGTTCCAGCAGTGGACGAACGCCGAAGGCATTCTCGACTACCTCGCCTTTGCCAAGCGCTATCTCGCGACCTGCGAGGAGCGCTACGGCCACAATGAAGTCGAACAACTTCTGGATTCAGCGCATGCGCTGATGGATCAGGGTGTGTTCCGTTATCGCCGGCCGCCGCGGCCGTCGAAGACGCGCATCCTCGAACGCCAGAAGAAGCGCGAGTTGCATCGGGAGCAGGACTACAGCGAGCTGTGGCGCACGCTGCCGGCCGGTGCCGAGCCGCCGCCGCCCACCAATCTCGTCACCGACGAAGAGGATATCGGCGAGGCGCCCAAGCTGCCGGAAGAGAACATCCTCTATTTCCTGGAAAAGCACTCGCCGGAGCTGAAAGGCTGGCAGCGCGAGGTCCTGCGCATCGTGCGCAACATGGCGCAGTACTTCTATCCGCAGCGGCAGACCAAGGTGATGAACGAAGGCGCGGCCACGTTCATCCACTACGAGATCCTGAATACGCTGTACGAACGGGGATTGCTTACCGAAGGCGCGATGTTCGAGTTCCTGCACAGCCACACGTCGGTCTGCTTTCAGCCGACGTTCGACGACAAGCGCTTTTCGGGCATCAATCCCTACGCGCTCGGCTTCGGCATCATGTCCGACATGAAGCGCATTTGCGAAAATCCGACCGACGAAGACCGCGAGTGGTTCCCGCGCTTTGCCGGCTCGGGCGACTGGCGGCCCGTACTGAAGGACGCCTGGGCCAATTATCGCGACGAAAGCTTTATCGAACAGTTCCTGTCGCCCAAGGTTATACGCGATCTACGTCTGTTTGCACTGCATGATAGGGCCGCCGACCCGGCGCTGACCGTCTCTGCGATCCACGACGAGCGCGGATACAAACGCGTGCGGCGCGAGCTTGCCCGGCAATACGATGTCGGCCGCAACGACCCCAACATCCAGGTTGTCGACGCGGCGCTGCGCGGCGACCGCAGGCTGTCATTGGTGCACTACTGCAATCGCGGCGTGCCCTTGCACGAATCCACGCGCAATCAGGTCCTCGGCCACATCGAAAGGTTGTGGGGACATGAAGTGGAATTCACGGAAGAAGTGGGCGAGACGGGCGAAGCACCCGCCGCGGTGTTCTAATCTTGACTTGAGCGCAACCGGAACGCCCGCTAAGGCGTTTCCATTCGTTGCTGCCGGGCTGCCGGCGTAAATCAAGAGGACCCATCATGAAACTCGCACTGCTCGCGTTGCCCATTCTTGTCGCGTTTGGTTCCGCTGCATTGGCCGCCGAAGGAAGCTCCGATAGCGCGGCATCGGGCATTCCCGCCGCTTGCAACCCCGATGTGCAGAAATTCTGCGCGAGCGCCACGACAGACGAAGCCAAGGCCGAATGCCTGGCACAAAACGAAAGCAAGCTGGGTCAGGCATGCCGCACCGCGGTTGCCAACTCGGGCGACGGCGAAGAGCAGCCGCACAGCTACTAATAATGCGAAGACTGGAGGAGCGCGGGCATTGTCCGCGCTCCTTTCTTTTCAGGCCGCTGCGTCGTTCGCCGCTTCCTTCTTGCGCGCGACAATCAAAATGTTTTCCGCAAGTCCCGGCATCACGGTGTAAAGCGCTCGCTTGAACGCAGAATCGAATGTCGGTCGCCGGTGATGCCGATAGACCAGGCGCTCGATCGTGAAGCCGCAGTGTTTCAGAACCGACTTCACCTCGCGCGCGGTGTATTCGCGCACATGGCCCATGTGGCCGAGCCGTTCCAGCTTCGACCAGGCGCTGACAGGGTCCGGGCCGGAGCGGCGCTGAAATAGGAACCGCTTGACGCCTTTGATGCCGCCGCCGTTTGGCGTGGCCAGATAAAGCCGCCCCTCGGGTTCGAGAAGCCGCTGAAGCTTGCGCATCGTGCCCAGAAGATCGAGCCGCAGATGCTCGAACAGTTCCGAAAACACGATGCAATCGAAACGCCCGAGACGCGCGACGTCGTCGTCCGCCGCCCGTTCGATATCCAGCTTCGCGACGTTGACACCCAGCTCGCGATCAAGATCGCGGAACCGCTCCGGCGCCAGATCGACGCTGACGATATCGGCCTTGATTCCCGCGCGCCGGCAGGCGGCTTCGAAAATGAATGGCGCGGCGCCTACGTTCAAAATCCGCCGCGGCGAATTTTTTGCGACGAAAGCGGCATCCCAACTGCATCGTCCGGCGTGATGATCGCAATAATTCTCGGCCCACGACTGGATGGTCGGATCGTCCACGATCTTCGGCACCAGCCGCCGGTACTCGGCCGCGAGATCGGGCGCGTCGCCCCAGGACATAAATCTGGCTGCCATGAATGCTGCCCCGTAGGCGCCAATAAGCCCCGCCTATAGCCCGCTTCGCGGGTGCGGCGAAAGTGAGCGGGCGGGCGGCCCGCGGCCGGAACGCTGTCGCCGAGGCGACGGCTTTCCGTTAAGCTTGGCGATCTGGTGCCGCTGGGGGCAATGGCACGCATTCGCCGGCATGGCCGGCCATCAGGGAGACGTCACATGAAAGCTGCCTTCATTGCGTTGCCGGCATTGCTTCTGTTCGGCTCGGCCGCGATTGCCGCGGACGATGATGGTCCGCCGGCCGCCTGCACGGCGGACGTGCAGAAGATGTGCCCGAACGCATCAGGCGATGCCCGCTGGTCGTGCATCGAGCAAAAGAGCGATCAGTTGAGCGAAGCCTGCCAGAACGCGTTGGACGCGGGTACCGATCCTGCCGCGACCGAAGAGGACGCGCCGACCGACTCGCAGAACTAGCACTGTCAAAGATTATGGCGGGCGCAGGAGCGATCCTGCGCTCGCTTTTTTGCGCCTGTCAGGCGCGCTTTGCTTTCTTCGCCGGCCGTTTCGGTTGCGCCGATCCGTTCGCTTCTGCCGCCGCGCGAACCAAAGCTTTGAACGCCTTCTCGTTGATCTTGCCACCTTCGGCGATGTCGATGGCGCGCCGCGTTCCTCCGTCGAGGCTCGAGTTGAAAAGCCGCGATGGGTCGGCGAGGGCGGCACCGCGTGCGAAGGTGAGCTTCACTTTGTCCTTGTAGGTCTCGCCCGTGCAAATGATGCCGTCGTGCTCCCACACCGGCACGCCCTTCATTCCGTTCGACGGCTTGGCCCATTTCCGCGTCTCGATCACCTTAGGGTCGGCCTCTTTGATCAGCGCGCGCATGCGCTCCAGCGTTTCGCTGCGCCAATCCCCGGGCACTTTCACGCTCGTCTTTGTCTTCGCCTTGGTGGTCGTCTTTTTCATCTCGTCCTCACATGCGTTCGCCGGGTAATGCCGCAGCCTGTTTCACCCAAGACGTGAACCGCTTTTCGTCGAAGTCGCCTTCGTGGATGTCGTAGTAGCGGATGTTCTTGTATTTGGACACGCCCTTAGGCGGCGGCTCCAGCGACGCGCCACGGAAGAACGTCACCTTCACGTATCTCGTGAAGACGTGGAAGCTGAGAAACCAGACGCCTTCATCCACGCCATAGAACGGCGAATTCCACTTCACCGCCTTCTTCACGCCCGGAACGGCGCGCGTCACGATCGCATCGATGCGGCGTCCGATGTCACGCTTCCACTCCGGCATGGCTGCGATGTAGGCCTGAACCGGCGCATCGCCATGACTCTTCGCGATCTGCGGATTGCCGCCGGAGAGCAACTTTGGTTTGCCGCCCGCACGCGTCGTTGCCTTGGGCCGCGCCGCCGTCTTCTTCTTCTTCTTCTTGGGCACTCTCGTTCCTACCCCTCGGTACGGCCGCGCATTCTCAGCATATACGGCAGGACGAACAGGTAGAGTCCCGTCAACGCGAGAAACGCAAGCGGCGGCAGCGGTACGTAGTACAGCCACATGATCTGTTGCCCCATCCCGATGGCAACGAAGTTTGCAATGACAGCCAGCACGAACAGCACGGCCATCCAGCGATGGAAATTGCGAATGCGATTGTTCATTGGAGCCTCCCCTGAGGAGGCCAACAATGACCCGTTTGACGGTGGCTGAAAACCGCTTCTGAAGAGGCTGGAGCGGGCGATGGGAATCGAACCCACGTAACCAGCTTGGGAAGCTGGTGTTCTACCATTGAACTACGCCCGCATATCCCAAGGTTAGCACGCGCCCGCGCGCGCCGCGACCTGACGCATGCGGGGCCTCACATCCGCGCCAGCGGTATGTGATCGCACACTTTGTCCAGCATGCACGCCATGCACTGCGGTTTGTTGCGCTTGCACAGATGGCGTCCGTGTTCGCGCAGCGCGACATGAGCCGCCATCAGCCATTGCGGATCGCCGCCGGACTCTTTCGCCAGGACGCGAACCGCACCCTTGTATGTGGTCGAATAGGACTTCTCCTCGGGCGCGTAGCCGAGCCGCACCATTGCGCGCAGCCCGTTCGACTCCAGCGACGGCACGCTGGCGATCCCAGCGAACAGCAGAATCTTGTCGGCACCCGGGTCGCCGATGCCGGGGAATTTTTTCAGGAGCGCGCGCGCCTTCGACAACGGCAGCTGCCGCAGGGTGCGCTTGAGGTCGCCGCCACCCTCGGCCAGGACGATGTGCGCGATAGTACGCCAGCGCTGCACCCGCGTGGCCGGCCGCATGCCTCCCCGCTTGGAGATGTCCATCAGGATCGACTGTGGCGCGCGTGCAATAGCATCGGCGTCGAGACCCACGCGCTCGTTGAATTCCTCGAACAGAACGGCGCGCTTTTCGTCGTCGATCAGGTAGCCGATGTTCTCCCAAAGGATGAGGTGCAGCGGGTCGCGCATCGGCGGCTCGGCTTTGTAGGCTCGCGACAATCGCGCGACGGCCGGACTGAGAGCGAGCTGCGGCACCGGTCAACCCCTTGCGCGGAGGACCGGGTACGCACGCAAACTGTGCCCCAGAAAGCATCGAGGCGGCCGATCAACCGCCGCATGGGCAGGATCAGGCCGCCTCGACACGTGCCCCTCGGTATCCCAAGTCCCCCCGGACATGGGCACCTTTTGCCCCTCCGCAAGACGCACGTTCGGTCGGGGAGTTTGCTCAAAGCCCCTACGCGCGCAACGGGTATCGAATGGTGCGGTGCATTTCCGCCCATCCATGTGGAAGAAAAGACACAGCTTAACCGTTCAGGGAAGCCGGAAGTGCTTGGAAAGTTTGAGTCCCTGTCGCTGGTAGTGGGATCCAAGCGCACTGCCATAAACCAAACTTGGCGGGTCGGTCAGGCGCTCGAAAACCAGCCGGCCGATGATCTGGCCGTGCTCCAGGACGAAAGGCACCTCGCGGGAGCGGACCTCGAGAACGGCACGCGCCCCCCGGCCACCGCCGGTCTCGTGCCCAAAGCCCGGATCGAAGAACCCGGCGTAATGGACGCGGAATTCGCCCACCAGCGGATTGAACGGCATCATCTCGGCCGCGAACTCGGGCGGGATCGAAACCGCCTCGCGCGAGGCGAGGATGTAGAACTCGTCCGGGTCGAGCACGATCGATTCGCCCTTGCGCGAATAGATCGGATCCCAGAAATCGAGCGGCTCGTAGGCATCGCGCCGGTCAACGTCGATGACCCCGGCATGGCGGCGCGCACGCCAGCCAACCTGCCGCGACATCGATTCGCCACGCAGGTCGACGGTAAGCGCGAGCCCGCCGTCGATATCGGCGGTGCCGTCGACGAGCCCGACCTCCTGGTGCAGGCGCTTGAGCTGTGTGTCGGTGAATTGCGGCGAACCGTGCCGCAGACGCAGCTGGTTCAGGCGCGAACCCTTCCGCACAAGGATCGGGAAGGTGCGCGGACTGATCTCGGCGTAGAGCGGGCCCTGATAGCCTTCTTCGACGCGATCGAAGGACTGCGCGCCGTCGGTGATCAGGCGTGTGAAAACATCGAGACGGCCGGTTGAGCTTTTCGGATTGGCCGTTCCCGACACGCGGAACGACAATTCCATCCGCTCGAGCAGCGGCACCAGATACACGCATTGTGTTTCCAGGACCGCGCCGTCGGTGAGGTCGATTTTGTGGATCGCGAGATCGTCCAGTTTGTCCGCGACCTTGGTTCCCTTGCCCGGAAGGAAGCTTGCGCGGATGCGATAGGCGACGGAGCCCAGTCGCAAATCGATGCTGGCCGGCTGGATCTGCTCGTCAGTGATTTCGTCGGTCGCGAGGATTTCACGCCGCCCACGAATAAGCCGCTTCAGGATGTGGCTCGGCAGGATGCCCGTTGAATGCTTGCCGTAATTGGTCTGCGCATCCGCGCCGGAATCCGGCGCGTCGTCGAACGGAAGATTGCCTAGCTTGGACACGGCGGCGATTCTGCGCATGCCGCCATTAAACGCAAATCAGGCGCGGGCGGCAGCATCTGCGGCGGTCGCCCCGTCATCCATCCAAAGGAAATTGCGCACCTCGGCGATGGCTTCGGCGAGGCCCACGCGCAGGACGGGCGCTTCGGGCGGCAGCGCGGCTAGAAGGCGGCTGGGGCAGGCGGCATCCAGGATCACGAACACGCCCTTGTCGGTTTCACTGCGGATGAGGCGGCCGAACGCCTGCTTTAGGCGCAGGCGCGCGAGAAGATCGTCGTAGGTCTTCCCGAAGCGCGCGCGTCGCGCCTTGTGCAGGATCGTGGGCTTCGGCCACGGCACCTTGTCGAACACGCACAGACGCAACGACCGCCCGGGCACATCGACGCCGTCACGTAAGGCATCCGTGCCGAGCAGACATGCGTTTTCTTCCGCGCGGAAAAGATCGACCAGCGTGCCGGTGTCCAGCGCATCGACGTGCTGCGAATAGAGCGCAATCCCCGCATCGGCGAGCGGACGCACGAGGCGCGATTGCGTCGCGCGCAGATTCCGCACCGACGTGAACAGGCCGAGCGCGCCGCCGCCCGCGGCCAGGAACAGCTCGCGATAAGCGGTGGCGAGCTGCGTCACGTCGCGGCGATCGATATCGCGCACCACGATGATGCGCGACTGCTCGCGCCAGTCGAACGGGGAACCGAACAGCGCGCGCACCGGCGGCTCGGGCAGATGATGCGCACCGACGCGCACTTCCGCCGCGCGCCAGTCGAGATCGAAATTGCCGGTGTCGTCGCCGCCGCCCTGATCCCGCAGCGTGGCCGATGTGATCAGCGCACCGTGCGCCGGCTTCAGGATCGTCTCGGCGAACGGAATGGTCGGATCGATCCAGTGGCGGCGAAGCCCGACGTCGCGGTCGCGGCCCCCGTCGGATGAGTTGGCGTCGCGCGCGATCTCGAACCAGTCGGCGAACTGGTTCTCCTCGGTGGGTTCTTCTTCCAGCGCCGCGAGCATGCCGCGCCACGCGGGCAGCATCATGCGCGCGCGCCGTTCTATCCCGCGCGCGGCGGCATCGATGCGGATGCGCGTGCCGGGTTCGAGGTCGGCCGCTTCGTCGTCGAGCTTCTTGCGCAGCGCCGCCACCAGCCGCAGCAGCGGACCGGTCAAACGCGACAATGCACGGTCGAGTTCACGCGCGGCATCGCGCAATGTGTCGCCGATGGGCCGCGTGTCGGCTTCGATGCCGTAGGCCTCGTCGCGGTCGTCGGAGCGCGCGCGCACATGCGCGTGGACCTCGGCGAGGAACACTTCCGCCGGGCCACGCGCGCCGCCCGCCTTGATGCGTTCGGCCCAGCCGCCTGCGGCCAGTGCATTGGCGGCGTTCAGCGCATCGTCCAGCGCCGATATGGCTTCGTCGTCGCCTTCGATCAGTTCTCGCACGCGTTCCTGAAGTCCGCGCGCGCGAGAGGCGCGTCCCTCCGGTCCGCGCAGCCAGCGACGAAGGTCCGCCATTTCCCGGCCCGACAGGTGCGCGGCAAAGCCGCTGTCGGCCGCGTCGAACAGGTGATGGCCCTCATCAAACACATAGCGCAGGTGCCGCTCCGGCCGCACGTCGTCGGCCTCTTCGGCGCGGATGCCGTCGGCCATCGCTTGCGCCATGACAAGCGCGTGGTTGGCGACAACGATGGGCGCGTTCTTGGCGCGGCGCACGGCACGTTCGATGAAGCACGAGCGATAATGCGGACACGCGGCATAGATGCACTCGCCGCGCCGATCGGTGAACTCACTCAAGGGAATGGACGACGCGACGAACGCCGGAAAGTTCGCGCCGGTCAGATCGCCGTCGCGCGTCGACCGTATCCACCGCGCAATCAAACCGAGCGTCACCGCCGCCTGCGACTGCGTGTGCACGGTGCGCTTCACCGCGTCTTCGAAGTTCAAGAGGCACAGGTAATTCTCGCGCCCCTTGCGCAACACAGCCTTTTCCTCGCGCTCGCGCGGATCGGGATAGACGCGCGCGATCTCCTGCACGATCTGGCGCTGAAGGTTCTTGGTGTACGTCGAGATCCAAAGACCTGGCCCATTCTTCTCCGCCCACAACGACGCCGGCGCCAGGTACCCCAGCGTTTTCCCCGTGCCGGTGCCCGCTTCGACCAGCGCGATGCGCGGTGAGCCCGCACGCTCGCGCGGCGCGAAGGCTGTAGTGGCAGCGGCAACGAAGTCATCCTGGCTTTTTCGGCGGGCGCGCCCGCGCGTGACTTCGGCAAGCCGACTCTGCGCTTCTTCGGTGGCGACGGGCTGCGAGCCGGGCTTGCCGGGCAGGGCGGAGTCTTCCCATTCCGGCAATCCGCGCCACGCGTCGAAGCCGGCAAGCGGCGATGCCATCTTCTCGGGTTCGCCAAGCACTGAAAGGATCGCCGGCCCCCACCGCCAACCTGCTCGGGTCAGAGCGGCCGCGCCACGACGCGCGCGTTCCTTGATGTGCGGTTCGTACGCCAGCAGTCCGTCCAACAGCACGCCGGTCGCGCGATGCAGTGTTCGCGCACATTCTTCCGGCGTGTGCGGTTCGGGCAGCGACAGCGCATGCGCGAGCCCAAGCGGACTCGGCAGACACGGCTGCGCCGGTTGCACGAACGCAAACAGCTCAAGCACGTCGTAGAGCGCTCGCGTCGGCCGCGCGCCGATGCGCGATGCCGCGAACAATGCGTGACAGACAAGAATGTCGCCGTCGGCCAGCGCCGCGCGCGCGGCATCGGCCGTGGCGGTGCGCACCTCGCCCGTGGGCGTCGCGATGACGGCGCGCCCGCCGGCAATCGCCAGCGAGGGGAGGACATGGTGCGGAAGACGCATGCGCGCACTGTAGCGCGCGGAAAATTACGCTGCCAAATCCGGATAGAGGCGTTTCAGCGCATCCGTGGCCCGGCGGTGTTCGGCGAAGATGCCAGATGCGGCCTGCTTCAGGTTCGGCCCGGTTGCGCCGTCGCGCGCACCCTGTGCAAGCGTGCGCGCCATCGCCGTCAGCGCCGTCAGGCCAAGGCCACCGGCTGCCCCGGCGATGTCCTGCGCCACGCGTCCGGCCTGGGCCCAGTCTTCTTTCTGCATTGCCTCTTCGAGCGCCGCGGACAATTGCTCGGCGGTGCCCATGTAGGATTGCAGAATGTCGATCAGCGTCTTCATGCCCAGCGACTTTTCCAGTTCGGAAAACGCCTTGGCGTCGATCGCCGCGCCCGCCACGTCTTCGGCGTTCGCGCTCTTGTGGCCGGTGCCTTCGATCACAGCGGCAATGGCCGAATAGAGAGCGCCCGCTGATCCCGGCCAACGAACGATTCCGTCGGCGCCATCGGGACGGCGCTCGTCGCTTCCCGCGAGCGCCAGAATCGGTGTGCGCTGCCCCGGCGCAACTGCAAGGGCGTCCACCGACTGGGCGCGCGCGATCGCCAGCGCAAAGTTGCCCCGCGCCGACAATGATGCCGCGTCGGACAGGCTCGCCGCAAACGTGATGCGGTTGCCGAACGGCGTCAGCAGATTGTCGAGCCAAGCCTTGGTGGCGTTGTCGTCGATCCAGCCGAGGATCGACAGCCCGCCCGGCGGCGGTACATCGTCGGCCAGTTCCGAAACGTCGACCACGCCCGACTGCGACGCCGGCACCGTGACCCAGAACATGGCTCCGGATCCAAGCTCGCTTTCCACGCCGATCGCGCCGTTCATGCTTTCGACGAGACGCTTGGCGACGGCGAGGCCAACACCTGCGCCGCCGTGCCGGCGCGCGTAGGACTCATCGCCGCGCGCAAACGCTTCGAAGATCGTGGGGATCATGTGCTGCGGAATACCGGCGCCTGTATCGCTGATCCTGAAACGGACCATGAGCCGGCCGCCCTCGTCGTGCACAGTATCGAGCACGATGTCGATGCTTCCGCGGTCGGTGAACTTGATCGCATTGGCCGCGAGCTTCAGGAGCACGCGCCTGAGCATGCGCGGATCGGCGACAACGCGAGGGATGGCGGGGCCGGCCTCGACCGACAGCTTCAGCCGCTTTTCCCAGGCGTTCGGTTGCAGAAGCCGCGCTACCGTGCGCGCGGCCTGGATGGCATCGGTGCCTTCCTCCGGCGGCGCGATGGCGTCTTCGTCCGACTGGGCGAGGGCGATGATATCGTCGAGCAGTGTCTTCAGGCCGCGGCCGGCCTCGATAAGAACCTTCACGTAGTCGCGCTGGGTCTTCTCCATCTCGCTGCGCTCGAGCAGCTGCGACATGCCGAGGATCGCGTTCAGCGGTGTGCGAATCTCGTGGCTGATGGTGCGGATGAAGGTCGACTTCGCGCGCTCACTCGCACGCGCACCGTCGCGGGCGCTTTCCGCGTCGCGCTTTTCCTGGCTAAGCCTGATGATCAGCTTGGCGTTCTCGTGGCGCAGAAGGACGGTGTCGTCCAGATACATCGCGACCGTTCCGCTGTAGCTGGCCAGAATGGCGCCGAAGAGCACGATCAGAAATGCCGTCAGCACCTGATAGACGCCGCCTTCGGCCACCAAAAGCGCCGCCAGCGGCAGAAGCGACATCGAGGCATGCGCAACGAATGCGGGCCGGTACGCCGCGCGGCCGACGAACTCGGTTGCGCACATGCCGAGATAGGCGAGGACGAGATACGCCTGACCAGGGAAGGAATTCGGCACGAACCAGACGACCGCGGCCATGCCCCAGATCGCACCCGTTGCCGCCGACAGATACGTGTACCGATGCGCCCACAGCATCGGATTGTCGTCGGTGCGCTCGGTGTAGGACTGCTTCAGCCGCATCATGACAACGATCATGACGAGCTGGCCGAGGAACGGCGGCACGGTCATCCACACCGGCATGTTGCTTTGCAGGACCGCCGCCGCCATCGCGAGTGCAGCAAAAGGCAGAAACAGATACGGCTGCGACAGCGCGTAGAGGAGTGCCACGCGGCCGTTCAGCAACGCGTGTTCGCGCGCGCGCGCGTCGTCCTCGATGATAGGCGTGCCCCCGCTGACCAAAATTCCGCTCGCGTTTGACGGAAATCCCTGCGAAGCCTAGCTTTTCCGCCCTTTCAGGACGCTTAACGCCGGGAAACCATGCCGCCGATTTCCGACCTTGCCCGCGCCGCCCATGCGTGGCCTTTCGAAGAGGCCCGTAAGGCATTGGCGCGTATCGAACGCCGCCGTGCGGCGGGCCGGGAAGTTAAGGAAGTGTTGTTCGAGACGGGCTACGGCCCGTCCGGCCTTCCGCATATCGGAACCTTCGGCGAGGTCGCCCGCACGACATGGGTACGGCGCGCGTTCGAGACGATGTCGGATGTGCCCACCCGGCTCATCTGTTTTTCCGACGACATGGACGGCTTGCGGAAGGTGCCGGGCAACGTGCCCAACCAGGACATGCTGGCGCAGCATCTGGGCAGGCCGCTCACTTCGGTGCCCGATCCGTTCGGCACGCATGACAGTTACGGCGCGCACAACAACGCGCGGCTGAAGTCGTTTCTCGACCGGTTCGGATTCCAATACGAGTTCGTCAGTTCGACGGCGATGTACAAGAGCGGCGCATTCGACAAGACGCTGCTGCACATTCTCGCGAACTACGAGAAGGTGCGCGACATTGTGCTGCCGACACTCGGGCCGGAGCGGCGCGCGACCTACAGTCCGTTCCTGCCGCTGTCGCCCACATCGGGGCAGGTGCTGCAGGTGCCGGTCGTCGCCTGGGACACGAAGGCGGGCACCGTCACCTATGAAGAGGACGGAAGCCGCGTCGAGGTTCCGGTCACCGGAGGCCACGCGAAGCTGCAGTGGAAGGCGGACTGGGCCATGCGCTGGCTCGCGCTCGGCGTCGACTACGAGATGTCGGGCAAGGACCTGATCTCGTCGGTGGAACTCGCGACCAGGATTGTGCGCGCGCTGGGCGGCGAGGCGCCGGAGACATTGACGTTCGAACTGTTTCTCGACGAACACGCCGAACGCATTTCGAAGTCGAAGGGCAACGGCCTGTCGATCGAAGAGTGGCTGACTTACGGCCCGGAAGAATCCATCGCGCTGTTCATGTTCCAGAAGCCGAAATCAGCGAAGCGGCTGTTCTTCGATGTGATCCCAAAGGCGGTGGACGAGTACTTGGGGCTTCTCGGCGATTACGCGAAGGCGGCGGACGATGCCGCGCGGATCGAAAATCCCGCCTGGCATATTCACAACAAGAAGCCGCCGCCCGAATTGCCGGTGACGTTCGGTCTCTTGCTGCATCTTGTCAGCGCATCGGCCGCGTCAAACCGCGATGTGCTGTGGGGGTTCATACGTGCCTATTCGCCCAGCGCATCGCCTGAAGCGCATCCGGCGCTCGATAGGCTCGTGGATTACGCGCTCAAATATTACGAGGATTTCGTCAAGCCGAAGAAGCAGTACCGCGCGCCGAGCGACAAGGAGCGCGCCGCGTTGCTCGCATTGGCGAACACGCTGGAAGAGGTCGACGGCGAGCGCGATGGCGAGAAGGTGCAGGCGCTCGTGTATGCGATCGGCAAGGAGCATCAGTTCGAACCTCTGCGCGACTGGTTCAAGGCGATCTACGAGGTCGCGCTCGGCCAAACGCAGGGCCCGCGTTTCGGTTCGTTCGCGGCACTGTTCGGTTGCGAGCGCACGGCCGTGCTTCTTCGCAGGGCGCTGGACGGCGCCTTCCTATGACGCGCGTGTTGGCGTTGGCGTTCGCGTTGCTTGTGCCTGCGGTCGCATGGGCGCAGATCGCATCTGGCCCGGCGCTTCAGCTTTACAAGGCAGGCAACTACGAAGCGGCGATCAAAGCCGGTGTTGCCCAGAACGACGAAAACGGCTTCGCGATTGCCGCCCGCGCCGTGCTGGCCGACGCGAGCTTGCGCGATGCGCCGTGCATGGATTGCCTTAAGCGCGGCGAGGAATTCGCACGCCGGGCCATCGCCGCCGGCGGCAAAATGCCCGAATCCTACGTTTATCTGACGGCGTCGCTGGGTCATCAATCCCGCATCATCGGCACGCTGCGCGCGGGTCTTTCCAAATATGGCTCGCAGACGCGCGAGGCGTTGAACACGGCGCTGCGCATCAGCCCGAATTTCTCGTGGGCGCTGGCAGCGATGGGCGGCTGGAACATCGAGGTCGTGCGCGTCGGCGGCAGCTGGCTCGGCGACATGTTCTACGACGCGAGCTTCGACAAGGGCGTCGGCTTCTTCCGCAAGGCGGTGGCCGCCGAGCCGGCGAACCTAGTGATCCATTTTCAGTTCGCGATTTCCGTGGCGTCGTACGATCTCGATGGCCAGCGCGCGCTGGTCATGAGCGAACTCACGGCCGCGGCTAACGGCACACCCGCGAGCGCCTATGACGCGGCGATCAAGCAACGCGCGGTACGGCTGAAGGACCTGGTCGTGAAACGCGACGACGCCGGCGCCATGGCGCTGGTGCGAAAATACCAGGGCTATCCGGCGAACTGATCGCTACTGCGACGCCCAGATGACTCGGTGCATGAATTGGATATCGCCGAGATCGAGCACGCGATCTTCGAAATCGGGATTAAACGACTGCAGCTCGACGCGCTTCGCCGTGAGCCGCGACAGCTCCTTCGCCATCACCTCACCCGCCATGGTGCGTACCACAACGCGGTCGCCGCGCCGTGTCGCCGCCTGAGGCGATACGATGATGCGGTCACCGTCGCGAAACACCGGCATCATGGACTCGCCGCTGACTTCGAGCGCATAAGCGTGCGGATCGCCGACATCGGGAAACGCGATCTCTTCCCAACCGGCGCCGGCAGGGAAGCCCGCGTCGTCGAAAAAGCCATGACTGCCGGCCTGCGCGAAACCGATCAGCGGGATCAGGCGCACCGGCTGCTTGAACGCGCCGGCCCGATTGACCAGAGAAACAAATTCGTCGATCGACGAATCCGTCGCCGCAAGAATTTTCGCGATGCTTTCCGTCGACGGCCAGCGCAGTTTCTTGTTCGGCGACTCGCGCTTCGACTTGTTGAACGTCGTGGGGTCGAGGCCCGCGCGTTTGGCGAGACCCGACGGCGAAAGGCCGTTACGCTGCGCGAGCGCGTCGATGGCGGCCCAGATCTGATCGTGCGTTAACATGCGTCAGAATGTAAGAAAATGATCCGAAGGATTTGTATATGGTCCTACCATACGCGCAGGAGGTAGGAATTATCCCTTACAATGTTAACGGTGTCCAGTGCGATGAACGAGAAAATCTATAAGATCGTGCCGGGCCCGGACTGGATAGATGCCGAAAATGCCGGGGTTTTCAAGGGGTCAGCCGATGATGCCCGTGACGGCTTCGTTCACTTTTCTGCCGCTCACCAGGTGCGCGCCACCGCCGAGCGCTATTTCCGTGGACAAGCGGACCTTGTGCTCGTTGCGGCCGATGCAGCCCGTCTTGGCGAGGCGCTAAAGTGGGAAGTGAGCCGTGGCGGCGACCTGTTTCCGCATCTCTACGGCCCGCTCGAGATGAGCGCGACCCTTTGGACGAAGCCACTTCCGCTGGGACCCGACGGACGGCATTGCTTCCCGGATGAAATCCCCTGAGACCATGATGCTCGACGCCGCGTCGAGCGTGTTGCGCGCACTGCCCGCCGAACGCGGTCACCGCATCGCGGTGCAGATGCTGCGCGCCACGGGACCGCTGATCCCGCGGCTCTCGCGCGACGACCCGCGGCTCGAGGTCGATGCGCTCGGTTTGATCTTTCCCAATCCCATCGGTCTGGCCGCCGGCTTCGACAAGGACGCCGAGGTGCCCAGCCGGATGCTGAAGCTCGGGTTCGGGTTTGCCGAATGCGGAACGCTGACGCCGCGCGCGCAGCTCGGCAATCCCAAGCCGCGCATCTTCCGCCTGGTCGAGGATGAGGCGGTGATCAACCGTCTCGGCTTCAACAATCAGGGCATGATGCGCGCCGCACGGCGGCTGAAACACCGGCGCGGCAAGCGCGGCATCGTCGGGGTCAATATCGGCGCCAACAAGGACTCGGCCGACATGATCGCCGACTACATGGCGGCGTTCCTGTGCCTGGCGCCGCATGCGTCCTACATGGCGGTGAATATTTCCTCGCCCAATACGCCGGGCCTGCGCGGCTTACAGGACCGCGATCATCTGGAGAACTTGCTGTCGGGGCTGCTCGACATCCGCGGCAAGCTGCGGTCGTCGGCGCCTATCCTCTTGAAGATCGCGCCCGACCTCGACGATGCCTCGCTCGACGATATCGCGGCTGTTTCGATGCACGCGGGTATCGAAGGTCTGATCGTATCCAACACGACCATCGCTCGGCCGGAACTCAAGAGCGCATTGAAGGGCGAGAAAGGCGGGCTGTCCGGCGCGCCGCTGTTCGGACCTTCGACAGCAATGTTGAAAAAGATGCGCGTCCGCACCGAGGGTAAGCTGACACTGGTCGGTGTCGGTGGCGTGCGCTCGGGCGCCGACGCCTATGCCAAGATTCGCGCGGGCGCGAGCCTGGTGCAGCTTTATACGGCGCTCACCTATCACGGGCCGGGGCTGGTCACGCGCATCAAGCGCGAGTTGTTGCAGCTTCTCGAGCGCGACGGCTTCTCGAACGTCACGCAGGCGATCGGCGTCGACGCCGACAAATAACATCCGCGGAGGGGGAACGATGTCCACGGAAGGAATGGCGGGAATCGTGACGGCGCTTGCGCTCTCGCTCCTGTTTCCCGTGCTGGTGTTCCTGGTCTGCCGAAAACGCATGACGCTGTCGTGGCGCAACATCGCCATCGGCGCGGCGACATTTTTTCTCTTCGCGCTCGTGCTTGAGCAGGCGTTGCATTATTTCGTGTTCAAGGTGAACCCGACGACCATTGCCTGGATTGGCGCCAGTCCGTGGAACTACGTGATCTACGGCATCGCCGCCGCGGCGCTTTTCGAAGAGGTCGGGCGCTACATCGCCATGCGCCTTCTCGTGAAGGATACGGGGACGCCGGGCACTCCGGTCGCCTACGGCATCGGTCACGGCGGGATCGAGGCATGGATCCTCGGCGCCCTGGCCCAGTTCCAGTTCCTGATGGCGGGGCTCATGTTGAATCAGGGAAAGCTGGAGTCGTCGCTGAGCGGCAGCGTTCCGGCCGGCCAAATCGCTGCGCTGCGGCACCAGCTGGAAACGGTGGGGTTCTTCGACGTTGCCTATGGCGGCGTCGAGCGCGTCATCGCCGTGCTCGCGCACATCTTCTTCTCGCTGCTGGTGTGGAAGGCGGTGTCCGAGCGCAAGATCGTCTGGCTCTTCGCCGCGATGGCTGCGCACGCGACGCTCAACGTCGCGCCGGCGATGGTGCAGAGCGGCTTGCTCGGGCTGTTCCCGATGCAGCTCATCCTCATCGCGCAGGGGCTTCTATTGCTCGGGTTTTTCCTGTGGCGCCTGCCCAGGCGCGCGGCGGCGTAGACGCTAAGACGTATCGCTGTCGGCCGTCGTGACCATGCCGTCTTCCGGCATGAAGCATTCGTCGTCGCAGACGTCATGGAAGCGGTGAAGGTCGACGTGGCGGCGGCCCTTGCTCACCGACAGGATGTCGACGAAGCGCTTGTTCCAGACAATTTCATCCGGCGTGTAGGAATCGCGCGCATAGATCGTGTCGGAGTAGGTTTCGTCGGTGCCTGAAAGCACGGCGATGATCTCGACCTGCTGATCGAACATCTGGTCCTGCGTCATGTTCCACAGCGGGCTCTTGTCGTCGATCGTGTGCATGATCGTCCATGACAGCGCGAACAGTGGCGTGCTCGAGCGCACCAGCGACATCGGCTCG